>Ga0209323_10003567_pt1 | contig 10341 bp, 8 predicted proteins | sample Rifsed19ft2_FD_184014 | JGI IMG/M metagenome (GOLD analysis project Ga0209323, IMG submission 184014) | Soil microbial communities from Rifle, Colorado, USA - sediment 19ft 2 (version 2) | ecosystem: Environmental > Terrestrial > Deep subsurface > Rock core/Sediment | place: Rifle, Colorado...
GGCAGGCCATCGATGGGGCGATGACAAAAGCCCCGCTTGGCGGCGAAGCGACCGGTCCGAATCCGACCGATCGCGGGTGGCTTTCAGATGTATACCTTGCCGGAGTACTCGGCCTGGATTGAGGCTCTGCTCACCAAAGTGAAGAAACAGAGGTTATCTAAGGCAGCCCTGGAGACTCTGTCCATCATAGCCTACAAACAGCCAGTTACCAAAGTCGAAATTGATCAGATTAGAGGAGTGCAATCAGACGGATCTATCAGGACTCTGTTAGAAAGGGAGTTGATAGCCATTACCGGCCGGGCCCCCAGCGTGGGGAGACCACTTTTGTACGGTACTATTGATAAATTTCTGATACACTTTGGCCTCAAAGATATTTCTGACTTGCCCAAATTGGAGGAAATGGAATTTGCCACCGGTCCTGCACCAGCATCTCTGCCTTTGACCGCCACCCAAGAATTGCCCCTCCCTCTGCCGCCGGTAGAAGCGGAAACCATCCCGACCAATCCAGGCTGATATTATTCTTTGGCAATTGAAGAAACCCAGGAAATTTGCGGTTATTGCCATAGATGGCCCGGCCGGCTCAGGCAAGAGCACCACTGCCAAACTGGTGGCCAAGAAATTGGGATTTTTATATCTGGATACCGGGGCTATGTACAGAGCCCTGACCTATAAGGTCCTCCAAAAGCAAGCTGACCCAAACTCAGCTAAATCCCTGGAGAAAGTGATGCGGGATGCGGCCTTCTCGATACAAACCGGAACCGGTAAATGTATAATCTTCTCCAAAGGAAAGGATCTCTCCTCCAAGCTCAGAAGCAGGAGAGTGGAAGCAATTGTGTCCCAAGTATCAGGATACCCCAATATCAGGCGGAAGATGGTGAGACTGCAAAGACAAATAAGTAAGATAGGCAACTTGGTGATTGAAGGCCGAGATACTACTACGGTAGTCTTTCCGGACGCTGACTTAAAGATTTACCTGAAGGCTAAACTACAAGAAAGAGCCAGAAGAAAGGCAAAGCTAGAGAGGTTGGACAAGACCAAGATAGAGCAGCACAAAAGGGAACTTTCCCAAAGAGATCGGGCCGACTCTGGTCGACCCCTGGCGCCTCTGAAAAAATCAGAGGATAGCATTACCATCGATACCACCCATCTGACCATAGACCAGCAGGTGCAGAAGATTCTGCGACTGTATCATCAGAGAATTGACTATCTATGAGTATACTCTACCACTTGAGTTGGGTAATCGGCCAGCTTCTTTTGGGCTCAGGCTTAGTAATTAGGTCTGGTCTGGAAAACGTCCCTGCCCAAGGCGGGGTTATCCTGGCTTCCAATCATCAGTCCTATTGGGATCCTCCGATCTTGGGGATAAGTCTTCCCCGGGAGAGCTTTTTTTTAGCCAAAAAGGAGTTATTCCGCCATAAGCTCTTGGGGTGGCTAATCAGCCGCCTGCACACCATTCCGGTTAGCAGAGACACCCCTGATCCCCAGGCTTACAAAATGGCTATAAAAGTCTTGCTTTCCGGAAAGAGTTTGATTTTATTTCCAGAAGGAACTCGCAATCGAGGGGAAGAGTTCCTGGAGCCCAAGCTGGGAGTTGGACTTTTGGCTTTGGAGGCCCAGGTCCCGATTGTGCCAGTATACCTGGAGAACACGAGAAATTTGTGGAAGACTTTGAAGAACGGTAAAAAAATATTAGTGAAATTCGGCCAACCCCTTAGTCTGTCTTGGCTCAAGGGAGTTTCGCCTGATAAATCAGGCTATAGGCAAGTCGCCCGGGAAGTGATGGGCAGAATCCAGAACCTGAAAGATAGCCAATGCAAAGTTTGGAAATAAATAGCCCGAAGGGCTAAATCCAATAAAAGGAGGATCTAGTTGGATGGTTGAAGAGAAAGAACCTAAACCAAGGGAACCCGGAAGTGGTTCCAGAATACCCAGAAGAGGAGGTGATAAGAGTCGAGCCGAAACCAGAAGAGGAGTTGTAAAAGGCAGAGCCCCTGCCAGAAAAACTAGCCGCTCAGAGCCGGAGACAAAAGAGGTTAAGACTCCTATTTCGGATGTTGGGGAGAAAACCGCCCGGTCAGTCCGTTCCGAAGCTAAGAGAACTCCCCTGGCTCAAGCTGGCCAGAGCGCTACTCCTATAGTTAAGCTGCACCCCCCTGACCTAGATCGAGAATACAGCCAGGAAGAAAGAGAGCAGCTAATGGAATTGTATTCCGGCACTATGAAGACGGTGGAGGAAGGGGAGATTGTAAAAGGGAGGGTTTTGGAGATTCTGGATAAGGACGTGGTGGTAGATATTGGCTTCAAGTCAGAAGGGATTCTATCCTTGGCCGAATTCCCGGATAGTTCCCAGATTAAAGTGGGAGACGAAGTGGAAGTCTACCTGGAGGCCATCGAGGATCAGGACGGCCAATTAGTCCTCTCTAAACGCAAAGCAGATTTCTTGCGGGTCTGGGATCGAGTCAAAGAGGCTTTTGAAAAGGGGAATAGCATAGAAGGCAAGATAGTCAAGCGGATTAAGGGAGGGATGGTGGTTGATTTATATGGAGTGGAGGCCTTTTTGCCCGGCTCTCAAATTGCCCTAAAGCAGGTTCCCAATTTTGATGAGTTGGTCGGGCAGACCATGGACCTAAGAATCGTCAAGCTCAATAAGGCCCGGCGCAACATCGTTGTCTCCCGGCGAGCCATCTTGGAAGAAGAGCGGGAGTCCCAGAGAAGTAAGATCTTAGGTGAGATTTCAGTCGGTCAAGTCCGGGAAGGCTTGGTAAAAAACATCATCGAGTTCGGAGCCTTCATCGACTTAGGGGGGGTGGACGGGCTCTTGCACATCACCGATATGTCCTGGGGAAGAATCAATCACCCTTCGGATGTGGTCAACGTAGGGGATAAGCTTCTGGTGAAAATCATCGATGTGGATAAGAATACCGGTCGAATCTCTTTAGGCCTAAAACAGCTCACCCCTTATCCCTGGGAGAACATAGAGGAAAAATGCCCGGTGGGCAAAAAGGTCAAAGGGAAAGTGGTTTCTCTGACCGACTATGGAGCCTTCGTGGAACTGGAAAAGGGACTGGAGGGGCTGATCCATATCTCGGAGATGTCCTGGACTGGGCATGTCAAACACCCCTCCAAGCTACTTAGCGTAGGGCAGACCGTGGAGGCAGTAGTCCTTTCCTTTGATAAAGCCAATGAGAAAATCTCTTTAGGCTTAAAGCAGATGGAGTCAGATCCCTGGCTCTTGTTTGTGCAGAAAAACCCGATTGGAACCAGGTTGACCGGTAAGGTAAGAAATCTGACCAACTTTGGTGCCTTTGTGGAGCTACAGGAAGGAGTGGATGGACTGGTTCACATCTCGGATATCTCCTGGACCAGAAGGCTGAATCATCCAGGCGAGGTCTTACGCAAAGGAGACGATGTTGAAGTAATCATTCTCAACTTAGACCTGGAGAATCGGCGCATCTCTCTGGGCCATAAGCAGATCAAAGATGACCCCTGGCCTGAGTTGGCCAAGAAGTATGCAATTGGCAGCGAGACTGTTGGAAAAATCGTCAAACTGCTGGAAAAGGGGGTAGTGGTTGATTTAGGAGATGAGGTGGAGGGATTCGTCCCTCTGTATCAGCTGGGCCAGCCGGAACTCCATAAGCCGGAGCAGGCCTTTGCTGAAGGAGAACAAATTCCTTTGAAGGTCATAGAGTCTGACCGCTATAGTCATCGCATTGTCCTCTCGGTTGAGGCTTATTATAAGGACAAAGAAAGGGCAGAATTGGAAAGCTTTTTAAGCGCCCATCCCATAAGAACTCAAAAGGTTTCGGAGATTATATCACCTCCGGAGATACCGGTTCCCTCATTGCCATCTCAGGAATCAACTGGTGACAGTCAGGAGAAAGAGAAATCAACCGAATCTGAAGGCAGTATGGAATCTTAAGACCTTTAATTGGTAAACAGCCTCGTCTTTCGACCAGATGAGGCTGTTATTATATATGCTGAAAAGAGTAGCCCTGACCACCCTCGGTTGCAAGCTGAATCAGTACGAGACCGAAGCCATTGCTTCGGGCCTGGAGAAACGGGGCTGGCAGAGAGTGAACTTTGGAGAGCCGGCAGATTTGTGCCTGATCGATACCTGCACGGTCACCCAGCAGGCTGATTACAGCTCCCGCCAGGCCATCTACAAAGCCCATCGCCTTTCACCCCAGGCTAAAATTGTGGTAACTGGCTGCTATGCCCAGATTGCCAAGGAGCAGCTAGAGTCTTTGCCAGGAGTAGGACTGGTCCTGGGAAGTGACTACAAGGAGAGGCTGCCGGAGTTAATTGAGAGGTGGTTCTCCGGACAGGAACTCTCTCTGGATGGCAAAGCCTTCAACGAGCAGGAAGATTTTCGTGTGTTTGCTCTTTCTGGGCACACCCGCGCTTTCGTTAAAATTCAGAACGGTTGCCAGGAATGGTGCAGCTTCTGCGTCATACCGCTGACCAGAGGACCGGAGCGAAGCCGTCCGGCTCCTTGGATAATAGATGAAATCAGAACTCTGGTAGATTGCGGATATAAGGAAGTGGTAATTACCGGCGTGCACATCGGCAAATACGGGTGGGAAAAAGTCAGACTGGCTGACCTCTTGAAGCTGATACTGGCCCAGACCGAACTGCCTCGGCTTAGACTCTCCTCCATCAAACCTAAAGAGGTAACCGCCGAGCTGATTGACTTGATCGCTTCAGAACCCAGAATTTGTCGGCATCTGCATTTGCCGCTGCAGTCCGGGGACAGAGGGGTTCTGGCCCGGATGAAGAGAAAATATACTCTAGAAGAATTCGACCAGATGGTCAACTCTTTTGCCCAGAAAATTCCTGGCGTCACTTTAGGGACCGATGTCATAGTTGGTTTTCCGGGGGAGACCGAAGAGGAATTCGAATCCAGCTGTAGATATATTGAGAATTCTCCTTTGAATTTCCTGCACGTCTTCAGCTACTCAGACCGACCCAATACAGAAGCTTCCGGATTGACACCCAAGTTCGACCCGCAGGTTATAAACAAGCGCAGCGCGGTTTTAAGAGAGCTGGGTAACCGGAAATGGCAGGCTTTTCTGGACACATTTCCGGGAGAAACTCTGTCGGTCCTGTTTGAATCCAGAAGAGAAAAAATACATAACTATCTGACCGGTCTGGCAGACAACTATATCCGGGTAAACTTAGAAGGACCGGATTCACTTTTCAATCAGGTCGTTCCGGTAAGGATAACAAGAAGAGAGGCTAAGCTTTTGATCGGAGAGCTTTCAGCCGACTAAATTCAGAGACAATGTTTACAATTGCCTTAGAAATCATCTTTTCCATTTTTGTCGTCTCTCTTTTAATCTACCTTTCCGGCCTTAAGGAAAAATTCGGAGAGCTCACCCAGACCGGCTGGAACAGACTTTCCACCGGCTTGATTTTTGTGTTACTGGCTGGTTTGTCCGGCCTTGTGGAAGAGCTTCCTTTTAGTCAATCTCTGTTTGGCTCAAGCGCTGTTTCTGCTTTCCTGCAGATTGGATTTCTGATTTTAGGTCTGGCCTGGATTTTCTGGGGAGTGGCAGGCTGGTTGGGTTTTCTCCGGCAAAAAAGAGAGCAGCTGGCGACTAAGGAAGAGGAGCTGGATTTCTTGCGCACCACTATAATTAGTTCTCAAAAAGGGAATGCCTTAGTTGAGATTCTGGAAAATTGCCTGAGAGGAACAACCTCTCATTTCAAAACCGAACAGGCGGCAGTCTGGGTAATCCATCCTGCCAGCCAAGAGCTAATCCTGGCGGCCTACCGGGGTCTCTCCCCCCAGCTGGCTAAGAATCTGGAAAAACTAGCTTTAGAAGCCGGGATTCCTAAACGGATTACCTCCGGTGAAATCTTCTTTTCCAGTCAGGTCAAGTCTGGCTCAGATAGTTTCTTAAACTCTCTTTCCGGCAGCGGAATCGAATCCATCATTGCGGTGCCTATTTCCACGCGTCAGAACAGACTGGGAATGCTGGCCCTCTTCTCTGAGCAGAAGTTTAAATTCGAGCCTTCTGCCGTACCTCTTTTGAGTGAGGCAGTTTCCTATCTTCAAGACCGAATAGAATTTTTGCGTCTGAGCCGAGAGCTCAAAAGAAAAGCCGATACTCTCAATCAATCTATAACGGAGAATAGAATCTTAGCGGTGGTCAGCGGTTACCTGACCTCGGATTTAGGCTTGGAGCCGATTTTGGACCGAATCATCTGGGAGGGGCTAAAGGTCATAAACGCAACGGTCGGTCATTTCTTTCTTATGGAAGGGGATAATTTGGAGGTAAAGGCTACTCTGGAGCCATCTCTGGTTAGAACCAAGGGTGTGCTTAGTGAGTACCCTTTAATTAACCGGGTGGTGAACAGCCGCAGTGCGGTAGTGGAAAGATCTCACCTCTTAGTTCCTGTTTTCAGATTGGGGAAAATTATTGGAATCTTATGGTATGAAAACAAAGAGACCTCAGTAAGCTTTTCCCCCCGAGAGGTCGAACAGGCCAAGACCTTAGCCAATCAGGCTTCCATTGCAGTTGCCAACTGGCAGTTGCAGAAGTCGGCCGCTCAGGCTGAGGAGATGATTGAAGAATTGACTGCTAAACTTAAGGATCTGGAGACTAAACAGACTGAACCAATCTCTGAAACTATGATTTCTCCTTCCTCTGCCTGGGTCAACGACATCAACAATCTCTTAGCCGGAGTGCTTGGCAACATCGAGCTTTTGGAGGAGAAGCTGGAATCTGGCAGACTCCCCTACAACTTAAGCTTGGCCGAAAGTTTGAAAGCAATTGGAAAGACTACTCTGGAAGCGGCTAGACTCCTGAAACAACTCAGCCTGGGAGCAGCTCCTTTGGGAAGTACTGCCGGGTATGTACAAGTTGAGCCGCCTAAGCTGGAGCAAGCCATCACCAGAGGACATCTGAGAGTTTTGGCCATTGACGACCAGAAGATGATTTTGGATCTCCTTTCTTCGATGCTGTCCACTCTGGGACATTCTACGGACGTGGCTTTAAGTGGGCAGGAGGGCTTGGAAAAATTCAGGCACAATTCCTTCGATCTGGTGATTACTGATTTGGGGATGCCCGATGTATCGGGCTTCGAGGTCTCCCGCCAGATTAAGGAGCTTAAGCCGGAGGTGCCGGTGGTGATGATTACTGGCTGGGGGGCGAATTTTGAGGAAGAGGAGCTAAAGAAGAACGGAGTGGATTATTTGCTGGCGAAGCCGTTTAGGCTGGAACAACTGACTGAAACAATAGAAAGAATCCTTCTAGCTAAATTTAAGCCTCAGGAGTGATGACTAATCCGCCTGAATTGTATCAGTGGGATTACCATTTCGATTACCTAAATAGAATTGAGCTGAGTGAAGAAGAAAAACTCAGGGTCAGTAAGGGACTATCTGTACTAAAAGATTTATTCGGTCCAGACTGGTTGCCTTCTATGAGGGGAAAATTGCATACTCTCTTGCGTTATTTGGAGAATAAGGCTCCCTGGTCTCAACTTTGGATCGCAGATTTTGCAGAAAAACTCCAATCCATAAGCTCAATGGTAGGATTTGGTGATTTACTAAAAAGGCTAATAAATCCTACAGAATATGACGGTGCATATTCTGAGCTCGTTCTCGCAGCAAAGTTTTTAAGAGCAGGCCTGAGGTTTACCATGTATCCAGAGGTTTCAAAGGATAAAATACTTGATTTCAAATTTAGCCTATCTTCTGATGATATTTTCATCGAAGTTAAGACTTTATTCACCCCGAAAGCAATAAGAAATTACAACAGAACAATGGCCCAACTCGGACCATGGGAATTTTCCTCTTCTAAGGCCCATGATAATAACATTAAAATAACAGGTAGAATCTATAAGACTTTATCTCAGCCAAGATTGAAAGAGATATCTTCCCTTATTCATCGAGCAATTGACGAAGTTATAAGTGGCTCAAGTCTTAAAGAAGTGAAGATTGCCAGAGTAATTGAGTATTATGTATTTAAAGGCGAGACACCTCCAACTGTACCTGAAGAATTCAGAAAAGAAGAAATCTACCCACCACCTGTCAGAGTTGATGAAGCGAGTAGGATAATTAACGGAATAGAGGACGTTATGAGGAAACAAGCGGCTTCTATAAAAGACCAAGTGGTGATAGTAATTTATGACGACCATCTTAACAGACATTTTTTTAGAAATGACGAAGGTTTCTATTTGACACTTACAGATAAATTAGAGGAAACAGTTTATGAATATGAGAATCTTAGTACTTTAATTGTTATGCACACCTCACAAAGACCGGGAGAAAGAATTTCGGATGATATTTCCATAATGCAGAATGAGGACTTCACTCTTATTACAGTGCCCAGAAACATTTTCTATCAAGAAAATATACTTCTGATAAGGAACAAGTATAGCCCCTTTAGTCTGGACAATAATATCATTGAAGCTTTACAGATCAAATAGACTAAATTACATTCCTCTCCGGCTCTAACTTCCCCTTTTTAAACCTCTCTATGCTCAAAGCAGAAAGATCCAGAGAAGGCTTCCCATCCACGATTAGCTCCGCCAGAAGCACTCCTACTCCCGGCGCATGCATGACCCCGTGCCCGGAAAACCCATTAGCTAAAATCAGTCCTTCAATTTCCGGCACCTTTCCCAAGATGGCAAGATGATCCGGCGTGCTCTCATATAGCCCGGCCCAACTTCCGGAGATTTGCGCTTCTTCTAAGGCTGGTATTCGATTCAAGGCCCGCTCTAAGATCTGGTCGGTATAGTTCGGATCGACTGATAGGTCAAAACCAGGGGGGGTATCCTTATCGGCCCAGCCCAAAAGCAGGCCGCCGGACTCTTTGTGAATGTAGAGTCCGGTCTGAACATCCACAATCATAGGGAAATATGGCTTCACAAACTCCAAAGGGGCCGTGGTAGTAACCTGCCTTTTGAGGGGCGCAACCGGTATTTCTACTCCGGCCATGCGGCCAATCTGAGCTGCAAAGGGTCCGGCACAATTCACGACCATTTCGGTTTGGATTGTGCCACTTTTGGTGATGACTCCCTTAATCCTGCTGCGGTTCAGTTCCAGACCGGTCACTTCGGTCTCGTAATTTATCTCCACTCCCAGATCTCTGGCTCGGTTGATGTACCCTTGTGTAAATTCATAAGGGTCCCCCAAACCATCTTTCTTACAAAAAGTGCCGCACAACAAATCATCTGTTTTTATTTGGGGAATGAATCTCTTGATTTGGTCTGGAGTCCAGACTTCCACCGGTAGACCCAATCTCCTCTGCATCTCCACGTTTTTCATAAACTCAGCCTTCTCTTCTGGGGTGGTCAAAAGGAACAGATATCCGACCTGATCATAGGCTGCGTCACAACTCATCTCTACCTGGAAATGCTCAAAGATTTTCTGGGACAGCATAGAAATCTTCACGTTTATTTCAGTTGAAAACTGAGCCCGGATCCCGCCGGCGGCCTTGCCGGTCGAGCAGGCTGCGAAGAAAGGCTCTTTTTCCACCAGGACCACTTCTTTAATCCCCTTTTTAGCTAAGTTGTAAGCCACAGACGCACCAATAATTCCAGCACCGATAACCACTACATCTGCCGCAGATTTCATCGCATATCTTCCGTTTAGAGGCTACATTTTTCTTCTCGAGATAATATGGACTGGGTCAGTCCAAGTCAAGGTTCTCCAGGAATCTGCTTGACAAGGGTGGCTTGACAGATAAGTTGAAGGGCTGTTTGAAAGAGTAGAGATTGAAGACAACCGTAGTTGGAAACTATTCCAAGATAATCTCGGACAAAAACGCCCCCAGCCTGAGGATCTCTTTAAATGCCTGGGAGCAGAAAAAGATAAGCTCAGAGCAGCTGGAAGAGGTCTATCAAAAGACTATCCAGAGGGTTCTAACGGAACAGTCTCAGGCCGGGATTGATATTGTGACAGACGGGCAGATTCGCTGGGACGATTTGGTCACTCCTTTAGCCAGAAACATAAGTGGTTTTGAGATCGGAGGTTTGATCCGCTTCTTCAATAATAATGTCTACTACCGCCGGCCGGTGGTCAAATCTAAACTTTCTTTTAAGGCCTATTCCACGCTGGAACAATTCAAGTTCGCTGGGGCCCACAGTTCAAAACCGGTCAAGGTGGCCCTGCCCGGACCATTGACCTTTGCCCAATTGGCCCTGGACGAACATTACCACGATCTTGAAAAATTAACTCTGGATTTAGCTGAAATATTACATCAAGAAGTACTGGGACTGGAAAATGCCGGCTGTCAATACATTCAACTGGACGAACCCTCTCTTTGCTACCTCCCGGACCAGGCTCCACTTGCCACAAAAGCAATCGAGATAGTCTTTAACGGAATAAGGGCG
>Ga0209323_10003575_pt1 | contig 10338 bp, 5 predicted proteins | sample Rifsed19ft2_FD_184014 | JGI IMG/M metagenome (GOLD analysis project Ga0209323, IMG submission 184014) | Soil microbial communities from Rifle, Colorado, USA - sediment 19ft 2 (version 2) | ecosystem: Environmental > Terrestrial > Deep subsurface > Rock core/Sediment | place: Rifle, Colorado...
ACTTAGGAGGAGGGGACACAAAGGTGCCGAGGAAAGCCATGGTACGCTTGCTGACTGTGGGCATCGTTATCGGATCGCTGCTGTTGTTTCCTATGATCCAGATGTCCGCAGTGGAAGCCCAGATCGCCGATGGGGCCGCGGTCAAAAGTCCCGACCTAGTTCCCGCGGCGGCCGTCAGAGCCATGACGGCGGCGCGGATGAGCTCCGCGATTCCCGCGCCGATGCCTGAACTTCGGGCTGACAGCGGGAGCCAGAGGTCCGTATCCCGCCAGAGCGTCCAGCCCCAGAACCCTGACGGACTCCTGGAGCGCATCGAACCGCAGTCCCCGGGTGGGGCTCCAGGCGGCGGGCCGTTCCCTGAGAGCACGGCAGTCCTTCCGATTGACTTCAACTGGTTCCCGTACATCTGCTCGACGAGCAGCGGGCCATATTCCGACACCCCGGCGGACTTCGTCGTCGGCAATCTGACATGCGATGACGCGTTCTTCCCGGGGGCCAACGCGGTCAGCGCCGCCAAGGGCTTCTCGCCGCCCTACAACCGCAGCGGGGTCTTCCCGTTCTCGCTCTACAACGACCCGCTGGGGACGGTCGGCCGGTTTCCGTGGATCTCCCACGTGAAGATCTTCTTCACGAATGTGGGGTACGACCCCAGCGGAGGCACATTCGTTTGCTCCGGAACGTCGATCAACTCCGGCATTGGAGGTAACGAGAGCCTGGTCCTGACCGCGGGACACTGCGTCAACTCCGGCGGTGACGGGAACCAGTTCGGCCTCTGGTCCACTAATGTGCTCGTCTGCCCGGCCTGGCGGGACGGCAATGCCCCGCTAGGGTGCTGGCCTGGGAAGAAGCTCCTGACCCTCGGCGGCTGGTACTTCCTCTCGAACCTCCGGCGGGACGTCGGCATGATCGTGGTGGCCCGCGACTCGAATACGGGAACGGTGGGTCCCCTCAACCGCGTCGTGGGCGCTTATGGATTGATCGTCAACGCTCCCCGAACCCAGGAGTTCTGGAGCTTCGGGTACCCGGCGGCTTCCCCGTTCAATGGCCACCGGCTGCAAATCGTCACGTCGCCGCGGTCCCGCGATGACATCCGCCTTGACTACTACTTCCCTGGCGCCGGCCCTACGACCATGGGCATCGGCTCCGACCTGACCGGGGGGAGCAGTGGCGGCGGCTGGATCATGCGGGCCAGAATGGGCAACCCCGGCTATGCCAACGGGTTGAACTCCTACAAGTGGGTCGTGCCCCGCGAGCCCAGGATGATGCATGGGCCGTACTTCGACACATCGGTCAAGAACCTCTGGAACAACGCGCGGGTGGTTGACCCGTAGCGGCCTAGCGGCTCACGCTGCAGCAGTTCGAGAATCGGGACGGGCTATTCCCCGTCCCGATTCTCTTTTGTCCCCTGTCAGAAGCGGCACGGGCGACGCCCGCAGCCGGGTCCACGCCGCTGTGCGGGTGCAGTAGGGGAACTCGGAGCGACTTTCTCGTGGATATTGGCTTGGGTTGTTGGCCTCACATCCGGTTCTGCAGGAAACGCCCACTGCCCGACCGAAAGTCCCGACGATACGCTTCATGTCTGCCGACGAGGAAGGAGGGGTACGCGACCACGTAGCACCGTGCGGTCAAGCGACACCAGGAGACGACTACATCACAGGAGGTGAATGCAGTGCGATTGAGTAAGCCAACCTACTTTCTAACTTTCGTCCTCGTGCTTGGCCTCGGGCTCGGCGTCGCCTACCAGGTGCCGCTGGCGCGCGGACAGGTCGCAGACGCGGCAGCCCTAGGCAGCCCGGACCAACCGTCTGCCGCCGCAGTACGCGCGTTCTGGACTCCCGCGCGGATGGCCGCCGCACGGCCGGCACCGATGCCGATGCTCACCCGGCCGACGGGGAGACCGGCTCCAGCGCCTGCGGCGACCGGCACGCCGAAGTACGTCCCGCCGGTGGCTCCCGGACAGGTCGCGACGACCGGCGCCGTGCTCGGCCAGGTCGGAGGGACGGGCACGCAGCCCGCTGTCACCTACTACACCTACCCCTACCCATTCTCGACCAGCGGAACGTTCCCGTTCAGTCTCTACAATGGCCCCGCCCTCGGAACACTGGGATCGTGGCCCTGGATCACCAACGCGAAGGTCTTTTTCCAGAATGCCGGCTACGGAGGGGGGACCTTCGTATGCTCGGGGACGGTCATCAACTCTGGCGGCGGCGGAAACCGCCGGTTGGTCTGGTCGGCCGGCCACTGCGTCAACTCCGGCGGCGACGGGTCGACCAACGGCGTGTGGTCGACCAACGTCCTGGTGTGTCCCGCCTATCGGGACGGGAACTCCCCGGTGGGCTGCTGGGCTTCTCTTCAGCTCTGGACGCTCGGTGGCTGGTTCTCCTCTTCCAACTTCCGGCGGGACCAGGGCGTGATCGTGACAGCGGACAACGCGGGCTGGCGGATTCAGGACCGGGTCGGGGCGGAAGGACTGGCCTGGGACCAGAATCGGGTCCAGCACTTCATCGATTTTGGGTATCCGGCCGCGGCGCCGTATACCGGGGAGCGCCTCAGGCAGTGCTGGGCCTCCACCGCGATCGACGACAGCCCGCCGGGCCCAACCGCCGGGCCACAGACACTGGGAATCGGGTGCGACATGACCGGAGGCTCCAGCGGAGGCGGGTGGATCATCAACTTCACCATGGGGGGTGGGGGATATACCAACGGCCTGAACTCCTACAAGTACACCGTCCCCGCGCAGCCCCTGGCGATGTACGGCCCGTTCTTCGACGTGGGAACGGAGAACCTCTGGAACGCGACGCGGGGACTGTTTCCGTAGAAGACCGGTCGTCCCGCGACAACCTCGCTCCGGGATGGGGTATCCCCCCGTCCCGGAGCTTTTGCCCCCTGCCACACGCCGGCCCCGGGTCAGGTGCCGGTCGTCTTCCGGCAGATCATCAGTTCCGTGGAGGGGCTCTCGCGCAGCAGGCTCGTGAGGACCACATCAAGCGGATACAGCACGGCGCCGGCCAGGAAACCCAGCGGCTCACCGACGCGCACCAGACCGCAGAGTGATTCCCAGAGCCGGTGAGCCCAGGGGCGCCGGGAGGCCACCGGGGCATTCATGAGGACGAAGACGGGCGCACGCAGAACCGGGCGAAGCGATGCGGCCTCCAGCCAGGACACGATCGTCTCCAGGGGCCGCCAGACACAATGGGGCGCATGCTGGGCGGTTCCCTCCACGAAACAGTCAGTGAAAAGCAGATACCCCCCCGGCACGAGCAAGCGGGAGAGCGTCTGGATCGCCTGCACGTAGCCCGCGTCATCCATGACGTGGAAGAGCACATCCATGGCCGAGATGGCGTGAAAGGGCCCTCCCAGGTCCTCCGCGAGAGGCCGACTGATGTCGGCGAGTACAACCCGCACGTCGGGGTAGCGGGCGCGAAGGCGTTCCACAGCCGTGGGGGCAAAATCGACGCCAACGACGGACCGCACCCCGAGCCGCCGCCAGAGGTCGATGTAGAATCCGCTTCCGCTCCCGATGTCCGCGACGCGGGCGGCCGGCCAGGCGACGTCGAGGCGCCGGACGTGCCTGAGGAAGACGCGGCCGCGCAGGCGGTAGAGCCAGGCGTTGTATTGCCAGCCGAGCATGCGGCAGCCGGCGCCCCGCAGGTCGAAGTACATCCTGAGGCGCCGGTCCCAAAAATCCTGCGGCGGAAGATCTTCGCCACGACCCTCTGCGTTTGCCATGTCCATGCCTGTTCGCGCCGGAGCCCGCGAAGCCCTATGGAGCCCAGTGCCCGCAGGATGCTCTCGGGACGGAGGCGAATCAGTCACACCCACGGCGCGGACCTGCCGGACTGGAGGACGACGGACCCTTGGCATGGCGAATCCTCTTCCCCCGCAGCGATGGCGGGCCGGGCGGGGGGGAGATCAAGGTCCGGGACTACTTCGATCACTGTCTAGCCCATCCGGGCATCGAGCCCTACCTCTACGCCCATGCCGAGCCGTCGGCACTTTGGTGGGAGATCTGGTCCGGCATTGCACCGGAGCGCGTAATCTCGTCGATCGACCTCGGCCAGTATGATGCCGTATTCATTGGCGGCATCAACTGGGAACTCATCCCTGATGCGCCGGCGGTCCGCGTCCTCAACCTGATTCAGGGTGTCCGCCATGCCAATCCCGCCTATCCCCAGCTCTTCGGAGCCTTGAAGCGGTTCGCCCATCGCATCTGCGTCAGCGTCCAAGTCCGCGACGCGATTGCCCCATACGCCAACGGACCGATGGTTCTCATCCGGAACGGCATTCCCCTGGAGCGGTGCCTGCCGCGGGCACCCCGGGCAGTGGGTTCGGCGCTCATCCTGGCCTCCAAGCGAAGGGAATTTGGAGCGGCTCTGGGCGAGGTACTGGCCCGCCGAGGCATTGCTGCCGAGGTGGTCCTCGAGTGGATCCAGCGGCAGCACCTGTTCGCGCGGCTTGCCGCGGCCGACGTCTTCGTCGGCCTGCCGTATCGCCAGGAGGGCTTCTACCTACCGGCGCTGGAGGCCATGGCGAACGGGTGTGCCGTCGTCTGCGCCGACGCGGTCGGCAACCGGGACTTCTGCATTCCGGAGCGGACCTGTCTGCAACCATCCCGTGCTGATCTAGACGGGCACGTGGAGGCCGTGGTGACCCTTCTCAATGATCCGGCGCTGAGCGGAAGGATCCGGTCAGCCGGAATAGCGCTGGCCCAGGGATATGCCCTGGAGGAAGAACGGAAGGCGTTTCACCGATTTCTTGATGGGTTCCTCCGGCCCATCGAACGACCTGACGAGGCTGGCTAGAAGAACAGGGGCATCGATACCTCAAGACGAATGTGGAGGTGTCTGCACCCGCATAGTCCGTTCTGTCGGCGATCCCGGCAGGCCATTCGCTCACAATGACCGGAGGTAGGATGCCCCCAACCGCCGCGGCGTACAAGGTTTTGCTCATCGGCCTGGACGGGGCGACGTGGCACCTGCTCAGGCCCTGGGTCGATGCCGGCCAGCTACCCAACCTCAGGCGTCTGATGTCGAACGGCGCCTGGGGGCCACTCACTTCCACCATCCTTCCTCAGACGCCTCCGGCCTGGACCTCCATGGTGACCGGCGTGCACCCCGGCAGGCACGGAATCTTCAGCTTCATCAGGCGCCGACCAGGCACCTATGAGAAGGAACTGACCACATCACGCCACCGTCGCCGCGAACCCCTGTGGGACATCACCGGACGGGTGAGCAAGAGGTCAATCATCCTCGACCTCCCGCTCACATTTCCACCCGATCCGGTGCACGGCATCATGGTCAGCGGCCTGGGAACTCCGGGGTGGACGTCCGATTTCGTCTGGCCGCGAGAACTCAAGGAGGCGATTATCGGGCAGTTCGGACCGTACGAGTTTGACATCTACTTCTCAGGGGACATGGCGAAGTATCTCGAGGAAGCCGTGCGCATGACGGAACACCGCATCGGCGTCGCACGCTACCTGCTGCGGACCCAGCCCTGGGACTTCTTCATGGTGGTGCTGACCACGCCGGACCGCCTGCAGCACGTGGCATGGAAATTCATGGACGAGCACCATCCGGACTACGATCCGCGCGAGGCCGCCAGGTATCGGGCGACGATCCTCCACTTCTACCAACTGATCGACCAGGCAGTCGGAGAGTTTGCGGCCTGGGTTGACGAGAATACCGTCGTCATCATCGCCTCTGATCACGGATTCGGACCGGTGCACACGAAGGTTGCCTTGTCCCGGTGGCTCTCCGCCGAAGGGTTGCTTGTGTTGGGGAGCGAGCGGCACACGCTCCTGGCGCCGCGTGAGATCAAGCCCCATCAGATCCGCGGCGGAGGCGAGGTGGATCTCACCCGGGGGCCAGAAACCCTCCTGGCGCTGCGAGTGCGCCAGCCGAATGACTACGCCGGACTGGTCTTCGAAGTTCCAGGCCTGAAACACACCAGCAACTACGAACTGAGGGCCGTCGTCGGCGAGGCCACGATGGGCGCGGCCCTGGAGTTGAACGACCTGGGACGGCCCGGGGGACAGATTATCGGGGGAGCCACGCTCACCGGAGGTCCGCAGGAAGTGACCGCTGTCTTCCAACCACAGACCGATCCCGTCCAAATCATGGTGGCCATGACCACGTACGGCGGCAATCCGGCGGGCCAGATCGAGGTGAAGTCGGTAAGCCTCACCGAACTCGAAGATTGGAGGCGTACCAGCGCCTATATTCTGGATATTGGCGAGGCGCCCGAGAGCCACCGGATCCGCATCAATCTCCGCAGCAGGGAGCCGCACGGCATCATCGAGCCGGGAGCCGAGTACGAGCGGCTCCGGGAGACCATGATCGCCAAACTCAAGAGCCTCTGCGATCCAGCGGGGAGGCCGCTGTTTGCCGGCGTCCACCGGGACGAAGAGGCCTTCCCCGGTCCCTGTCGGGAGGACGCCGCGGATGTGCTCGTCGTCTTCGCCGCCGGGGTCGCCGGGACCAAGACGCCTAGCCGCGCGGACATGGCCGGTCCCGTGAGCTATCGTTCTAATGAAGGCTATTCCGGAAAACACGAGAAAAGCGGCGTGCTCGCGGTGAAAGGCCCGCCGATCAAAGAAGGCATAGAGGTCTCCGCCGAGATCGTCGATGTGTGTCCCACGGTGCTGCATCTGCTGGATGTGCTCATCCCCCATGATCTGGATGGCCGAGTGCTGTGGGAGATCTTCACCCCAACGTTTCAGGCGACGCACCCGGTGCGAGCAGCCGTTCCGGCGGCGCGTTCTGGGCCGTCCGGCGGCGGCCAGGGAGAGCAGTACACCGCCGAAGAACGTCAGCAGGTCGAAGAGCGGCTGAGGCGGTTGGGCTACATTGACTGAGTGATCTGCGGGACCGCTCGGTCAGCCCGTGGCAGGATGCGGGCAGCCTGCCGCGGAAGAAACGCATTCCGGACATGACCGAGCCCTCTGTCTCCATTGTCATCCTGAACTACAACGGGCGGGAGCACCTCTCCGACTGCCTGGGCTCCGTGGCCAAACTCCACTACCCTCCCGAGCGGCTGGAGGTGCTGCTGGTGGACAACGGCTCCACGGACGGGTCGCCGGGGTGGGTGCGCGAGCAGTTCCCCCAGGTGACCGTCATGGAACTCGGGCAGAATTATGGATTCGCCGAGGGGAACAATCGCGGGGCGGCGGCTGCCCGGGGCGAGATTCTGGCCTTCCTCAACACGGACACACGGGTCGATCCCGGCTGGCTCGGTGCGCTGGTCGCGCCGCTGACGGACGATGACCCCTCTCTGGCTGCCACCGCGTCGAAGATGCTGGACTGGGAAGGCCGGGCCCTTGATTTTCCCGTTTACGCCACCCTCCTGGGGATGCCCTACGCCTCCACGGAGGCGCGCGCCTACCGCCGGCCCGGGGACTACAACGCCCCCCAGTACCTGCTTTACGCCTCCGGCGGCGCCATGGCCATCGGGCGGGCTGTGTTTCTCGAGGCGGGCGGGTTCGACGCAGATTTCTTCATGTACCACGAGGACGTGGACCTGGGATGGCGCCTGTGGCTGCAGGGGTACAAGATACTCTATGTCCCCTCCGCCCTGGTCTATCACAAGCAGGGTGGCTCTTTCTTCGGGGATAGGGCTCCGCTCTACTTCCTGAACGAGCGAAACGCGCTGTTCACCGTGATCAAGAACTGCGGCGATGCCTGGCTGGCCCGGCTGCTACCGTTGCTGCTGTTCTGGATCGTCGAGCGGACCGGGCGCTATCTGCAGATGGATCCACAAGCCTACGGGCTGGGCCAGGCCGCCGCGCGTCTGCCTCAGTCGGTGGCCGTTTCTCCGGCAGCGCTGGCCGGTGTTGCTGCGGTCATGGATGTGATCCGCCACCTCCCTCGGATGCTGGAGAAGCGCGCCGCGATTCAGGCCCGGAGGGCCCGGACGGATGAAGAGATCGCGACGCTGTTCGAACTCCCGCGGGACGTGTTCGTGCAGATGATGCTGGGGGCCGAGGTGGACTTCACCCAGGCCACGAAGCTGCTCGACACCTTCGGCCTCGGAATGGGAGAATCGTCGCTGTTTACCCTTCACCTCCGACAGCTCCTCCGCGCGCAAGGCCCCACAGCCCCCGGCGACAGCCCGCTCATCGACTGTTTCCTGTACCTAGCGGACCACACGGTAGCCGAAGCGGAGGCCAGATTCGGGCCAGACGTCCTGAGAGAACTGGTCACGCATGTGGGGGTCGAGGCCCACGATGTTCAGTTGCTCGCCAGGACGCTGGCCGTAGCCGGCTCGAAGCTGCTGGCCGACCTGCTGCCGGAAGCAGCGGCGACGGCGCGACGGTCGGCGTCTGCGGAGGCTGATGAGGACGGGCTGCTCCCGATGATCCGTGAGGCCGCCTGGCGGGATGCGGTCTTCTATCGAGAGGAACTTGCCAGACGAACCGATCAGCTCATCCGGTTGCTGCAGGAGAATCAAGAGCGTCTGGCGTCCAGTGCAAGCCGCGAAGCCGCGTGGAGCGAAGAACGAGATGCGGTGCGGGCGGAACTCACCACAAGGGCTGCGGACCTGGAGGGGCTCCGCACGGAACTGGCCGTCCGGGCTGCGGACCTGGAGGGGCTCCGCACGGAACTGGCTGGGCTGCGGCTGGAACGCGACCAGCTTGACGCGGTCCTGCGCGGGGACTGGCATGCGTGGGAAGCGGCCGCGCGGGAACGCGACGAGCAACTCGCCCAGTGGCGCAGCCGGGAGCAGGCATGGGCGCAGGAACGGGCCGTCCTGCTGAGCGCCCGCGACCAGGCGGCGGTCGCGCTGAAGGAGGTGTTGCGCTCCCGGCGCTATCGGTTCGCGCACCGACTCGCCGTCTCGTGGTGGCTCGCCACGCACCCCCGGTATGTCGCGGCGAGAGGGAAGCAGGAGTTCTGGCAGTGGCTGCGCGCAGTACTCCCACCTCGGGTGAAGAACTGGGGCAAACGGGCCCTCTTCAGAGGCCTGAAAGCGAGTTGGGGCAGGCCGGTCGACTCGCCGCACGGCGGGCCGGCGCCAGCCGCTGCGGTCAATCCGGTGGTGGCTGTGGACGCGCCCGTCCAGCCGGCAGGGGGCGTTTCCCATCAGCCGAAGCACGACCTGATTGTCTTCGCGGCGATCGACTGGCACTTCCGGTTCCAGCGTCCACAGCAGCTGGCGTGCCAGTTCGCGGACCACGGGCACCGCGTTTTCTATGTGAGCATCTCTTTCCAAGACACCCCACCGGAGAGAGGTGTGGCACCCGTGATCGCCCCGATCAGACCGCATGTCTACGAGGTGCGGCTGCACGGTCCGTCCACGCTCAGCGTGTACCGCAGCCGCCTGGAGGAGGCGATCCTTGAGCAGTGCCTGGAGGCCTTCTCTGTCCTGCAGCGGGAACAGGGCATCGTCGATGCGGTCAGCCTGGTCCAGTTGCCCTTCTGGCGGCCGCTGGTGTCACGTCTGCGCGCGCGGTTCGGCTGGCGGTTCGTGTACGATTGCCTGGACCGGCATGCCGGCTTCTCCACCAACGATCCGGTGATGCTGGCGGAAGAAGAGGCCCTCACCAGAGAGAGTGACCTGGTGGTGGCGACCTCTCGCGTGCTCCACGAGGAGCAGCGGACGCTCAACCCTCAGTGCGTCCGGATTCCGAACGCGGCCGACTACGCGCATTTCTGCGCGTTCGTGGGCGAGGCTCCGAGCGGGCTCCAGCAGCTCCGCCGGCCGGTCATCGGCTACTACGGGGCGATCGCCGACTGGTTCGACACGGCACTCATCGGGGATCTTGCCCGGCGCCGTCCGCAGTGGAGCTTCGTCCTGGTCGGGAGCACCTTTACGGCGGATCTGCGCCCGCTGGAGCGCCTTCCCAACGTCCACTTGCCAGGTGAGCAGCCGTACCCTCGGCTGCCAGCCTACCTGCACTCATTCGATGTATGCCTGATTCCTTTCAAGCGGCTTCCTCTGACCGAGGCCACGAATCCCGTCAAGTTCTACGAATATCTGAGCGCTGGCAAGCCGGTGGTCTCAGTACCGCTGCCCGAGTTGGCCGAGTACGCGGCCGAGGGCCTGGTTCTCTTCGCGGAGGATGCAGCGGAGTTCACCGACCAGATCGAGCATGCCCTGGCCGCCAACTCCCCCGAGGCTGTCACCCGGCGCATGCGATTCGCCGAGCAGCACACCTGGGAGGCGCGCTACCTGCAGCTGGCGGAGGCCATTCGCCAACTCTACCACAAGACCAGCATCATCATCCCCGCGCACAATAACCTGCACCTCACCCGCCTCTGTGTGGACAGCATCTTTCGCCACACAACTTGGCCGAACTACGAGATCGTGATCGTCGACAACGCCTCCTCCGACGGAACAGCG
>Ga0209323_10003584_pt1 | contig 10320 bp, 12 predicted proteins | sample Rifsed19ft2_FD_184014 | JGI IMG/M metagenome (GOLD analysis project Ga0209323, IMG submission 184014) | Soil microbial communities from Rifle, Colorado, USA - sediment 19ft 2 (version 2) | ecosystem: Environmental > Terrestrial > Deep subsurface > Rock core/Sediment | place: Rifle, Colorado...
CCCGGAGGAATTTGCCGAAGACTACTCCGTTCCAGTCCGCATCACACCGATCCGTCTGCGAGGCTTTTGAAACGGCGGCACCGGCATGGGAAAAGTCGACATGTATCGGGAAGCGCTGAAGGGGCTTTCGGATTGGGAGGGCTACCTTCTTGCCGAGTCGGGCCTCCCCGGTCCGAGGGGCAACCTCGAGCTCGCCGCGGCCTTCGCCGAGGAGGCGTCCTCCCCGCTCATCTGGCGCTATGCCGCGCTTCTTCCCGGGGCCGCGCCGGGGAGCACGGCCCGCGAGTTCCTCGCCTTCTGCGGGGTCCTCGGTTTGGGACGATTTCTGGTCGGCGGAAACGAAAAGGCCGCCAGGCTTCTGCGGGCGCGTGCCTCGGATCCACGCTGGAGGGTGCGGGAAGCCGTGGCCATGGCGCTCCAGACTTTGGGCGATGCCGACATGACCCGCCTCCAGAAGCTTGCCGACGACTGGGCCTCCGGGACATTCTTCGAGCAGCGGGCGGCAACCGCCGCCCGCTGTGAGCCTCGGTTGTTGCGCAAGAAGAGCGATGCGCAGGCCACGCTCAAGATCCTTGATCGGATCACCACTCTTATCCAGCGAGCGTCGGAGAGAGGGGAGGAGGGTTTCCGCGTGCTCCGAAAGGCGCTGGGGTATGGGTGGAGCGTGGCGGTCGCGGCGCTGCCCGTGGAGGGCAAGCGCCGCATGGAGGCTTGGCTCGAGGCGGAAGAGCCGGATGTGAGATGGATCATGAGTGAGAATCTCAAGAAGAACCGCCTGGCCCGTCTCGACCCGGGCTGGGTGCGGGCATGCCAGGCGAAGCTTGCCCGGAAGAAGGGCCCTCGCCGGCCTGACCCTTGAGGCGCCGAGCCCCAAGATGGCGCGCTCTTGCGAAGGATCGTCTGCGGTTCCCGCCGGCCAACGGCGGCCCTCCGGCCCAGGCGCATCGCTGGCGACCAGTCGGGCCTTTCCGACTAATTCTCCCGGTGAAGTGGATTTCACCTCGTTGGACGACGCCTCGCCTCCGCGAGTCGGCGAGTCGCTATGGCGGCTCCGCGACCATGTGGCCCAATTGCCATACGAATCATGTTAATTTCGTCCTTGACCCTGGTACGGCCGCTGAAGTACCTTAGGCGCGTACGTCCAACATCGAAGACCGTGAGGTGCGCACCATGGCCATGAAGATCACCGACGAGTGCATCTCCTGTGGAGCCTGCGAGCCCGAATGCCCGACCCAGTCGGTCTCCCAGGGTGACACGATCTATGCGATCAATACGGACACTTGTGTCGAGTGCCAGGGCCACTACGACTCGCCCCAATGCATCTCCGTGTGCCCCGTCGATTGCATCGTGAAAGCCTAGAAAGCCTCGAGTAGGCCCGTCCTCTACGCCCCGCCTGTCCCAGGGGCCGCCGCATGCGGCGGCCCTTGTTTGGTCTCTCGGTTGGATGAAAACGCTCGTTAGCCCGGGCTAGGCTGCATCTACCTGCACTAGGCCGTGCCACTGCCCCCGGTGTCGTGGGACACGATGGCCTGAGGCAGAGGCGAGACGGAGCCCACGCCGCATCGCCACCGACGGGCCACCGTTTGGCCTTCGCCGCGATCGTTGTGCTGTGGCTGGATCTCCCGTCCATCGGCGTTGCCAAGCGCCGCCTGACGGGCGTGGGCGAGCAGCCGGGCTCCGAGCCCGGTGCGGCAACTGCTCTCCATGATGAGGAAGAGCCGGCGCGCCTCCTCGGTGCGATCCTGCGGACTCGTAGAAACGCAAGGCCCATCTACGTCTCCCCGGGTCATCGGATCGACCTGCCGCGCAGCCTCGAATTCGTGCTAGGATGCTGCCGCGGTCGGCGCCTTCCCGAGCCGCTCCAACAGGCGCACGCCCTGGCGGCCTGCCGCGGGCCTGCTTGAGCGAGGCTGCGCCTCCGGATTGCGCCGGCCAGGGAGACCTGACAGTATGAGGGAGGGCTCAACTCCTGTCGGGGCCGCCAGCCCCTTCCTGAGGAGGCCTGGGGTTCCTATGGCGCGCGATGGGCACGGGTGAGAACGCGCCACCGGCTTGGAGGAGAGTGCTCCATCCCTCCACGGCCGCAGCCCTGGGGCTCTTCCTCGCGGCGCGCCTGATTCTGAGCGCGCTCGGGCTTGCCCTCTGGCAGGCCGGCTTCGTACCCACCGAGCCCGAGGCCGAGAGGCGCCCCTACTTCGGCGTTGCCCCTGCCAATCGCGGATTGCGCGGGGCGCTCCTGGGCGTCTGGCAGCGTTTCGACAGCATCCACTACCAGCGCATCGCAGAAAACGGCTATTCCTCCGAGGATCTCAGCGCGTTCCCGCCGCTCTACCCACTTCTTTCTCGCGCCGGGGGGCTGCTCTTCGGTGGTGACGCGCTCGCCGGCGGCTTGCTGATTTCCAACGTCGCATGCCTGCTCGCGCTCATCGTCCTCCACCGAGGCCTCGAGCAAGAGGGCGCGCCGGGCGCCGTTGCCGGCCGTTCCCTTGCCTATCTCCTTCTCTTCCCGACCGGCTTCTTTCTCCTGGCGCCCTACACCGAGTCGCTCTTCCTCCTGCTCGTCGTCATCTGCCTGCGCGAGGCTCGCCGCGAACGCTGGCCAGCCGCCGCCGCGGCCGGCTTCCTGGCGGCGTTGACGCGGCTCAACGGCGCGATGCTCAGCCTCGCACTCCTTGTTGAGGCCCTGAGCCAATCGCGATCGAGCCTGAGGGGCCTGGTTGGCCGCCTGCTGGCGGCCGCCGCGCCGGCAAGCGGGCTGGCCGCGTTTCTCCTCTGGCGCGACCTGGCCGGATTCCCCTCCCTGGCCGAAGTCCAGCTCCAATATTGGCAACGCCTCCCCGCGCTTCCCTGGGAGGCCGTTCTTCAGACGCTTCAACGCTTCGCCCGCGGTGAGTCGCAGATGATCGAGGCGCTCGATCTTGCCGTTGTCCTTGGCATGGTCGCCCTTGGCGTCGTCGTGGCCCGCCGTCTTCCGAAAACGTACGCCGTATACTTCTGGGCGATGCTTCTCTTCGCCCTCTTCCAGCTGCGAATCGGCCAGCCCCTCTCCGGCGTCGGCCGCTACAGCCTTGCCCTCTTTCCCGCGTTCACCATCCTCGCATGGTGGGGGCAGAGGCCGTGGGCCAATCGTGCGATCCTCTACCCTTTCATCGGCCTGTGGCTCTACCTCGCCGGGCAGTACGTTCTCTGGGGTTGGGTTGGATGACCTACGATCCGGGCGGGCCCGCGCGACGGCGAGGGTTTCCGCGTAGCGCGTGAACCCGGCGCGTTGACACGGGACCCGCAGTGAGGATCAGGAGGGGGTCTCTGGGGTCTCGGGGGGCTCGGGGGTGCGGCGCGGAGCAGCGCGCTGAAGTTGCTCCAGGGATATGGAGTTTGCATGCCGGCAGCGAGGGCAGCGCGCGTCGTAGTGGTTGCCGTGACTTTCCTCGAGGGCCCGAAGCGCGAACTCCAGCTCCTCCTGCTTGATCGCGAAACTCCAACCGCATCGATAGCAGCGCAGCTGCATGATGACCTCCGCAGGCCGGCCTAGCCGCTCCGCCCGGGCGCCGGGCGGCCGGCGATATAGATGCCGGCCAAGATCAGGATCATCGACCCCACCTTGAAGGCCGACGGTTGCTCGTCGAGCAGGAAGTACGCCAGGATCGACGAGCCCACAGGCTCCCCCAGAAGCGTGATCGCCACAACCGAGGCGGGCAGATACCGCAGCGCCCAGTTGAAGCTCGAATGGCCGAGAAGCTGCGGGCCAAGCGCCAGGAATACGAACAGCCCGTAGGCCTGGAGAGGGTAACCGAAAGCCGGCTGCCCGGCAAGGATCATCCATGCCAGAAGGAGGGCCGCAGCCGCCGAATAGGAAAGGCTGATATAGGTCAGAAGCGTGAGTTGGCGACGGAGGCGGCGGCCGATGAGCAAGTAGCCCGCGCCGGCGATGGCCCCGGCGATCGCCAGCAGATCTCCCGTGAGCGGCGAGCCTGTCGCGTTGCCCGGTGCGGAAGGGGAGTCGCTGAGCGCGATCGCAATTCCGCCGGCCAGGGCCAGAGCAAGCCCGAGGATCACCGGGCGGGTGATCGGCTCGCGGAGGGTCACCGGCGCCAGAAGGGCGACGAAGAGCGGCATGGTGCTCACCAACACCACCGCGCTGGCCACACTTGTGGTTTCGAGGGAGGTGATCCAGGTGGCGAAGTGTAGCGCCAGAAAGGCACCCGAGCCCATAGCCAGGCCGAAGTCGCGCCGGGAGAGCGAGCGAAGGGAATCTCGCTCGCGGGTGAGCAGGATGGGGATGACTACCAGAGAGGCCACGGTAAGCCGCCAGGCGGCGATCACGATCGATGATGCGTAGCCCTGCGCGTAGCGGATGGCGATCGAAGCCGTGGAGACGACGATGATGCCGAGGCCGATCCCCAGAAAGGGGCTCATGGAGGGCCTGGTGACCGGGCGCATAGTCCCTCAAGTGCTTTCAGGCACGAATGCTTGACAAAATGGTGCGCGGCGGTCTACAATCTCGCTCGCCCCTCACCGGGCGCGCGATGGTAATGGAATTGCCGGACCGGGTCAACCCGGCTTTGCTGAAGGAGGATTGGTACCGATGCCCCACGAACTGCCGAAGCTGTCCTATCCCTATGACGCGCTCGAGCCGCACATCGACGCCCGCACGATGGAGATCCACTACTCCAAACACCATGCGACCTATGTCGGCAATCTCAACACCGCGCTTGAGGCCCACGCTGCCCTGAAGAACAAACCGGTCGAGCAGCTCCTTGCCGATCTGAGCGCGGTGCCCGAGGCGATCCGCACCGCCGTCCGCAACAACGGTGGCGGGCACGCCAACCACACGCTCTTCTGGACCATTATGGGCCCCGGCGGAGGCGGCGAGCCGACCGGCTCGCTCAAGAAGGAGATCGAGAAGTCGTTCGGAAGCTTCGCGGGCTTCAAAGAGGAGCTCACCAAGGCGGCCATCACGCGCTTCGGGAGCGGATGGGCCTGGCTTGTCCTGGACGGCTCGGGCCAGCTCAAGGTGCTTTCGACCGCCAACCAGGATTCGCCGGTTTCGGACGGAATGAAGCCTCTCTTGATGGTCGACGTCTGGGAGCACGCCTACTATCTCAAGTATCAAAACCGCCGGGCCGACTACCTGGCCGCCTGGTGGAACACGGTGAACTGGGCCGAAGTCAACCGCCGCGACGAAGCGGCCCGCGGCTAGAACTCCGCGTTCACTCTGGCCTCGGTCCGGAGGAGACAAAGGAGAACCACGGATGACGCACATCATCACGAGCCTATGCTTGCGCGATGCGGGGTGCGTCGACGTATGCCCGGTGGAGTGTATCGTCCCCGGAAAGCCGATCGACCAGTGGCCCTGGTTCTACATCGACCCCGACACGTGCATCGATTGCGGCGCCTGCATCCCGGAATGCCCCTATGAGGCGATCTTCACCGAGGACGAGGTGCCGTCGGCTCACACGGCCAAAGAGGGCGCCCGGATCAGCATGCCGGCGGGAACGCCCGGCCACGACACCCCCTTCGATGGCAAGGACCATCAAGGACAGCCGGTCCATGTGGACCACACCAGGGTTCTCAAGGCCGGAGAGGTTGTAGACCTGACGCCCGACATCAAGCCGAACTACGACTACTTCAAGACCGGGCCGGGGTACAAGGCTCTCGAGGGGTAGCCCGCCAGGTGATCACACGCCGAGGGAGCCCATGGGCTCCCTCGTTTTGTTGCACCTGGAGCGAGGAGGCGGGGCAATGGAATCGGACCAGCCCGAAACGCGAGTGGAGCGGGACTCGCTCGGGGAAGTGCGCGTCCCCAGGGGCGCCCTGTATGGGGCCCAGACCCAGCGGGCGGTGGACAACTTTCCAATTTCTGGGTTGAGGCCCTGGCGAGCTTTCGTTTGGGCCATGGCGCTGATCAAGAGGGCGGCTGCGGAAGTGAATCGGGATCTCGGCCTCTTGCCGCCCCGGCTGGCGGAGGCCATCGCCCGCGCCGCCGACGAGGTGATTGCCGGAACATGGGACGACCACTTCGTGGTCGATCCGTTCCAGGCGGGGGCGGGGACCAGCCACAATATGAACGCCAACGAGGTGATCGCCAGCCGGGCCTCCCAGCTCCTGGGCGGCGCGGCGGGTGAGCCTCTCGTCCATCCCAACGATCACGTCAACATGGCCCAATCGACGAATGACACCATTCCCACGGCGATCCGCCTCGGATGCCTGTGGCGTATCGAGGAGCTGCTGGGCGCGGTGGATGGGCTGGCCGAGGCTCTGCGCGCCAAGGCGACCGAGTTCGACGACGTCGTCAAATCCGGGCGCACCCACCTGCAGGATGCCGTGCCCGTGCGCCTCGGCCAGGAGTTCGGTGCCTACTGCCGCGCGGTCGAACGCGACCGGGAACGTATCGCCAGGGCGGCCGATGGACTGCGCAGGCTGGGGATCGGCGGAACCGCGGCGGGGACAGGTCTCAACGCGCATCCCGAGTATGGCCGCCGCATGGTGACGAGGCTTGGGGAGCTCAGCGGGCTGGAGCTGCATCTATCCGACGATCTGTTTGAGAGCATGCAGTCTATGGCCGACATGGCGGATTTCTCGGCCTCCCTGCGCACCCTCGCCCTCACCCTGATCCGGGTCGCCAACGACATCCGGCTGCTGGCCTCCGGGCCCTCCACCGGGCTCGACGAAATTCGGCTTCCGCCGGTCCAGCCGGGCTCGAGCATTATGCCGGGGAAGGTGAACCCCGTGATGGCGGAAATGCTCGATATGGCGATGTTTCACGTTGTGGGCTGCGACACCACCGTGGCTCTAGCCGCCCAGGCCGGCCAGCTCGAGCTGAATGTCATGATGCCGGTGATTGCCCACAGCCTGTTCGAGAGCATGCAGGTGATGATCGGGGCGGTTCGCGCCTTCACCGAACGCTGCGTGCGAGGGATCGCCCCCAATCGGCGAAAGGCCGAAGGGTGGCTGGCCAGGAATGCCATCCTCGTCACGGCGCTGAATCCGCTGATCGGGTATGCTGCCGGCGCGAGGCTGGTGAAGGAGGCGCTGGAGCGCGAGGTGGCCATCCGCGAGCTGGCGCTGGAGAAAGCCGGGCAGGGGGCGCTGATGCACCGCGACGGATCACGGGCGGTGACGGCCGCCGAGGTGGAGGCCGCGCTTGGCGATCTGCGCCGGCTGACGGAGGGCGGAATCTTCGAGGGAGGCGGCGGGGGAGGCTAACGGAAAGGCCCCGTCTCTCGGCAGAAACTGGGTCTCCGAGAATCCCACGCCGGGCTGCGTAGGGGCGGGTCTCCGAAGGTGCCGGGTGAGTTTCCCGGCGAGACCCGCCCCTACGGTATCCGCCTGTATTGCGGCTCACGCTCCGGAGCCTCGAGGCTCCGGAGCGTGTTTGCGATCCTATTTCACCAGAAACGCGGTCAGATACATGACGACGATCCCGGCGAGGAACCCGGCCAAGTTTGCCCAGGTGGAGGGGCTATCGCCGGCGGATCGGGATTGGCGGACGATCAGCCCGCTCACCTCGACAACCACCTGGACGATGGCGCCGGCGCCGACGCCGAGAAAGATCGCCGCCAGAATCGGCGAGAAGGCAAACCCACCCAGCCACGCGCCCAGGATGGCGGGAGATCCGGCGAGCAGGGTAAGCCCGGCCAGCCGCCGAACGCGGGGCTGGGCTTGGGTGAGCGGGGCTGCGATCCCCACTCCCTCTGTGATGTTGTGCAGGGTAAACCCGATCACCAGGAACGAACCCAACGCAGCCTCGCCTAAAGCGTAGGCGGCGCCGATCGCCAGCCCCTCGCCGAGGTTGTGCAGGCCGATGCCCAGGGCGATCAGGGTGGCGAGCCGCATTCGGGGATCGGCGCCCTCGCCCTTCTCGCCGCGCCGGCCGGCGGCTAAGATGGCCAGCCACGCCGTCAGTGCCGTAAGGACAACAAGCGAAGTACCCTGGAATGTGCCGGGCAACTCGTTCGCCACCTCGAGTGCCTCGACCATCGTATCGGCTAGCAGGAAGACGAGGAGCCCAACGGTGAGGGACAGGATCACACCCATTCCCCTGCGCCCGAGCCGGCGCATCGCAGGGAACCACAGCATACCCAGCCCCACCGGGATGATGCCCACGTACACGCCCAGCAGCCCGTAGGCCAGGAACTCCCGAAGGCCAAGGCGGGGCGAAGGCAGCGCCAGATCAATGGTATGAGAGAAGGTGAGCCCTGTCGATGTAATCAGCGTGATGGTGTGAGGCTCGGTCCGCACCCAGTCGTAGAGAATGCTCACCCGGGCGCCGCCGAGCCGCGGGAGAACGCCTGGCGGCTCGACGGTGAAGCCCCAAAAGGCATCATCGACGGCTACTTGGGCGATTGTCACCGGGTCGGGGCCGGAATTGACGATCTCGAGCTCGAAGCCATCCGGCGTGACAATCGAGCGCTGGATCGAGAGCTCCTCGATCGGGGGCAAGCCCTGGGGGGCGAGCCGAAGCGGATCGCCGGAGAACATCCACAGGATCATTGCGCCCAAAGGGATGAGAGGCAGGATCCAGAGAAGAACCTCGGCCAGGCGGCGGGAGAGAGGAGGAAGGGAAGCCGCTGATTTCATTGCCGACTACTCCGTCGCCTCGAAGAACCCCGCCCAGCCGAGCTCGGCAAACTCGCTCTGATGGGCATGGAACATATACTGGCCGGGATAGTCGAGGGTGAATTCCAAGACGTGCCGTTCTCCCTGGCCCATGGTCACGGTGTCGGTGTACTCATAGGTGTCGAGGTTGGTGCCCGTTCGATACAGCCGGAACATCCCGGCGTGGAGATGGAAGGAATTCACCAGGTCGAACTCGGTGATGTTGACGAGATAGACGCGGATGGGTTCTCCGATACGGACCGGGATCGGGTGGCGCAGGTAGTGGAAGCCGACGGTGTTGACCGCGTAGATCTCGTTGGCGCTGTCGAAGTTGGTATCGAAGGCGTTCATCACCATGACGAATTCCCGCGCCGGCGCTCGGCCGCCGGGAGGGTCGATGATGAATGCGCCGTAGAGCCCCTTGTGGATATGGCGCTTGAGGGGCATCGTGTGGCAGTGGTAGAGATGCAGGCCGAAGGGCCGAGCCTCGAACTCGTAGGTGAACGACTCGCCGGGCATCACCTGAGGCGTTACGCCGTCCATCGACGGCGGATGGATGCCGTGAAAGTGGATGGTGTGGGCATGGCTGGTGCCGTTGGTGAAGTTCACCTTGAGGATCTCGCCTTCCTCACAGCGGAACGACGGGCCCGGCACCTGGCCGTTGTAGGTCCACGCCGGGAACCAGATACCCGGCGCCACCTCGATTTCCTTCTCAATGGCGACGACGTCCCACTCCCGCAGGCGTCTGCCTTCGGGAGTGATGGAGACGCGCCCGCGGTCAAAGGTGGAGGCGAAGGCCATCGGGTCGAAGCGCGTGATGTCGACGTCGCCCACCGTCCCCGATCCGCCGTGGCCCATGGGGTCGTCGTGATGCGCCGCGGCGTTGGCCGCCGAGGGCGCCGGGCCGGCGGCGGAGGCCGCCCGCTGCAATGCGGCCAGGCCCGCCAACGCGCCGGTGCCCAGGACGCCCGCCTTGAGGAAATCCCGCCGGGAAACGCGGCGGGGATCGGAGCTCTGTCTGCTCATTCGGGATTCTCCTGCATCTGCGAAGGGGTAACAAAGACCTGATGACACACCGCCGGGCTCACCGGCCGGCTCCCGGCCGCCGAGCCCACTTTCAGATAGATCGGGCCGGCAAACGGCTCCCGGTCGAGCACGGTCACGGCGGCGCCAGGCACCAGCCCGACCTCGGCCAGGTAGCGGAGGAGGGCGGGATCCTCATCGGGCACAAGGGTGATCTCGGCCGATTGACCTGTGGGGAGATCGTCCAGGCGACTGGCAGGGCGCTCGGGGAGCGACCCGTCCTTCGCCGGGATCAGCCCGCCATGAGGGTCCACGAGAGGGAACCCAAGGTGCTCGGCGATCCGGTCTTCCAGGTCCTCCGAAATCGCATGCTCGATGCGCTCCGCCTCTGCGTGGACCTGGTCCCACGGAAGGCCCAGAGTCTGATGCAGAAAGGCCTCCACCAGGCGGTGGTGGCGGATCACCTCGAGAGCTCGGCGGCGGCCCTCTTCTGTGAGGGTGGCACCGTGATGCTTCTGATAGAAGACGAGCTGAGGTCGCCGGGCGGAGAGGCTGCGGAGCATGCCGGTAACCGAAGCGGGGGTGACGCCGAGTTTCTCGGCCAGGGCGGAGGTGCTCGCCCGACCGCTTCCTTCGCTAATTTCGTAGACCGCTTTCAGATAGTCCTCTGCCGAGGTTGTAAGCATGCCTTAATCCTAA
>Ga0209323_10003586_pt1 | contig 10317 bp, 10 predicted proteins | sample Rifsed19ft2_FD_184014 | JGI IMG/M metagenome (GOLD analysis project Ga0209323, IMG submission 184014) | Soil microbial communities from Rifle, Colorado, USA - sediment 19ft 2 (version 2) | ecosystem: Environmental > Terrestrial > Deep subsurface > Rock core/Sediment | place: Rifle, Colorado...
TGATAGAAATGTCATCAGTTTTGGGAGTAATTATTATATTCGCTCCGAATTCATCAAGATTTGCAGCGATACTTTGATTAACATTTTTGCTAACTGTAAGCAGAGTAACGACAGAAGCAACAGACAGGATAAGTCCTATTATAAGGAAAAACGTTTTAGCTTTTCTTCTTCTTAAGCTTTGCAAAGATATGTTGTATAGTTTCATTGGTTATTTCTTTATTGATCATTGGTAAAATTTGTTATTGCCATCCAATTGTTATTCAATAGTTCTTTGTAGTCATTCGATAATTATTCGTTGTATTCATAGTCATTCAGTTGCTGAAGTCAAAAATCAAAATTCAAAAGTAAAAAACCACTGTCAGAATTTTTTCTTCTAAACAATCTTGCAATTTTGTAATCTTTCAATTTTTAAATTCATACATCATCCCTGCCTTGCCGGCAGGCAGGCATTTTCCATCTTCCATTTACTGTTTTCCATTTTCCATTCATACTCTTCTTGTCCAGCCGGTTACTAAATACTCATCAATCTGGATTTCATTCCCAACGACTCTGCTTTGGATAGGGTCAGGCGGATATTTACCACACGATCCGCTGATTGCATCGAGATTATTCAAATCCCAGGTTGTGCCGCATGAATTACAAATCAGGTTACTCCCCTGAATATGAAAATCTTTTGAATCGCAAGGCTCACAAATACTAATTGCAGTTACAACTTTTCCATCCTCTGTTAGGTAAGCTAATAATGGAATAGTTGAATATGCACCTATGTAATCAAACTTTACGAATTTCTTTTCTTTAACTACATCAAGAGGGATGATCACTTTTCCATTCTTTGCATAAGCTATTGAGTAGGAATGATCGAAACGAACTGAAGGATAATTTACATTTCCACTGACTTTTGGCTGTTCTTTAATTATAGCTCCTTCTTTTGATGGTTTTGCATTGACATAAAAGATTATTGCAGCGGTAAAAAGAACAACGGCTAAACTAGCATACAGTCCCTTTCTGCTTGATTTATGATTCTTTTTCTTAAGCACTTTTTCTCTCTTATTATTTCCTTTTATAACGGAATTGGTTCTTGCTTGAAATGCAATCTGCGGATTAAGTTTGTTTCCACATTCCGGGCAGAATTTAACTTCGTTGTTTATTTTGCTGCCGCAATTCGGGCAGTAATTAATCGTTGTCATATTATCACCATTATTCTTTCACTTTAAAATCATGTTTAATAAGATTTTCTTTTGCCTGATCATGAGAAACCTCTTTCAGCTTCATATCGCATAAAGGACATTTCCCCGGTTCGTCGGAAATAACATTCCAGTCCATCGTATCCTGGTAAACTTTGCCATCTTTGTTTTTATCAATTTCCTGAAGATCAATTACACCTTCTCTTACAATTGAGGTATCTTGTTTCATTGATGTATCAGATTTGTCTTTCTTCATTTCCATATTGTGATTATGAGAATGTTTTTGCTGCCTTGAATCCTGAGCAAACGCAAAGCCGGCAGAAAAAAGAAAGACGATTAAAAGAAACGAAAAGCATTTAATTGATTTCATAACAGATTCCTTTCAGTGTGTTAAATAAATTGAATTAATTTTTTGAATTATGATTCCAAAAGCCTTCCTTCCGCTTTTGCTTGCTTTTTCATTTCCCACGATCTCCACAGATAGTAGATAACCGGGTACACAGCTAATTCCATCATTACAGAAGTAATAACACCGCCGACCATTGGAGCGGCAATACGTTTCATTACATCTGCGCCTGTACCTGTACTCCACATTATGGGGAGAAGTCCTGCAATGATTACAGATGCAGTCATAATTTTTGGGCGAACACGTTTTACAGCGCCATGATGTATTGCATCTTTTAAATCTCTAAGACCACGCATCAATCCTTTGTCTTTCCATTCTTTCAATGCAACATCGAGATAAAGAAGCATTACAACTCCGGTTTCAGCATCGAGACCTGCGAGAGCAATGATACCAACCCAAACTGCAATGCTTGTGTTGTATCCGAGAATGTAAAGAAACCAGAAAGCGCCAACGAGTGAGAAAGGCACCGCAAGAAATACAATTGCTACTTTTATAAGTGAGCGGGTATTAAGAAATATTATAACAAAGATGATGAACAACGTCATCGGAATTACATACATCAATCTTTCTTGTGCACGCTGCATATATTCATACTGACCGCTCCAAACTATATTGTAACCGGCAGGCAGCTTTATTTTTTCAGCAACTATACTTTGAGCATTCTTTACATAAGTTCCTACATCTATATCTTTGATATCTATATAAACCCAGGCATTAGGTCTTGTATCTTCGCTGCGGATAACCATCGGACCTTTTTTCGTTTCGAACTTAGCTATTTGTCCAATTGGTATTTGCTCACCAGTCGGCGTTGAGATCAAAACACGCTTTAAAGCTTCAATATTATCCCGCAGCTCACGGCTGTATCTAAGATTTACTGAATAACGTTCAAGACCTTCAACTGTGTTGGTTACACTCATTCCTCCCATCGCAGTTTGAATGACTTTTTGAACATCATCAATCAACAAACCGTAGCGGGCGGCTTCCAGCCTGTCAATTTCAATATCAAAATAGTTTCCACCGACTGCTCTTTCGGCAAATGCACTTAAGGTTCCCGGCACTGTTCGCATAACTGATTCAACTTCTCTTCCAATATTTTCCAACACTTGCAAGTCGGGACCAGATATTTTTATTCCCACAGGAGTTTTTATCCCTGTGCTTAGCATATCAGTTCTGGTTTTAATTGGCATGGTCCAGGCATTTGTTAATCCAGGAAATTGAATAGCACGATCCATTTCATCAATTAGTTTTTCTACAGTCATTCCGGGACGCCACTCTTCTTCAGGTTTTAACATTATTGTAGTTTCAATCATATCAAGACCAGCGGGATCGGTAGCAGTTTCTGCTCTTCCGATTTTTCCAAGGACATGATGAACTTCGGGAAACTTGCGGATTATTTTATCTGTTTGCTGTAGTAGCTCACGTGCTTTTGTAATTGACATACCCGGCATTGTTGTAGGCATATAAAGAAGGTCACCTTCATACAATGGAGGCATAAACTCCGAGCCAATCTTGCTGTAAGGAATGAGGGTTAAGCCTAAGATAATCAGTACACCCAATAAAACTGTTTTTTTATACTTTAGAACAAAATCAACTACAGGATGATATATTTTAATCAGGAATTTGTTTATAGGGTTTTTTTCTTCCGGGAGTATTCTTCCGCGAATCCAATATCCCATTAAGATTGGAACTATTGTAATTGATAAAATTGCAGCCGCCGCCATTGAATAAGTTTTTGTAAATGCCAATGGTTTGAACAATCTTCCTTCCTGTGCTTCAAGTGTAAATACAGGTATGAATGAAACTGTAATGACCAAAAGTGAATAAAAGAGAGAGGGTCCAACTTCTTTTGCTGCTTCCGTTATGAGTTTCCATCTGTCTTTTCGCTCTTCCGGAGGTTTCAAATTGTCATGCTCTATATGTTTATGAGCATTTTCAATCATGATGATTGCGGCATCAACCATAGCCCCAATTGCAATTGCAATTCCACCAAGAGACATTATGTTTGCGTTTATTCCTTGCCACTTCATTACGATGAACGACATGAGAATAGCTGTTGGCAGCGTGAATATAGCAACCATAGCACTGCGTGCATGAAGCAGGAATAAAATACATATTAATGCAACAATTATAATTTCTTCTATCAGCTTTTCTTTTAGAGTATCAATTGCTCTTTCAATCAAAGATGATCTGTCATAGGCGGTTGTGATCTTTACATCTTCCGGTAATCCCTGCTTAAGTACTTCTAATTTCTCTTTTACACTTTCAATAACACTCAAAGCATTCTCCCCATACCTCATTACAATAATTCCAGTAACAACCTCACCCTGACCATCACTTTCAGTTAATCCTCTACGCATAAGAGGACCAAGTGTGACATCACCAATGTCTCTAACATAAACCGGAGTGTTTGTCATCGGATTGACCATTACAGGAATATTTTTAACATCTTCGACAGATTTAATATATCCCAAACCCCTGATCATAAACTCCATCTCACCCATTTCGATGACTTCTCCGCCTACGTCATTGTTGGATTTCATAATTGCCATCTCAACCATATCTAACGGAACTTTGTATGCTAAAAGTTTTGCGGGATCAACAGTTACCTGGTACTGCTTAACAAAGCCACCTACACTTGCAACTTCTGCAACTCCTTCAACGGCGGTTAATTCATACTTTAAATACCAATCCTGGAATGATCTTAATTCCTGCAGCGATCTTTTATCTGAAGTTAATGTATATTCATAAACCCAGCCAACACCCGTTGCATCCGGTCCTAATGTTGGAACGACTTTAGGAGGGAGACGTTTTTGTGCATAGTTTAAATACTCGAGCACTCTGCTTCTTGCCCAGTAAATGTCTGTGCCGTCTTCAAAGATTACATAAACAAGAGAGTAGCCAAAGAATGAATATCCGCGAACAACTTTGGAACCCGGCACAGATACCATTGCAGTTGTTAATGGATAAGTTACCTGGTCTTCCATTATTCTCGGTGACTGACCCGGATATTCTGTATAAATAATAACCTGAACATCGCTCAAATCAGGAATTGCATCTACAGGTGTAGTAAACAGTGAGTAAAGTCCTATGCCGATAAGGAATAGTGTTGCAAGTATTACAAGAAATTTATTTCGTATAGAAAACTCAATTATCTTTTCTAACATTTTTTCTCCAATAATAAATTCGAAATACTACTTCTAAAGAAACTCATCCCAACCCTTTATAAGAGAAGGGCTTATTGTCAACCATACTAATCATATCTTTTTCCTGTCAGCACGAATCATGTAAAGTCGTATTCCAACAAGTCCCTCTCTTTGTAAGAAAGGGATTAGGGTGAGTTCAATTAGCATAATGAAAGAATATAAAATTTGTGACTTCATTCTGGGCTTTTCATTTTTACTTAACTTTAAATCCATTCTCAATCAGATTTTTCTTTGCTTCTTCAAGAGAAACTTCTTTTAATTCCATCCCGCATATCGGGCATTTACCGGGTTCATCCGAGATTACATTCCAATCCATTACATCCTGAAAAACTTTTCCATCTTTGTTTTTATCAATTGATTTTAAATCAATTACACCTTTTCTAATTAATGGTGAAGTTACATCATGACCTGAATGAGATTCTTCTTCTTTCATATCCATTTTCTCATGATCCATTTTATCTTCATCTTTCATCTGTTCATGATCCATTTCTTTGTCTTCCTTCATCTGGTCATGCTTCATTTTACTATGATCCATTTCTTCCTTATCCTTTTTTCCATCCGTCTTCACCAAGGTTTCGCCGGATAAATCTTCCATTTTCCCTTTTCCATCTTCCATCTTTTCCTCATCCATGGGTTTACTCATATCCATACCCACGTGTCCCCTCATCAGGTTAATAGCAGCTTTAAGATTGCTTTCGGAATCAATAAGGAATTGAGATGAGGTAACTATTTTTTCTCCCTCTTTAATTCCATCAAGAATTTGGACATAACCTGAAGCATTAACACCGGTTTTAACTTCACGTGGATCGAAGTAACCACCGCCAAGTGAAATAACCGCCACAGTTCTTTCACCAGATCTGATGAGTGATTGTTCAGGTACTGCAACGGCATCAATTGAAACCGGAGATTTTATATTAACATTTGCAAACATCCCGGGTTTGAAATCATAGCTTGCTGTGTTTCTTACTTCTGCTCTTACTTTTACTGTTTTAGATTCTTCATTCAGGAAAGGATAAATGTAAGTGATTTTTCCTTTATACGATTTGTTTGGCAAGTATGATAAGTTTAATTCAATTTCCTGTCCGTTCTTTATCCACGGAACTTCATACTGATATACATCGGCAATAACCCAAACATTTGAAAGGTCTGCAATTTTAAAGAGTTCCATTCCTGCCATAATATTCTGTCCCTGTAACACCATCTTTTCAGTAACTATTCCATCCACAGGTGAATAAATAGTCATCGTCTTATTAGGCGTTCCTCGTTTCTCAAGTTCATTTATTTCTTTTTCAGATATATCCCAATATTCCAAACGTCTCTTTGCACTTTCTATTAAATCATTGGAACCTCTTTGAGCTTCCGGGGAGCTGCTCGCTAACATTTTTTTCTGGTATTTAATTGCCTGTAAATATTCTTCCTGTGTGCTTACTAATTCGGGGCTGTAGATCTCCAATAAAGGTTGACCTTTCTGAACATACTTGCCTGTGTAATCAACATGAAGCTTTTCAACCCACCCCATTATTTTTGTGTTAATGCTATAAACTTTTGTTTCATCATATTCCACTTTACCAACAGTTCTAATCGTTTTCTCCAGCTTTCTTTTTTCAACTGTTTCGATTTTCACACCAATATTCTGCACTGTAACAGGATCTATTTTTATTCCTTCGACATTTCCTTCGCCTTCATAAACAGGGACTAAGTCCATTCCGCAATCAGGTGCTGTTCCAGGTTTATCTGATGTATACCATGGATGCATTGGGTCCTGATAGTATGCGATTTTCTTTTTACCATCGCCACTCTTTTCCTCTTCATAGACCGGAACGAAGTCCATTCCATCAGATGCTTTTTTAGGTGTTGCAGAAGTTTCCTGAGGGTTCATCGGGTTACGGTAGTAAAGTATTTTCCTTTCTTTATTATCAGAGATTCTTGGTTCTCCTCCAAGAAAGAATTTTCCAATTGCTAAACCGATTATTAAAAAGATTACTCCGCTTATAATTATTTTTTTTCCCGCAGAGCGGGATTTCGTTTCACTCAACATTTTTTTCTCCGTTACTTAATTTCATTTTTAATTTGTTCAATACTTAATCCGACAGCTTGTTCAAGCTGTGCCTGGCTTTGCAGGAAATTCATCTTCGACATGTAAAAATCGAGTTGAGACATCAGCAGCATTCTGTATGCATCTATCAGCATTAAGAATTCTGTTTTACCTGTTTGATAAGCTGAAATTGTTGATTGTAAAGTTTGTTCTGCCTGCGGTATAACGGTATTCTGATACAAGTCAACTAAGTTCCTGTTGGTTTCAATTTTAACTAATGAGTTCTGCACATCCGATGCAACCATATTCCTCATTAAGTTGTATTGTTCTTCAGCTGTTTTAACATTCAATTCATTTTCTTCAACTTTGCCCGTGTATTTTCCACCGGACCAAGGAGCCAGCGGAATGTTAACGCCAACCATCAAAGCCCAGAAATCATCAGACGTATTTGCCATATCTTTATACATTACTCTTCCCATTATGTCGGGATAATATTCAAGTTTCGTTGCATCCAATTCAGATTTATACATATCAATGTTATAACCCATTCCTTTTAACTCAGGGCGATTTCCAAGAGCAAGATTATAAACATCATCAAACTGCCAGGATGGTAAGCTATCTGCAGGGTCGGGAACCAGACCAAGCTCTGCGTTTGCGGGTCTGCTTAAAATTGTATTTATCATTGTCTGAATATCTGTTTTCTCTTTTTCGAGATTTATCCCTTCATTTATTAAAGTAGAGAGTTCTGTTTGAGATCTTATTACATCAGGTTGTTTTCCCATTCCCACTTCATACTGCTTCCGGGTAATTTCAGTAAACTGTCTCATCAAATCCTGGTTCTCTTTATTTATCTCAATCTTTTTCTGAATCAGGTATAATTCATAGTAGTAATCTTTAAGCTGTTTGATAATTCGTTTTTCCAAAGCAAAGTACTGTTGCTCAACCATTGCCGCATTGTTTTCCATTGAAGAAGTCATTGCACTGATTTTTCCCGGGAAAGGGAACATTTGCTGAATAAAATAATCTGTTTCCATTCCATCTTTAAAAGGATTAGGAAATGATTGAACGGGTGTTTGGAAAAGCTCAACTCCTACTTGTGGAGATTCCCAGGTAGAAACCTGGTCTATCTTTGTTTTTGCAGCACTTGTTATGTTACGGGCTGCTTTAAGTTCAGGATTGTTTTGTAAAGCTTCTGCAACCAAACTATCAATGTAAACGAAATCCGGTTCCTGTATGAATGAAAAAGAATTAACAGGCTGGCTTGCAAGTCCGGGTGTTAAGATCGGATCGGGAAGATTTGAATTCCGTTCAAGTGCAGTGTTAACAGGCTCCTGTAATGATTCTTTGCCGCCTGTATAATTCAATTGTGCGGCTTGCATGAACGAGTTTATTGCCGCAAGTAATACAAAAATTAAAATTTTTTTTATGTTCATCTTTTCTACCTGGTGATTTTTCTTAACCGTGTTACCGGTTTGATCATTTGATTAAATATCAGAACGAATGGACAGAGTTATTCGTCTCTGAAAATTCAGTTAGAAAAGATTTTTAGATAAGAAGCTGGGATATGCTCAGGTAAATAGGATTACTGTTTAACGGGGGAGAAGTATCTGAATAAAACGAGCTCGAATTTAAATTTAATGAAACATCCTGGTAGTTTATAGTTTCAGCAACGAAATTTAATAATACCGGGTTGTTCGGGGTTTCAGTTTTAAAAGATAAAAAATCATCCTTAATTTTATTATATACAAACTCAGACTGGCAACATGACAGATTCGCAGAGGTAAATTTAACAGGATAATCTGACTCTTCATCTTCACAGCAGGAGTGTTTCACTATTTTTGTTTTGTGCAATTCGCAAGCTTCAGGAGTGGTCATATCCATCATTTTGCAGATATGCAGAGTGATGGGCATTCCCGTTGTAGCTGTAAAGAAGAGTAAAGCTAAAGTTAATATTGAAATTTTTCTTTTCATCTGTTGACAAACATAAATACTTATTTGTTAGTAAGCAACGATAATGCCAGTATATTCTGTAACATAATTATAACTTTTTTTAATATTTTATTAAGCTGTTTCCAAGGATTGAAAAAAATAAAGTTTATAATTCTCAAACTAAAGATGATTTTACTGCCTGGATTTAATTAAAACTTCAAAGAATATAATTCTATTATCGTAATTTTTCTGTTCTATTTTGCTTTTGCATAGTCGACCATTCCCTGGAAATCAATCACAACTACTGCTTCATCACCGATTACATAAGCATCATGGCCGGCAGGGAGTAAGGTTACGTCACCAGGTTTTGCATCGAAGGTTGTTCCATCGTCCATAATAATTCTTAAAGTGCCAGATAAATGATACTGGAAATGAGGAGCTTCACAACTTTTTGTATTTACAATTGGTTTAACAGAAGTTGACCATTTCCAGCCGGGTTCAAAAATCCCTCTGCCGATTACTGCTCCGCCAATATTTACAAGGTCAAGCTTTCCTAGAGGAAACTTTCTTGTTTCTAACGGTTTATTAAAACTAACTAATTCTGTTTTTTGGGCTAAAGTGTTTTTTTTAATTGTTGTTTCCATTTGATTTCCTCCTTAAACCCTTCCCGGTATACGGGAAGGGTCGTGTTTAAATTTACTTAACTTACTTCTTAAAAAAATATTTAAGAATTACTTTTGAGCTGATTGCATTTTAACATACTCTATTGATTCCAATAATTCTTCTGTGAACTGATCATAATCTACCTGCATACCATTAATGTAAGTGCTCCATCCCGCACTCGATTTAGCATAATGTACGGCATCTTCAATTTCCTCATCGGTTGCACCAAAAAGCTTTGCAACTTCAGTATGGAAGAAAGAGCAATACCCGCATTTTGTAGCAGCAGAAACTGCAACACCAATCAACTCCCTGTATTTATTTGGAATGGGACTTTCTTCAAGCTGAAGTGTTTTGAAAAGTTTCCATTCAAGTTCGAGAGACCTTTCAGGAATTAATTTGAAAAAGGAAGGTACTTTACCGAGTGTTTTTTCAATATCGTTGTAAACCTCCTGTTTTGTCATTCCATTTTGAGCAAATGAAGTGCTCATCAACAAAAATGCAAACAAAAAAATTGAAATGGCTTTCATTTGAAACTCCTTTAATTGTTAATAAAATTTTTTTTAGGGTAGGGGTAGAGATGAGAGGTATTTATAGTGCAGTAGTGCTTATGTTAGGTATCCCCCATTTATCCCCCGGTGGTTTCGCACAGGAAATAATTCCAGTGTGAAACTAAAAAACCAAAACAAAATGAAAAAACTAATTGGAAGTTTATTGACAAGCAAGAAATTCCTTGCTTTCATTGTCGGAATAATTCTGACTGCTTTAAGCAAAAAAGGAATTGTTATTCCTGAAGACATGGTCCAGGAAGTTGTGATACTGACGGCAAGCTATATTGGCGGACAAGGTATTGCCGACATGGGAAAAGAAAAAGCTAAAGAAGAAAACAAACCTGCTTAA
>Ga0209323_10003587_pt1 | contig 10316 bp, 10 predicted proteins | sample Rifsed19ft2_FD_184014 | JGI IMG/M metagenome (GOLD analysis project Ga0209323, IMG submission 184014) | Soil microbial communities from Rifle, Colorado, USA - sediment 19ft 2 (version 2) | ecosystem: Environmental > Terrestrial > Deep subsurface > Rock core/Sediment | place: Rifle, Colorado...
AACGATGGAAAAAAGCGAGTTTAAAGGCCTTGAGGTGTTTGAAAAAGGCGAATTGCCGTAAAATAGCCAGAACATATGGATCTAATATATAAACTGACGAAAATGTTTCGCGGGTTTCCGGGTATTGGCGAACGGCAAGCCAAGCGTTTTGTTTATTACCTCCTGAATGAGGACGAGAAGAAACTTAAGGAATTGGCCGCGACAATCCTTGAGCTAAAAAAAGAAGTAAGTCAGTGCCGGTCGTGTTTTCGATTTAGCGGCGGCAAAAACGAAATCTGCGATCTTTGCCGAGCCGCAAAAGAAAAGAAAGTTTTAATCGTCGTCGAAAAAGATGCCGATCTTGAAGTTTTTCGAAAAGCTGATTTTGACGGAAAGTTTTTTGTTCTCGGCGGCACCATTCCGGTGCTTGAAAAAGAAATACCAAAAAATATCAAATTAAAAGAACTTCTTGATAAATTGGGGAAGGAAAACATCGAGGAAGTGATTCTCGCTTTTTCGCTGACCCCGCTTGGCGAACACACTCTCGAGTATGTAAAAAAAGCCGTGGCCGCCGTGGCCAAAGAAAAAAATATAAAAATCTCGGGGCTCGGCCGGGGGCTTTCTTCCGGTCTTGAGCTCGAATATTCCGATAGCGAAACGCTCCTTGGCGCTCTTAAAAATAGATATTGACAAAGCGGAAATCGGGTGTTAGAACTGAGATCTAACGCACCTTAAAAATCCCGCTTATGAGAAAAAAAGAAGAAGATCTTTTCAAGCACGTTCTTTCGCAAGTGCTGGCGATTCACCGGCCGAAATCAAATTTTAATTTCGCGGAAAGGCAGATTGTTTGCCAATATTTTCTTGAAAACAAAAGCATTGCCGAAATTGCGCGCGAAGGCGGCCGCCAAGAAAATTACGTCAAAGAAATCAGGCGCCATGCCCGTCAGAAAATTGATTTTTTGCTAAATGGTTTGATTTTTGATCTTAAAGAAGCCGTTTCTCTTCACAAAGAAAGAGACTTGCTCCAAGCTAAAGTACTGACGCTCGAAGAAGAAAACAAAAACCTGCGCTTTAAATTGGGTCGGAAACTCATCAAGAAAGGCAAATTTGAGATTGAGAAAAATTTGACCATTGGCGAACTTTACGAACTCAAAATGCTCTCCCAAAAAAACTTTTGGATTCTTGATGCGAATGATTACCGGACAGTGGAGCGCCTAAAGCAGTGTGGCCAAAAAGAATTGCTTAACTTAAAAGGTTTCGGCAAAGTCGGTCTCCGGCAAGTGGAAAAAATTATCGGCTTCTCCCTGCCTAAAAAGTAATCAACAAAAAACAAATCCCCCTTTTTTCATGGGGGATTTTTTAATTTAAATATTTTACTTGATCGCGGTAATCTTAACTTTTGAATAAGGCTGGCGGTGACCCCGCTTTTTGAAGTAGCGGCTCTTGGCTTTGTATTTGATGACCGTCACTTTCGGCGCCCGGCCAGTTTCGAGATATTCGGCTTCAACTTGATTGCCGAGATAAGGCATCCCTACTTTGGCATCTTTATCCGCCACTAAAAGCACTTTGCCAAAAGAAACTTTGTCCCCCGGTTTATAAGTGCCCGGCAATTTTTCAACCTTCAAAACGCTTCCAACCGCGGCTTTGTATTGCTTACCCCCTGTTTCAATGATTGCAAAATCTGCCATAGAATTAATATATTACCGAATTGAGAAAAAGAATCAAGTCCAAAAGGTCAAATTTTGTAGTACAATAAATGATCCTATGGCGCTCAAATTCTATAACACTCTCTCCCGCCAAAAAGAAGAATTTAAACCCGCAAAACCGCCAGCCGTCGGCCTCTATACTTGCGGCCCGACGGTCTACAATTACCCCCATATCGGCAATTACCGCGCCTACATTTTCGGCGATATTTTAAAGCGCTATCTCAACTACCTCGGTTTTGACGTCCGTCATGTCATGAACCTCACCGATGTGGATGATAAAACAATCCGTGACTCACAAAAATCCAACACTACCCTAAAAGAATTTACGGAATTTTACGCCCGCGGCTTTTTTCAGGACCTTGATCGCTTGAACATTGCGCCCGCTCATGTTTACCCCAAAGCGACCGAACACATCACAGAAATGGTTACTCTTATCAATCATCTGCTTGAAAAAGGGGTTGCTTATAAGACCGAAGACGGCAGTATTTATTTCAATATCAAAAAATTCAAAGATTACGGCAAGCTTGCTCATCTTGAAAAAACAGAACAAAAAGCCGGTGCGTCAGGCCGCGTCCGCGCCGATGAATACTCAAAGGAAAATATCGAAGACTTTGCCCTCTGGAAATCTTGGACCGAAGATGACGGCGATGTTTTTTGGCTCACGCCTTGGGGCAAGGGCCGGCCCGGCTGGCATATCGAGTGTTCCGCCATGTCGATGAAACATCTTGGCGAGAGTTTTGACATTCACACCGGCGGGATTGATCTTGTTTTCCCGCACCACGAAAATGAAATCGCCCAAGCGGAGGGCTCTACGGGAAAACCCTTCGTCAAATACTGGCTTCACAATGAGTGGCTCCTTGTCGACGGCAAGAAGATGTCCAAATCGCTTGGCAATTTCTACACCCTCCGCGATTTGATTAACAAGGGTTATCCGCCTCTTGCCTACCGTTATCTTCTTACCGGTACGCATTACCGAACGGTTGTTAATTTCACTTGGGAATCTCTCACGGCCGCGGAAAACGCTCTTCGCCACCTCTACGAATCTTTCTACGATCTTGGCGAGCGGATTGGTGAAGTTGATCCGGATTACCAAGCCCGTTTTGCGCATATTATGGACGATGATCTTGATACTCCCGGCGCACTTGCCCTCGTTTGGGATTTAATCAAAGACCCGCATTTAAAACCAGAAGACAAAAAAGACTCCTTGCTTTCGTTTGACCAGATGCTTGGTTTGGGTCTCGCTAAAATTAAATGGCAACCCCTGCCAGAAAAAATCCAAAAGTTGGTAAGCGAGCGCGAAGCCGCCCGCGAGAAAAAAGACTTCACTGCGTCTGATAAATTGCGAGACGAGATCAAAAAACTAGGCTTCGAGATTGATGACACTAAAGAAGGAGCGAAGGTGCGGCCGAAGTTGGTTTAGAGTGGGTTAACGTATAATTATTACTGCGCAGTGACAGTTACGACTACGACCGCGGAATTGTAACCAGAAGCTTCAGCTTTTATTTTGTGCGTTCCGGAACCGTAAGGTCGAAAATCAACACTACAAAAACCAAAAGAACAAACGTGTCCGGATAATATGCCTCCACTTGTAGAAAATGTTATTTGAACATTTTGATTATCAGGAGTATTAGCTCTAATTGTTGCTGTTTGACCTACCCTCAATGTTGATGGATAAGCCGATATTTGCAAAGGCGGACCAGCGGTTGGAATCAGCGGTCCGGTAACATTTATTGTCGTAAACGCGGAACCATAAAGAGGGCTGGTGGCGGAAACGGTGAAAGAACCGGACCCTGAAGGAGTGAAGATAATAAAAGGACAGGTACCATTAAAATCGGTTTGGCAGACATTCGGTGTTATTGAAGCGCCAGAGACAGGATCAAATGTAACGGTTTCTCCTTGTCTTGCCGGAGATAAATTAACACGAATTGTCGCTGTTTGACCGCTACTGATTTGATTAGAAGACGCAGAAAGCGACATTGTTCTAGTAACGGTAGTTCCTTTGCCCGTAAAACCACCACCAGTTGTCGTTTGAGTCGTCGTTTGAGTTGGACTACCCCCTCCGCCGATTTGCTTGATCGTGCCAAAGATCGCTGTCGCCAAAACCCAAGCGCCAAGGAGTATCGCCGCCCCGATGACGGTGGCAAAAAAGGTATGACGCGCCTTTTTCAAACCTTCCTCATCGCCCCGGGCTTGAACGAAAAGAAAGCCGGAATAAATGAAAGCCAGCGCGACGATCGGAATGCCGATCGTCAGTAAAATGTTCACAAGGTCTTTGATAAATCCTTGGAGAGTCTTGGCGCTAATCGGATTTATGAGCTTGACGTTGATATCAACGCCAGTACCGGTGCCGGCGGGAGGAGTAGTTCCAGTGCCAGTGCCAGCCGGGCTAACGCCCGTGCCAGCGCCAGCAAAACCGCAATTAATATCAGGGAGACCGCATTGGTTATAGCCTGGTTTTTTAGTATCACAAATGCTGCAATCAACTGTACCTTTGGGAGTAAATTTGATATATGCTCGGTATTCTGTGTATCCTTTGTAGTAAACTCCCGCGGAATATTCGTTTCCTGTTTTGAGACCCTGAAAAGTAGCTATGGCTATGCCATCTTTATCAGTTTTTGTCGCCCAATCTTGTTTCGGTTCTTTTGTATCAGTTTGATTAATAATTCGGAAAAATACATCCTGATTTGCCACTAAACCAGATGCTTGTAAAGTTACGTCTGTTGCGTGAAGATAAGTGGTAGTTAAATTTACCTTTTCTGACTGCGCCTCGACTGGTACTGATCTAAAAACAAAAGGCAAAACTAAAACCAAAAAAACTAGCCCGGCGCCGGCAAGTTTCAGAAAATCTTTTCGGACACTTTTTTTCATATTATCTATACCTCTATTTTACCCCATAAAAAGGGCAATTTAAAGCCAATTCTCGGCCTTGACAAATTATGTGAATTTATCTATAATTTAGCCAGTAATTCTTCAAAACTAAACCCTAAAATCAACCTTTAAAACCATACAGAAAATGGCAACAGCAAAACTAGATTTAAGCAATCGCTCACTTGCGATTGACAACATCACTCCGGAAAGTTGTGACGTCAACGGACCCGGCCTGCAAATAGAAATATTTGGCCAGCAAGGTTCCGGTTTTCTAGCCGAGGACACAAAAATTTACATGGTAAACGATGGCGCAAAAATCCCTTTGGACACACTGGTGATTAACGGCCAAGGCGCCAAAGCCGACATGAAAGCCGAGTTTCTCCGCGCAGAATCGTTGCTTAAAATCATGGCCTGTATTGTTGATGAAGCTGGGAAAATCGTAAAGGAAGGCAACCAATTTCCCTTCCCGATCGGAACACCCATGCCGGAAATAGCATCTACCTTACCGGAAAAGATCCTGGACGACAGCGATCAAAATCCGGCCAAGGTAATTATTAACGGCAAAAGATTTGTGAGAAACTCACAACTCCTCATCAACAACACTTTTATCCTTGCGCCCACTTACAGGAACGACTGCCGGCTCGAGTTTGAAGTGCCTAAACAGTACCGCAAACGCGGCAAAAAAATCCAGATTGAGGTGATCAACCCCGGCACTAATGCCAAAAAATCCAACGCAAAGATAATCACTGTTGTTGGGCCGGACGAATGGGATGACAATGCGCAAGTATTGCCGACACAAGCCCAACTTGTGGTGGATCAAGCCAAAGAAGAGACGAAGAAAGAGAAGAAGGAAAAAGAGAAGTGGAAATTTTGGTCAATAGTTGAATCCGGTATTATTATCATCTCAATTATCATCCACCTCTGGGGACTCAACCATAAGCCCGAAGAACCCGCAAAGGAGGAGGTGGAACAAGATTCAACCCAACCTATTGCGCCCGTTCCGGCAAATGAAGTGGACGCCAATGTTAAAGGCATCTGCATAGTTCCCCAAATGCAGGTCGGCCAAGTCGAGGAGCTTGTGATTACCGAAAAGCGGCCCCGCGTGGTTATCCAGTGTTCTTCCTCCCGGGAAAAATACATCTACGGACTGTCCGAGGAGGTACTCTGGGTCAATAGTGACGGCTCGGTCAGAGACACACTTTACCCGCCCGAAAATCTACCCGCCGGCAAAACAAATCCGGAACTCGTTGGTAATAACATCTACCTCGAAGCAAACAGGTATTTGGGTCCCGGTAGTTTGGCAGTGGTCACCGTGACACGAACAAAATAGGGTTTATAACATGAACGGCAAAGAGAAATCTTTGCCGTTTTTTTAATTGTTAAATTTGCCTTGACTCCGCCTGTCTTTCTCGGTAACATCGGCGATAGAAACTAAATCTTCTTTACCATGACCAAATATCTCGTGATTTTTGCTCTCGTTACGGGAGCACTGGCGATCATTTTTTGTCTGCGGACAAAAATACTTTCCGGAAAACAAGCCATTGAAACGCTTGCTGTCTTCCTGGCCCTGCCGATTTTTGTGATCATTCTTGACCGATTTTACGCTGAAGGATTGCTTTTAGCGGCAGTAGCCGCAAATGACCCCATGCTTTGGCTTGTCCGGGTCACTTACGCTCTCTCCGTGCTTTCTCTTGGCCGAGGACTTTACATTATCGGCCTTCCTTTTTTGGCGACAAGTGTTATCATCATCTTTCTTGTCGCGAATGAACTGCGGCCGGAACCGGAACCGCAAATAAAAGAGTATTCAAACCACGAGGGAGTGATGACATCAAACAACGGCAACCGCACGATTGAGAACCGCGACGTGGAGGCGAGCACCAAAAGCATCTGCGTAGTTCCTCAAATGCAGGTCGGTCAAATGGAAGAGCTTACGATTACCGAAAAGCGGCCCCGCGTGACCATCCAGTGTTTTTCCGCCCGGGACAAATACATCTACGGGCTCTCCGAGGCAGTAATTTGGATCGCTGGCGATGGTTCAATCCGAGACACACTTTACCCGCCCGAAAATCTGCCTCCGGGCAAAACAAATTCGGAGCTCGTTGGGAATAACATCCACCTCGAAGCATTAAGGCATCTAGGTCCCGGCGGTTTGGTTTTGGTCACTGTAACAAAGACGCGGTAGAGTTAACCCAAACGGCGAAGAAAAATCTTTGCCGTTTTTTAATTATTAAATAATCAAAAAAGAATATTTTTGATATCTCTAAACTTAAATTCCTTCCTCGCGGAGCTTCTCGATAAGATTTTTGGCTTCTCTGGACAGCTTTTTTGGCAGAACCATGGCAAGTTTTATTAAAAGATCGCCCCGGCCCCGCCCGCTTGGCACGCCGCGGCCACGGACGGTGAGCACCTCGCCGTGGGCTGTGCCGGCCGGTATTTTGATTTCAACCGGCCCATCAAAGGTCGCAAGCGTCATTTCTTTGCCGAGAATAGCGTCAGTGAGTTTAATATTTAAATCCATTGCAAGATTGTTGCCGACTTTGCGAAAAACCGGATGAGAAAGCACTCCGACTTTAACGTAAAGATCGCCCGGCGAGCCGAAAGAAATTGCCTCGCCCATTCCGGACATCCGGATGATTTCGCCGTTTTCAATGCCAGCCGGAATCGCAATTTTTATTTCTTCTTGACGGCGAAGTACGCCCGAGCCCCGACAAGGGCCGCATTTTTTCACCGGCACTTTGCCCGAGCCACCGCATTCTTCACACGCCTGAGTGCTCGCAAAAGTGCCAAAAAACGCCCGCTTAGTCTCATGAATCGTTCCTTTACCTTGGCACTTCGGGCAGGTTTTGGTTTCCCGCCCTTGTCCGCCGGTGCCGCCGCAGGCGTCACATAGAGAACTTTTCACGAGTAAGACTTTGCGCTCTGAACCGAAAAAAGCTTCTTCAAATGGAATTTGGATTTCAATAGAGATATCGCCGCCCCGACGGACCCGGCCGCCCCGAGCGGCAGTGCCGCCAAAAAACTCGGAGAATATTTCATTGAGGCCGCCAATATCAAAATTAAGGCCATTAAAGCCCTGACTAAAATCAAAACCCTCGGAAGGACCGCCCCCCGGCGCCCCTTCAAAAACCCGACCGTAAGCATCGTACTCCGCTCGTTTCTTGTCATCACTGAGAACTTGATAAGCTTCGCTTGCCTCTTTAAAGCGCGCCGCATCGCCGCCTTTATCAGGATGATGTTTATGCGCTAATTCCCGAAAAGCCTTTTTGACTTCTTCTTTTGTGGCAGTTTTCCCAATGCCAAGAATTTTGTAATAGTCTTTGGTCATATATTAATATAATTATTTTTGCTCCGCTGTCGGTGGAGGATTACCGCTTGATTTAGCCATCTCTTCACCAATTTTTTGCATCGCCTGCGAGAGCTCGTGCATTCTGACCTTGATCGTGCCGGCATCTTGACCGCCAAGCGATTCTCTTAGCGCGCGGATTTTTTCATCAATAGCGTCTTTCGTCGCTGGCGAGATCTTGGCGCCATGTTCCGCTAAGGCTTTTTCGGCGCTTGAAACAAGAACTTCCGCTGTATTTCTGGTTTCCACGGCTTCTTTCTTTTTCTTGTCTTCCTCGGCATGGGCCGCGGCATCAGCCGTCATTTTTTGAATTTCCGCTTCTGCCAGACCGCCGGAAGCTTCAATCCGGATTGATTGACTGCGGGCGGTCGCTTTATCAAGAGCCTTCACCGAAAGAATGCCGTTTACATCAACATCAAAAGTTACCTCAACTTGCGGCAAGCCGCGCGGCGACGGCGGAATACCGTCGAGAATAAAGCGGCCTAAGCTTTTATTGTCGGCGACCATTTCCCGCTCTCCTTGAACAATGTGAATTTCCACGGAAGTCTGGTTATCGGAAGCCGTGGAAAAAATTTGCGTTTTAGAAGATGGAATCGTGGTATTGCGATTAATAAGCTTCGTCGCCACGCCCCCAAGCGTTTCAATGCCGAGCGAAAGCGGGATAACATCGAGAAGCAACACATCCCGGACCTCGCCTTGGAGAACGCCGGCTTGCACGGCCGCTCCGAGCGCCACCACCTCGTCAGGATTAATCGAACGATTCGGCTCCCTGCCAAAATAATTTTTGACAGCCGCAATGATAGCTGGCATCCGGGTTTGGCCGCCAACCATGATGATCTCGTTGATTTCTTCTTTTTTGAACGGGCTGGCTTCGACAGCGCGTTTTGTGATCTCAATCGAACGATCGATATAAGATTTGGCGAGCTCCTCGAGCTTGGCGCGGGAAAGTTTCATCACCAAATGCTTAGGACCGGAGCTGTCGGAGGCAATGAACGGAATATTGATTTCCGATTCAAGCGAGCTTGAAAGTTCGTGTTTGGCTTTTTCCGCGGCTTCCTTGAGCCGACTGACCGCCAGCGTATCTTTCAGGAGATCTAGGCCAGATTCTTTCCTGAATTCCGCGGCCACAAATTTAACAATTTCCTGATCGATGTCTTCCCCGCCAAGGAGCGTGTCGCCTTCAACCGATTTGACCTCGACGAGATCATCGCTAATCTCCAAAATAGAAATATCGAAGGTGCCGCCGCCGAAGTCATAAACGGCAATTTTTTGGTTCTTTCTTTTATCGAAACCGTAGGCCAAAGCCGCCGCTGTCGGTTCATTAATGATGCGTTTTACCTCAAGACCGGCAATCCGACCGGCGTCTTTGGTGGCTTTGCGCTGGGTGTCGTTGAAATAAGCCGGCACCGTGATCACCGCTTCTTTGACCGACTCGCCCAAGCGCGCTTCAGCGTCATTTTTAATTTTTTGCAAAATCATCGCCGAAACTTCTTCCGGCCGATAAAATTTATCACCGAGTTTTACCTCTACCCCGCCATCAGCCCCTTTTTGGGACTTGTAAGACACAAGGGAAATATACTTGGAAACGACCGGATCATCAAATTTGTGCCCCATAAAGCGCTTAATGCCGTAAATGGTGTTTTCCGGATTAGTGACGGCTTGGCGCTTGGCCAAAACCCCGCTTAAGCGCTCGCCGTTTTTGGCAATAGCCACCACGCTCGGCGTTGTTCGCGACCCCTCAAGATTTTCGAGAATTTTTGGCTCCCCCGCTTCGATAATCGCGGCGGCGGAGTAGGTTGTGCCTAAATCTATGCCTATAATTTTACTCATGTTTATATTTAAATACTTCTACTTTTGTCGCTCTTAAAACTTTGTCTTTAGTTTTATAACCTTTATTAACAACTTTGGCAATTTTCCCGTCTTCTTCTTTATTTTTAGTTTCTACTACATGAATGGCTTCATGTAAAAAGGGATCAAAAATCGCCGTTTCGCCAATTTCACTAACGCCATATTCTTTAAAAATACCAGAGAATTGGCCCAAAATGCTTTTCATTCCCTGTTGCCAATCAGCCGGCAAATCATTCCATTGTGGGCTTAGAAGCGCCAAATTAAAACTATCAAGCACTCCCAGAAATTCGGAGAGAAGGTCGTTTTTTGTAAGCTCAATTGAATTGACAAGATTTTTATTGCTGTCCTTCTTATAATTGACGAAGTCGGCTCGCTCGCGCTGCCAGCCGGCCAAGTATTCCGCTTTTTCTTTCTCGACGGTTTTGAGTTCTTCGCGAAGCCGCTTTAGCTTGTCTTCCAGCCGACTGCCGTCGTCTTCAAAAACAATTTCTTCATTTTCGTCGGGTTTCTTTTTCATTGCTTAGCTATTTTAACACACCTGCCGCTTTCTTGCTTTGGCAGGACTCTCGGAG
>Ga0209323_10003597_pt1 | contig 10306 bp, 11 predicted proteins | sample Rifsed19ft2_FD_184014 | JGI IMG/M metagenome (GOLD analysis project Ga0209323, IMG submission 184014) | Soil microbial communities from Rifle, Colorado, USA - sediment 19ft 2 (version 2) | ecosystem: Environmental > Terrestrial > Deep subsurface > Rock core/Sediment | place: Rifle, Colorado...
GGAGCTGCAGTTCTGCGACCACTGCCGGCGGCTCCTCTACGACCCCGAGCAGTTCCAAGCTTCGGCATGACCGCCGTGCGGACAGGCCGCGTCGCCATCGATGGGGGTGCCCGTGGCAACCCCGGCGAGGCGGGTTGCGGGATCGTCCTTGAGACCGGTGGCCGCCGCGAGGAGCACACTGTCTACCTCGGCACCACCACGAACAACGTGGCTGAGTACGCAGCGCTTCTGGCGGCGCTGGAGCGCGCGCACGCTCTGGGCCTCGAGGAGCTTGCGGTCCGCTCCGACTCCCAGCTCCTGGTCGAGCAGATGAACGGGGGTTACCGCGTCAAGGCGCCGCACCTCAAGTCGCTCTGGCTGCGGGCCCGCACGCTGGCCGCGGGTCTCCGCCGTTTCTCCATCGTGTACGTGCCGCGCGAGCGTAACCGGACCGCGGACGCCCTCGCCAATCACGCCATGGAGCACCACACCTCGACGCTGCCCCGTCCCGAGGGCCTGCCATGACCGTAGGGCACAGCGCTCAGGGTGCAGGGCACAGGGCCGACCCGCCCACCGCGTCCGAGAACGGGCGGGGCGAATGAGCATCGCGGCCAATCTTGCGCGTGCTCGCGACCGCATCGCCGCCGCGTGTGCGCGCGTGGGCCGCGACCCGCGCGAAGTGCGCATCGTTGCGGTGACCAAAACCCATCCGCCGGAGATTGTGGCTGCGGCGGTCGCGGTCGGCGTCGACGCCATCGGCGAGAACCGCGTTCAGGAGGCGGCAGCCAAGCGGCCTCTGGTGGTCGGAACGACCCCCTGGCACCTCGTCGGCCCGCTCCAGCGCAACAAGGCGAAGCTCGCGTTGGAACTCTTCGACCTGGTCGAGACCCTGGACCGGGCCGAACTCGCCGACCGCCTCGAGATGCTGCTCGGCTCCGAGGGTCGGGCACTGCCCGTTTTCATCGAGGTCAACGTCGGCGGGGAGACACAGAAGACCGGCATTCCACCCGCTGCGGCTTCCTCACTGGTCGAGCAGGTGCTCGCCCGCTGCCCGCACCTCCGCCTCTCGGGCCTCATGACCGTGCCGCCCTACCACCCGGACCCCGAGCGCTCGCGCTCCCACTTCGCGACCCTCCGTGGCCTCGCGACGGATCTCACAACACGCTTCGGCCTGCCACCCCTCGAGCTCTCCATGGGGATGAGCGAGGACTTCGAGGTGGCCGTGGAGGAGGGCGCCACCTGGGTGCGCCTCGGTCGGGTGCTGTTCGGCGAGCGCCGCACCATGCCGTGAGCCTTGTCACCGCCCCCGCCAAGAGGTAAGTTATTCTCGCAGTAACAGGAGGCTTTCGTTATGAACCGGCTGACGCCACTGGAGATTCAGCGCTCGACGTTTCCGCGTCGGATGCGCGGGCTCGACCCCGATGCCGTGCGCGACTTCCTCGGCCAGATCGCCGAGCAGCTCGAGGACGAGGCGCGCTCGCGGGGAGAGCTGCGCGCTCAGGTCGCTCGCCTCACCCAGGAGGTCGAGGAGTACCGGCAGCGGGCCGACGCCCTCAACGAAGCCATGGTGGCGGCGCAGCGTGCCGCCGAGGCCATCGTGGGCAAGGCGGAGGCCGAAGCCCAGCGCATCGTGGGCGAGGCCGAGGCGCTCGCCGACCGCGTGGTGGACGACGCCGCGCGCCGTGCGGAGAACGTCGAGCTCGTGATCGGGCAGCTCCGCGGTCGCCGGCGGGCCGCACGCTCCGACCTCAAGCGTTTGGTCGAGCTCCTGCAGGGTGCGGTCCGCGACGACGAGGCTTCCGAGCAGCGGGAGAGCGAAGCGCCCTCCGTAAGCTTCCTGCGCCGCCGTCAGTCCGACGCCAAGGGCGAGCGATGAGCCTTGTCGTGTCCGGGGCCACGGTCGTGGCCACCCCGCGTGGCAGGGCTGCACTCGCGGGGGACTTACAGAGGGCGGTCGAACTTCTTCCTGGCGCGGTGGTCCGCTGCGAGGACGGCAAGATCGTCTTCGTGGGCGACAGGCGCGACCACGATCGCCGCTTCCGGCGCCCCGACGAGGTGCTGGACGCTGGCGGCGGCACGGTCATCCCCGGTTTCGTGGACCCGCACACCCATCTGCCGTTCGCCGGCACCCGGGAGGACGAGTTCGACCGCCGCCTCGCCGGTGAGACATACTCGCAGATCGCATCGTCGGGCGGCGGGATCGTCGCCACAGTCCAGGCCACGCGGCAGGCGTCCTTCGACGAGCTGCTGGGGCTCACGCTCCAGCGCCTCGACCGGCAGCTCCTGAACGGAACCACCACCACGGAGGCGAAGTCGGGTTACGGCCTCGAGCTGGAGAGCGAACTCAAACAACTGCGCGTGCTCCGGGAGGCGGCTCGCCGTCATCCCGTTGAGATCGTCTCCACCGCCATGCCCGCCCACGAGGTGCCGCCCGAGTGGCGGCACGACCCCGACGGGTACGTCGAGCTGGTCGTCGGCCAGATCCACCCCGCTATCGCGGCACAGAAGCTCGCCGAGGGGGTGGACGTGTTCTGCGAGCGGGGCGTGTTCTCGCCGCACCAGACCCGCAGGTTGCTGGCCGACGCGCGACGGTACGGGTGGCGCATTCACCTCCACGCCGACGAGCTGTTCGACCTCGGCGGCGCCAAGCTGGCCGCCGACCTCGGTGCGACTTCCGCGTCGCACCTGCTGCACGCAAACGACGAGGGGATCCAGGCCCTTGCCAGGCGTGGCGTGGTGGGAGTTGTGCTGCCGGGGGTCTCGTTCTTCCTGCGCGAGCGCTACGCGCCGGTGCGCCTCCTGATCCACGCCGAGGTCCCCGTGGCGCTCGCCACCGATTGCAGCCCCGGTTCCTCACACACCGAGTCGATGCCCGCGATCATCGCCCTCGCCTGCCTCGGAGCCGGGCTCACCACCCAGGAGGCACTGGTGGCCGCGACGCTGAACGCCGCCGCCGCCCTTGGCCGCGCCGACCGCATCGGCAGCCTGGAGCCAGGCAAGCAGGCCGACCTCGTGGTGCTTGACGCCCCGTCGCCGAAACACCTCGCGTACCACTTTGGCGTGAACCTCGTGCGCCACGTCGTCAAGGCGGGCAGCGTCGTCGTCAGGGATGGGCGGTTGAGCCGTCCTTGAGCTTCCCCTCGTTCGTGCCCACTGGTCGCGCCGCTCTCACGAGCCAGTGGGGCTCACCCACTTCTCGGACCAGAGTTCGTAAGAACACGAAATAAAGACTTTACGCACAGGCAATAAGCTAATGTAGAATGCAGCCGAGGACACGCTCCGGCCACGCGGCCGCAGCAACGTGGGCAAGGGTGGGGAGGCACGGTGCCGCCCCAGGTCAGCCGTCGGATGGTCGGGCCGCCATCCGGTATCTGACGGACGAGAGTCCCGGCGCTCTTGTCGGTCGCGAGGAGAGGGTTGCCATGGCTGAAGGGGCCCACCGCACTACAGACGCCCAGGACACGCTCGCGGGATGCACCGCCCCCTTCGCATGGACAGTCGCGGGCCCCGGCTCCCTGGCCTTGCTGGCCATCTTCATCGCCGAGGACCGCACGGTCGCAGGGATCCGGGTCAATGGCGCCTTCTTGCTGGCGTTCCTTCTGACGCAGCTCACGCGGGTTGCCGACATCCGACGATTCCGGCGCCGCACTAAAGAAGCTAAACCGCCCAACCACGTGCACTTACGCCGTCATGCAGTTGCTCTCGCGGCGGTCTCGGCGGCACTGTGGGCCACGGGACGACTCGTGCTCGCCGCCGGTTGGCTGCCCTAAAGGCAGGGGAGGCCACCATGACAGACTTCCAGCAACGCGGTCCTATCACCACGCTCCCACGCCTCGTGCGCCAGGACTTGGAGCTACGAGAGAAGGAGATCACCGGCTTTGCCGCTCAGACGCCTCTGGCACTGGTCATCCCCTGCCTCGTCACTGAGATGGATCAGCCCGCTCTGGCGGGCATGGTCACCGAATTGGCCAAGGTTCCGTACCTCGACAGCGTCGTCATCTCACTCGATGCTGCCGACCAGGCCGGTTACCAAAAAGCCCTCGCCTACTTTCGAGCGCTCCACCAGCGGACAGTCGTCCTCTGGAACGACGCGCCCGCGGCGCTCACCCTCCGAGACGAGATTGCCGAGAGCGTCGGCGAGCTGCCAACAGGCAAGGGCCGCGCGGTATGGATGGCGATAGGGTACGTTCTGGCCGAGGCCCGAGCCCAGAGGGTCGCGCTCCAAGACGCCGATGTTGTCGATTACGATCGCTCCCTGCTCGCCAACCTCGTCTACCCAATCATGCACCCGTCGTTGAGCTTCAGCTTCTGCAAGGGCTACTACGCCCGTTTCACCGACAGGCTCCACGGAAGAGTGACACGCCTCCTGATTCGGCCGCTGCTGCAGGCGTTTGCCGATGTGGTAGGTCGGCACCCGTATCTCTCGTACCTGGCCGCCTTCCGGTACCCCCTGGCCGGCGAACTCGCCCTTGAGTCCGACCTCCTGCGCTGGATCCGAATTCCCGGCGACTGGGGGCTAGAGGTCGGCCTCCTGTTCGAGGTGCTGCGCCAACGCTCGTCCCGCCGCATCTGTCAGGTCGATGTCACCGACCGCTTCGAGCACAAGCACCAGCCGCTGTCTCCCGATGATCCGACGGTCGGGCTGCATCGGATGGCAGTGGACATCGTCAAGCACCTCCTGCGAACGCTCTCGGCGGCCGGGGTCGTGCTCCCGGAGGGTTCCTTCAAGAGCATGCGGGTGGGCTACCGGCGCTACGCAGAGGACGCGGTGGCGGACTACTACGCCGTCGCGCTGTGCAATGCGCTCACCTACGATCGCCACGAAGAAGAGGAGGCGATGACCACGTTCTCCCGAGCCCTGGCCGAGGGGTGTGACCAGTTCACGGTGGACCCTCTCGGAACACCTTCGCTCGCGAACTGGGCCCGTGTTCACGCGGCGATACCTGACGCGGGCGACAGGCTTGTGCGGGCGGTGCGTAAGCTGGGTGGCATCCTCGAGCCATGAGGGTCCGCGCCGTCTTCACCGACCTCGACGGCACACTCCTGGAACCCGACGGCAGTGTCTGCGAGGACGCCCTCGCTGCTCTCACCGAGCTGCGCGAGCTACGCGTGCCCGTATGCCCGTTGACCAGCAAAACCGCCTCGGAGCTCGCCTTGATCATGGAGATGCTCGGGCTTGCGACGCCGGCCGGCTTCGAGAACGGGGCCGGCATCCTGCTCAGCGATGGCACACTCGAGCTGCAGCCAACCGCCGTGCCGGTTGCGGAGCTCGTGGCGCTCCTTGCGAGGGCGCGGGGCGAGACCGGCGCCCCCGTACGCACCATCCTCGAGCTCCCAGATGAGGAGTTGTCGGCGCTCACGGGTTTGCGCGGCAAATCACTCACTGCCGCTCGCGCGAGGCAGGCGACGCTGCCCCTGCTCGTCGAGGGCTCGTGGGACGAGACCCTGCGGGCCGCGTTGGTGCCATCGCGGCACCTCCACCTGATCCGAGGCAACAAGTTCCTCCACCTCCAGGGGGACCATGACAAGATCACTGTCCTTCCTCGCCTGATTGAGCTCCTCGACCAGGACGTGGGGGTGACGGTGGCCTGTGGCGACTCGCCCAACGACGCCGAGTTGCTCGCACGGGCTGACGTCCCCATAATCGTACCCGGCGCAGGTGGGCCGCATCCGGAGTTGGTGCGCGGTTTTCCACATGCTCGCGTGGCACCTCTCCCCCATGGACGAGGCTGGGCAGCAAGCGTGCGTAGCATCGTCCGGGAAGCGCATCTCTGATGGCCCCGCCCAGATGGAGGCTGAAAAGGTGTCCGACCAGGGTTTAGAGAACATGGACTCGAACGATGGATGAAGCCTTGCTTCCCGCACCGCTGCCGGAGCGGCTAAGCGAGATCGGGCCGGTCGACATTCTCGTCGGCATCCCCAGTTTCAACAACGCCCGCACGATCGGCCATGTGGTGCGCGCGATCCAGGCCGGCTTTGCCAAGTACTTCCCCAACGAGCGCACACTACTGCTCAACTCGGACGGCGGCTCCACCGACGATACCCAGGAGGTCGTGAGGACCACAACACTCTCAGACTACGGCACCATCCTCGCAGCCCACCCAGTCCATGGTGTGCACCGCATCGTCACCCCATACCACGGAATCCCCGGGAAGGGGAGCGCCCTTCGCACCGTCTTCGCAGTGGCCAAGGCAGCCGGCGCAAAGGCCTGCGCCGTCGTAGACGCGGACCTACGCAGCATCACGCCCGAGTGGCTCGATCTCCTTATCTCCCCAGTGTTCCGGCAGGGGTTCGACTTCGTTGCGCCCCTGTACCGCAGGCACAAGTACGACGGGACCATCACGAACAGCATCGTCTACCCGCTCACGCGTACGCTCTTCGGCAAGCGCGTTCGCCAGCCAATCGGGGGCGACTTCGGTTTCTCGGGCAGATTGGCCTCTCACTTCCTCGAGCACGACGTTTGGCACTCGGACGTCGCGCGCTTTGGCATCGACATCTGGATGACTTCGACGGCCATCACCAGTGGCTACCAAGTGTGCCAGTCGTTCCTCGGGGCGAAGATCCACGACGTCAAGGACCCCGGCGTGGATCTGAGCAAAATGCTCACGCAGGTCGTGAGCTCTGTGTTCAGCCTGATGGAGAGCCACGAACAGCTGTGGAAGGGTGTGAGCGAGACGCAGACCGTTCCCCTCTTCGGCTTCGAGCACACCGTTGGCCTGGAGGCCATTCGCGTGGACGTCGGTCGGATGGTCGGAATCTTCCGCTCGGGTGCTCGCGATCTTTCCGCAATCTGGGAGCGAATCCTGACGCCCGAGACCTTTTCCCTCGTCCAGAACCTGACCGGCACTGATGATGGCCGGTTCCGTTTCCCGGCCCGCCTCTGGGTCCAGGTGGTTTATGACTTCGCCGCGGCGTATCACCACCCGACCATGAACCGCGACCATCTCCTCCGATCCCTCACGCCCCTGTACCTGGGTCGCACGGCCTCCTTCGTGAACGAGACCGCAGACGCGGACGCTGGTCAGGTGGAGGACGTCATCGAGGGACTCTGCCGCGAGTACGAAAGCATGAAACCCTATCTTGTCGAACGATGGGACGGCTGACAAGGAGGCACATCATGGGTGCTTCGTTTTCGGAAAAGTTGCTCGCCGCTCTGAACGCGTTCTTTGAGGGGGTCGTGCGGTTCCTGCCGGGTTTGCTCGCCGCGCTCCTGATTCTCGCGATCGGAACCGTCATCGGCTGGCTCGTGAAGGTCGCAGTGCGCCGCACGCTCGCGGTGGCGAGGTTCGACCACTTCTGCGATTCATCGGGAGTCTCGCAGGTTCTGAACAAGGCGGACATCAGAGCCACCCCTTCGAGCCTAATGGGAAGTCTCTTCTTCTGGCTGGTCTTCGCAAGTTTCCTCATGGCCGGTCTCAGCGCGCTCGAGGTGGAGGTCATCAAGAGGCTCATCTCGGAGTTCTTCCTCTACTTGCCACGCATATTGGCGGCGCTCGCGATCCTCTTGGTGGGCTTCCTCTTAGCGAACTTCGTCTCCCGAGCCGCGCTGCTGGCGTCCGTCAACGCAAACATGCCCTCTCCCCGCCTGATCTCGGGGGTCGTCAAGTTCCTGATCGCCATTCTCGCCTTCGCAATGGCCCTCGAGCAGCTCGAGATCGCAAAGAGCATTGTCATAGCGGCGTTCATCATATCCTTCGGCGCGGTCATGCTGGGTCTCGCGATCGCTTTTGGCCTCGGCGGCAGGGACGTCGCGAAGAAGGTGCTCGAGCGGCAGATCAAGGATCTCGACCAGCCAAAGGAAAGAGACGGTTTCTCGCACATCTGATCCCACGACCGGGGTGGGGGCGAAGTCATCTGGCGTTGATCGCGGTGCGGCTCTCTTCGGAAAGGCCGGCACCGCCAGGCACGCCGGCGGTTGGGGCGTCTGATGCCGGAGGTAGCGCGCCAAGCTCGACGCACTGCGGTCGCTTCACGGATCAACTGAGGCGCAACATGCCAGACTGGGCGCGGTCGCCGCGCAGCAGGGCGAGCAGGACGAATGCGTCGCGAAGCTGCCTCGTGATCAGGTAGTGGCCACGAACCAGCTCGATCCCTCGCTGCCCCATCGCGTGAGCGCGATTGGGGTGGCGCAGACACTGCCGCATCCTGTAGGCGCAGCCTTCGATGGTTCGCACGAGATACCCAGTGAAACCGTCACGCACCTGGAGCGTGATCCCACCCACGGCCCCACCGATGACCGGCTTGCCCTTCCACAGGCCTTCCGTCACGACGAGGCCGAAACCCTCACGCAACGACTTCTGCACGATGACTGTCGCAGCACGCTGAATGGCGTTGATCTCAAGATGGGCGTCCGGCGGCAGCTCGAGCACGAGGATGTCACCGTCGTCACCTGTCGCGCGGCGAACATCCGCGAGGACTTCCTGCCCCTCCGGGTCGTCGCTCGCACCACCCCCCGCGAGCACCAGCGCGGCCTCGCGGTGGCGTCGCAGGAGCCGGAACGCGGCGACCACGCCAAGCGGATCCTTGAAACGGTCGAAGCGCGACACCTGGACGAAGAGCGGCATGTCCCGCCGGACACCGAGCCTGCGACAGATCTCGTCCACGGTGGCTTCGTCGAGCGCACGGTTTTTGTCGGTGAGCGGGTCGATCGCGGGCGGGATCACAACCTGGGGGTGGCTTAGCTGCCTCGCGAACGAGGCCAGGGAGAAGACGCTCGCCCCGTAAGGGTTGACGAGGTCCTTCAGTCGACGCCACGTTCCCCGGTGGGGGTTCGAGAGATCGATGTGGCAACGCCACGCCCAGTGACCCTGGGGTCGCCCGAGGAGGGTCAGCAGCGCCGCGGGCTGCGGGTCGTGCACGATGACGAAGTCCGCCCGGCGGAACACGTCCTCACGCTCCGCCAGGTTGGACCGGTTGACCTCCAGGTAGTGATCCCACTCCGACGGCGAGATGGTCTGCTCGTGCCCCTGCAGGGCATTGTGGATCTTCTTCGTCGTGCGAAAGAAGTCGGCGTCCCCCTCGAGAGCATACCAATGTGCGTCAAGCCCCAGGCCTCGTTGCAGCGGTACGAGGCGCTGCAGAATCTCGGCAACGCCGCCGCCCACCGCCGTCGCGTTGACGTGCACGACGGTCGCACCACGGAATGGCGCCGCCAGACACTGGAGTTCGTTCTCGACCCAGCGGGGCACGTGCTGCAGATACGGCTCGATGGCGAGCACCGAGGCGTTGCCCAAGGCCGCCTTCATGCAAGATCCCTCTCGAGCAGCTCGATCACGACCCGGCGGCACGACTCCAGCGATGCCATGTAGATGTCGAGGTCACGGAGACGATGTGCAGCCGACGGGAACCCCGACTCGAGGAGCCAGAGCGAGACGTCGTTCCAGCCCTCCGGTGAGCGAAGCCGGCCCTCGAAGAGGTGGTAGTAGAGGGATGTCGCCGGCACCTCCTTCAGCCGGGCAATCAACTCGGCGACGGTGTTTGCCTCCACGCCCAGGTCCAGCTCCACCGCGACCGATGAGGAGAAGTGGAACTCTTGCCCGGGCGGCACGGGGAGCGTGCTTCCCTCCTCGCCAAGAGCGACCTCCACGGCATCCAGGACGCGCTCCCGCAGAACCTCGATGTCACGCTCGTGGAAGGCGTCCAGCACCGACAGGCGTTCGGCCAGCGCCCGGTTCTCGAGCGCACTTGCGGCCCAGATCGCAAAGTCGTTTGGATAGTCCCAGAAGGTGAACGTGAACCGCAGAGGGACTTCCCGCAGGTGATGGTGAAGCACGCCCGCCTCCACGCGCTCCACGACGTCGCGAAACTCCCTGAGCGTCGCTGCGGAAACCCCTGTCGGGCAGTTCAACCGCACCGCGTCCCGAAAACGGAAGGGCTTGGCGTTCACCGCTTCACCTCGAACGAAGCCTCGCTGAGTTGATGGAGCAGGTTACGAAGCGTCGCGGGATCGGGTACGGAGAAGCGCGCGCGCGACGACTTGGATCCCACGTGGATGCTCCAAGCGGTGGGCGGGAGGCGATCGAACATCTCCTCGTCGGTCTGGTCATCGCCCGCGACGAGCAGGAAGCCGGCCGGTGGCTTGCGGGCGAGCCACGTGAGCAACACGCTGCCCTTGCTCACTCCAAGCACCCTCACCTCGATGACCTTCTTCCCGTGGACAACGTCGATGGGTGGATCCTCCCGCAATTCTCCCAGGCGCTCCTCCAGTTCTCGCACGCGCAGATCCGCCTGCTCGGAGTTCGCACCGCGGTAGTGCCACGCTACGGACGCCGATTTCGTCTCGACGAAGCTGCCTGGGGTCGCCGCAGCAGCGTGCTCGAGAATCTCC
>Ga0209323_10003598_pt1 | contig 10305 bp, 10 predicted proteins | sample Rifsed19ft2_FD_184014 | JGI IMG/M metagenome (GOLD analysis project Ga0209323, IMG submission 184014) | Soil microbial communities from Rifle, Colorado, USA - sediment 19ft 2 (version 2) | ecosystem: Environmental > Terrestrial > Deep subsurface > Rock core/Sediment | place: Rifle, Colorado...
GCGCCAGCGTCGGCCCGTACGGAGGACTCTCCTGCTGCAGCTGGATGAATTCGCTTTTGTCGGTGATCGGCACCTTGCGCTTGAAATCCTCAAGTGTTCGGATGTCCTGCGGCTTCAGGCCTGCCGCATCCCACTTCCTGCGGTAGAACGGACTGTAGTCGTAGGCGTACCGGGCCAGCCCTTGCAGCCGATGCAGGTGCAATGCATCGAGCCGCGCGCGCGGCATGGTCTCGGCCGCCTGATTCCAGAACAGGCTCTCCCGGGCGGCTCGCCCGAGGGCCGATGGCGGAGCGGATGTCATGGGGCGGCTCTCCTCCACAAAGCTGCTTCCATGATGTAACCGGCAGCCTTGCATCTTCCCACTGGTTTGCCTTGTGCTGCAGCCGAGTCTCGAGGATGCACCACTTTAACACGGCGATGGTGCCGCCGGCGTGCTGCTCGGCATCGACGTCACGATGTATTTTGTCTGACGAACACTGCTCTCGCCTCGGCCAGTTCTCCCTTGCATCCCGCGCAGTCTTCGCTCAAACCGCGCAGGTCAAGGTGCTCAATGCGGACCTCAAAACCAAGTTCTCGATAGGAGTCGGCGACTTGACGCAACTTGGCGCGGTCCGCATTGCAGCGCCATTCCCAGCCCTGCTCTCCGAGCGCGGGATCGACGGGCAAGCGGCAGCCGATGACGCCATCAATGGCTGCCCGGCACGCATGCTGATCATCGTCCCGAATTGTCACGAACAGGCCTCAAGCCACCTTGCGTTCGCGGCCGGCTTCGCCCAGTTTCCGGAGACGAATGTGGCCGAGAATGGCGCATCCGAGCGCCGCGGTGAACTGAGGCAGATCGCCCTCCGCAACGTTGGCATCCATCTTCAGTTCGTCCCGAAGGGCTTTGGCCATAACACTCCAGCGCATGATGCCGCCGACCAAAGTGACCTGGGGCTCGATGTTGATGCGCTTGAGGAGCTGTACGCTGCGCTTGGTCAGCGACATCGCAGCGCCGTACATGATGTTCTCCGGCGGCACGCTGTTGCTCAGATGGTTAATCACCTCGGACTCGGCAAACACGGTGCAGACCCCGGAGATGGTGGCCGCCTCCTTGGCGCTTTTCAGCAGCCCGTCGATACCGTCGGTGTCGTAGCCCATGTAACGCACGGTCTTCTCGAGAAACATCCCGGTACCCGAGGCACACTTGTCGTTCAGACGGAAGGTCTTCACCTTGTGATATCCATCGAGGCGGCTCGCCTTCATGGTCTGGCCCCCGATGTCCAGGACCGTCCGCGTCTCCGGAAACAGAAAGACCGCTCCGCGGGCTGTTGCAGTCAGATCGGTGACCTGTAGATCGCGATCTTCGTATTGGTAACGGCCGTAGCCCGTGGTAATGCAGTAGGCAAGCTCACGATTGCTGATTAGGGCCTTCTCTGCGGACTCGTTGACGACTTGCCTGGCGGCACCTTGGAGGTTCGAGCCGGTCGGCAGCATGTGGCGTGCCACGATATTGGATTTCTCGTCGAGCACCACACCCTTGATATATGTGGAACCAATGTCAATCCCGATGGTGTATCTCATCGTTCAGGCTTCCTGTTTCGCCGGGGACTGCTCGGCCTGCAGGCTGTCGAGGGCGAACAGCGCGGCACCCAGAGCCCCCATGTAGTGGCTGTCCTCGCTGACGTTCAGCTTCGTACCCAGCTTTTCCTCGAGCGCCTTGATCATGCCGACATTCCTGGCGACGCCGCCGGTGAAAGTGATTTCCTTTACGATTCCGACTCGCCGCAGCAGGCCGATCGCGCGCGCCGCGATGGACTGATGCACGCCCCAGAGGATATCCTCGACCTTCTTGCCCTTGCCCAGCCAGGACAGCACCTCCGCCTCGGCGAAGACCGTGCAGGTAGTCGAGATGCGAACGGGCTTTTCGGCTTTCAGCGACACTTCTCCCAACTCGCCCAGCGGTATGCCGAGCGCGTTTGCCGCCGCTCCCAGGAACCGTCCGGTACCGGCGGCGCATTTGTCATTCATGCAGAAGTCGGCAATCTCGCCGTTGGGCTGTACCCGAATCGCCTTGGTATCCTGGCCTCCCATATCAATCGCCGTGCGGGTGCCGGGAAACATGTGCGATGCCCCGCGCCCATGACAGGAGATTTCGGTAACCTGACGATCACCGAAGGTCACCTTGTAGCGACCGTAGCCAGTTCCAATGACGTACCCCACTTGCGACCGGTCCAGGCCCATGTTGCCAAGCGCGAGGTCGAACACGTTATGTGCCGCCCGAATAACGTCGGCGCCTGTATCGATCAGAGCGCGGCCAACGATCTCGCAGTTCTCGTCGAGAATTACCGCTTTGGTCTGGGTGGATCCGACGTCCACACCGCCAGCGTATTTCATGCTTGCTTCTCCCGTTCGCGATCAATCGAACATGACGTTTTCGACGAAGGTCTCGAGTTGGATGGCCAACTGGTCGAAGGTATTCTGGTTTTCCTCGAATTCCGAGATAAAGTAGGGAATCTTTGCTTCCTCAAGGGCCTTCGAATAGGCGACCTGTTCTTCCAGCCCCGGTTCGCACATCTTTGCCGCCGCCAGAATGACCAACTCGGCGTCGGCGTTTCGAATCCTCTGCAGGAGCATTTTTTCACCAGGCTTGCGCAGATCATGCTGGACCGAACTGTACGACGAACGATCAATATAGGCGTCGGCCAGGTCGGCCACGGCATCTCCGCTGTCGCCCACGTCCTCGACGATGAATCGCAATCCGATATAGACATCGTCATCCACCACATAACATGAACGCGCGACGGTCTGAAGAAGGTCGAAGGGAGGGACTTCGCAGAAGCCGCCCTCGAACACAACCCGCATCTTGTCCTGCTGGCGTGCCAGGCGCATCTTGATCATGGGCATGACCATTTCCAGGAAGCCAACGAACTCCTCGCGCGGCAATATGCCGGCCAGGGCAATCAACGCCATCGACTCGTCCGCACCCAGCAGCCATGGCTGGTTTCTGCGGATGGCGTAGAGCTCGCGCATGAGTGCGCGCGAGCGATCGTAAAGCTTGATCGAGGCACGGATATTCCGTTCGCTCACGGTTCGGCCGGTTGCGTCCTCTATATCCTTGAGGAGGCGTCGATATTCGTTGGCGAGATAGGTTTTCGCGTGCCTGGAGTTCGGATTTTGAGGCAAATAGAGAATCTGGCACTTGTAAGGGAAGTTGCGGCCCCATATCGGCCCCAGATTCCGGGCCGCGTCGCAGATCGGGTGCGTAACGAACAGATCCAGCTCGATTCGCTTCGTCAGAGCGATGTCCAGTGAAGTCTTGATAATCGAGCACAAGTATGATCCGAAGTGCGACTCGGATTCGTTGCCATCCGTTTGGGCGCCGCGAATTCTCACCGGAAGCATCCCGGCCGCATGTGCCAGTTCTTCCGGGAAATACACCTGGAAATGGCCCAGGACGCGGCCGCCGTCGTCTCGCCACGACTTGACGCTAGGATAGTCCGGATCCTCAACCAGCTCGCGGGCCAGACTGAAGATTTCGTCCAGCGGCTTCCCCTCCCAGGCAGTGAAGTATTTCTTGGTCATCGACTGCTTCCTCTTCCCGGCTAGGCGGACGCCGCCTGTTTCTGCTGGCGACGCGAGATCAAGCCTTCGAAGAACGCGTCAATGCGGTTCCGCATCGGCGCTTCCGCTACCACCCGCGGATCGACAAGGTCGGATTCGATAAAAAGGGTGGACAAGCCCAGGTCATCTGACACGACCCGGCGCATATCGGCCATTCCGGTGGAGACCGTGCGGCAGCTCTTGACCGGATGGAAAACAACGCCGTCGAGCCCGAACTCTGGTCCCAGTCTCTTCAGGTTGGCAGACTCGTGGAACATGCTATCGGTGCCGGAACAATGCATGATCAGCTGCCCTTCGGCATAACTTTCCAACGGATCCTTGATGTCATATTGGTAACCCGTCAGTGCGCCGGTCGATGCAAAGCCCAGGTACGAAGAGTAGACGAACACCCCGCCCCACTTGGCGAACATGTCGTTGAACTGACTGTAGCTCGGGAAGCAGGGCGTGCCGACGAGCGAGAGACGAAACGTCTGCTTCATCGGGATCGTGCCCTCTACGCTTTTGCACAGCGCCCCGATGCCGTGCGCGACACGATATTCGAGCTCTTCGACGAGGTCGCTGAAGTACTTGGCCCCGGTCTCGGTACCGCGCAGCGCGTTCGCGACGCCCATGTACACCGTACCATCGGTCAGCGCGTTGAATACGGCCGGTTTGTTCTTGTTGAGCTCTACCACCCGCTTCCAGCCTCGATTGACCTCGTTCGACCAGGTGAGAATTTGGCGGAATTTGTCGATGTCGAACTTCTTACCTGTGATCCTTTCACAGATTTCGATCACTTCCTGAATCTGGCCCTTCAGATAATCCTTCTCGTAGTTGAACTTGTCCGTTCCGGGCCGGGCCACTTCTCCGGCGGAGCGCGTCATTGGATAGTCCAGACTGACCACCGGGCAGTCGTACGTCCGCTCCCAGATTTCGCCCCACTTGAGGAAGGTATTGCAGTAATTATTGAGCAGCGCAAGCTTCGGCTTGGGTATCCACCCCATCGGGTGTTCGCCGTTGCGTCGCTGGATAGCCACTCCGATCTTCACATAGCCGCAGATGTCCGGCGAATAACCATAGTCTTCGGCTTCCTCGAGATAGTTCTTGGAGACATGCCGAAACGCCGTCTGCAGGGAGTTGATCTCGGGGAAGGTCACCGGAATGTCGAATGTCCGAAGGATCTCAATCAAGTTGCCCGCAACAAAACAATAGGCCGCGGTCTCGCCTCTCTTTGCAACTTCTGTCAGACCGTCGAACCACTCGCGGAATAATCTTGCGCCGTCGTACACTCCCCGGCCGACAAAGATCTTTCCATCGCCAGTCGCGGTTTCCATAGCCATTTGGCACCCTCCTCCACTTTCACTCGATTGCAAGCGCATCCGGTTACCGGCGCTGGTCGAACCTGCGCCCGATGAGTGCGGACGCAATATTGACCTTCTGCACGTCGATGGTGCCGCCGGCAATACCCCAGCCCCAGGCGTCGCGCAGACGGCGCTCGATGTCGTACTGCTTGCTGTAGCCGTATCCGCCCATCAGCTGCATCGCCGCGCCGGCAACCTCCCGCACGATTTCATTCGCGAAACACTTGGCCATCGAACTCTCCAGCACCGACGGCAGCCCCTGCACCGCGTTGGACACGGCGCGATACAAGAGCAGGCGCGCCGCATCGACCTTGAGCGCCATCTCGGCGAGCTTGATCTGGACCGCCTGGAAATCCACGATCGGCTTGCCGAACTGGCGCCGTTCCTGCACGTAGCCGATCACGTACTCCAGCGCGCCCGAGGCGACGCCGAGCGACATGGTGGTGTTGCCGCAGCGCTCCAGATTGAAGGCCGCCATCAGCTTGCCGAAGCTCCCGGCAGGCAGCACGACATTGCCCGCAGGCACCTCGACCTTGTCGAAGAACATGTCGGCGGTCATGATGCCCCGGAAACCCATCATTTCCTCGCGCTTGCCGAAGCTGAAACCCGGCGTTCCTTTCTCGACGTACACCGCACCGATGCCTGCGGCGCCAGGCGCCTCCGACATGCGGCAATACAGCAGATATCCGTGCGCGTGTCCGGCGCCCGAACACCAGCGCTTGGTTCCGTTGACGATGACGCGGTCCCCGCGGAGCTCGGCGCGGGTCCTCAGATCGGTCAGGGCCGTACCCGCATCCGGTTCAGACATGCTCACGGCCACCATCAGCTTGCCCGCGCACACCTGCGGCAGGACGCGTCGCTTGAGTTCTTCCGGAGCGAAGTGGACCAGAACCGCCATCGGACCGAAATTCGCTTCGAAGACCGGCATGGCCACTGCCGAAGATATTTTCGCGAATTCTTCCAGCACGAGCACCGCCTCCAGGTGCCCCATGCCCTGTCCGCCGTAATCGGGCGGAACGTTGATGCCGAAGAACCCCATCTCGGCATAGCGCTGCATCCAGCCATCGCCGAGCGATTCGTCGCGCGCCTCGAGATCGCGGGCGAGGTCCGGCAGTTCCTGCTGCGCAAACCGCCGCGCGGTGTCCTGAAACAGCTTCTGGTCTTCGTTGAGCGCAAAATCCATGGGTTATCTGTACCAGTGCGCAAGCTGCCGCCAAGCGTGGCGGGGTTGCGGGCTGCTGTCAACCCTGGAAATCACGGAATAAATGAGATACTGTATGGATAGTATCTAACTGCCTTATGGCCATCAATCTAACATGAAGACGAAACTCGAACAGCGACAGACCAGCATCAAGGGGCTGCTCGATGCCGCCCTGCACCAGTTCGTGTCCAGAGGCTACCGCTCGACCAACCTGGAGCAGATCGCAGGCGCCGCGGACCTGACCAAGGGTGCGGTGTATTTCTACTTCGGAAGCAAGGAAGCGGTCCTGATCGCGCTGCTCAAGCGCGTGCAGACCGCCGTATTCGACGAGGCGATCAAGGCGGTCGAGCGGGCAGGCCCCACCCTGACCGACAAGCTCGTCGCCTTTCTCCACAATGCGGCAAAGCTCGGTATCACCCATCGCGACGAAGTGCTGCTGTTGATACTCATGTCGCTGGAATTCAAGGATCGTAAGGGCAAGGTGCGGAACTGCATCGGCGACATCTACCAGCGCACCCACGCGCTGATTCAGCGTCTGATCCGCGCAGGCCAGAAGTCGGGCGAGTTCCGCATCGATGTCCCCACCCGGGAACTCGCCGCCATCGTGATGGCCAATCACGACGGCACGTTCCTCGAGTGGTACCGCCGCTCGGACACGCTCAATGGAAGGGATCTCGTGCGCGCCTTGCGCTCGGTTGTGGTATCGGGGTTGGGCCGACCTGAAAATGCGGCGCGGGCGCAACCCCGTCGCAGGGCTGCAGGGGGTGCATCGAAGCGGCGGCGCGCCGGCGTGCGCAAGAGCACCTAGCCGGAAAGGTCGCTTTCCGGGGCGGCGCCTTGCGGCCCGCTTCCATCGCTACGGGGAAACGCGACCTCCACGACGCCATTGACCACCCGCACCTCGAACGGCCGCAGGTCGCATTTGGGCCGGTTGATCCGGCTGATGTGTTTTCCGGTCCTGACCTCGAACTCCCACAGGTGCTTGGCACAGGTCAGGATGTCGCCTTCGAACTCGCCGAGGCTCAGCGGGTGTCGTTCGTGCGGGCACGCATCCTCGTAGGCGTACAGCTCGCCTTCGATCTGCAGCAGAATCAGGCGGAAGCCACCGGCGCTCGCCTTGTTGATGCCGCCTTCGATGATTTCATCGAATTCCAGAACCGGTTGCCAGACTGCCATTCGATCCGCCCCGCGCGACGCTGCGAGCGCCGCCGTTCCCTTTAGCGCCCCTTGAATTCCGGGCGCCGTTTCTCGACGAACGCCTTGGCGCCCTCGACGTGGTCCTCGGTCTTCTTGAGTATGCTTTGCCCGAGACGCTCGAGGTTGCGCCCCGTTTCCGGATCGACGTTGAGGCAGCTGTTGAGCACGATCTTCGCCAGCCCGAGCGCCAGCGGGGCCTTGCCCGCCAGCAGCCTCGCCAGTTCCATCGCCCGAGGCAGGAGCTTTTCGGAGGGCAGCACCTCCTCGACCAGACCGATGTCCAGGGCCCGCTGGGCGTCGATCATCTCTCCGGTCATCACCAGACGCTTCGCCTTGGCGAGACCGACGATCTTCACCAGCCGTGAGCAGCCTCCCGAGCCGGGGATGAGGCCGACATTGTTCTCCGGGAAACCCATTCTTGCGGTATCGGCAGCGAGCCTGAAGTCGCATGACAGGGCGAGTTCGATTCCCCCGCCGGCGGCAACGCCGTTGATCGCCGCGATCACCGGCACCTCCATTGCCTCGATTTCGTCGAACACGTTGTGGATGCCCCGTGCCACGCGCCGGAATCCGCGCGTGCCGACGTCGGTGAGACCCTGCATGCCGCGCACGTCCTCGCCCGCGGAGAACGCGCGCCCGGTGCCGGTGATCACGAGAACGCGCAGCGAGTCATCGGCGACCAGCGCAGCCATCGCCTCGCGCAATTCGTCGCGCATCTTCTGATTCCAGGCATTGAAGGTCTCGGGCCGGTTGAGCGTCAGAACCCCGACCCCGCCCTCCATCACCACTGTGAGGAACTCATACGGCATTCGTCAATCGCTCCAGGCGTGCGTACGCATTTCGGGGGGGTTCCGCTACTTACCGGCGAACCTGGCCGGGCGCTTTTCCAGGAATGCCTTGAGCCCCTCGGCGACGTCCTCGGACGCGAAAAGCTGGTTCTGGTGCGCGCGCTCGATGGCAAGGCCTTCGGTCAGACTGGCCTCCAGCCCGTTGTTGACCGAAAGCTTGATGTAACCCTGCGCCATGGTCGGGCCGGCCGCAAGCTTGCGGGCGTGAGCCATGACGTCCTCCCAGAATGACGTCTCAGGGAACACGCGGTCCACGATCCCCACCGCAAGCGCTTCCTCCGGGGGCAGCGTCTCGCCTGTCACCATCATGTGAAGGGCCCGGCTCTTGGGAATGAGCCGCGGCAGCCTTTGCGTGCCGCCCATCCCGGGGGACAGACCCAGGTTGACCTCCGCCAGTCCCAGCCGGTATTTCCCGCCGCTGGCAAATCGAAAGTCACAGGAAAGCGCGATCTCGAGCCCGCCGCCGATGCAATGTCCCGCAATCGCGGCGATGAACAGCTTCGGGGTCTTGGTGATCATGTCGACGGCATCATGGGCGACGCCAAGGAAGTTCGCGAACGCCGCGCGGTCCGAGTCCTGCAGCGTACTGATATCGGCGCCGGTGCAGAAAAATCGCGGCAGCGCGCTGCGCACCACCGCCAGCCTGATCGAATTATCCTCACGGACCCGGCGCACGGCCTCGGACAGATCCCGGAGCATCTGCATGTCGTAGGCATTGGCCGGCGCGCGGTTCAGGGACAGGACGGCCACGCCGTCTTCGACCGCAAAATCGATTGCCATGTCAGGGGTGTCCTAAAGAAAGCGGCGCTTGGTCAGGTTGTCGGGCGCCTTCATGCCGAGCTTGGTGAGCTCGGGCATGACCTCGGCGATGTATTTCTGGCGCAGTTCCTCGTTGCTGTGCATCTTGATGCCCCACTTCACGTACAGCGGCGAATTCACCGATCCGGAGCGGCCGAACATGTCCAGTGCCGCGGGCCACCATTTCTTGAGACGCTCCTGTGCTGCCGCCCTGCCCTCCGGTGTCGCGCAGATCTCCTTCAGATGCAGAAAACCCGCCCGGGTGTGGAATTTCTCGTCCGCTTCCAGCTGAGGTGAGACCTCCGCCAGCGGCGCGTACGGGCTGCCCACCCACTCGACCCCGACGTAGAGGCCGACCCGGTCTATCAAGGCATGGAACCAGGCCAGATCGATCCAGTCTTCCAGCGGGATGTGAAAGGCGTACTGCTTGATCGGGCGCTCGCCGTTCGGATCGACGCCCAGCCCCTGCAGCAGGTCGGCCACCACCTGTCCATGCCCGACTTCCTGCTTTATGATCTCCGCCTCGATCTCCATCGCCCGACCGTGCGGCGCGAACCGCAGACCGGCGTTGATGATATTGGCCAGAATCCTGCGGTACTCCGGGTTGCCGTTGTTCTCGAGATGCTCGCCCAGCAGCTGAATCAGCAGATCCCGGAACTCCGCCGGCATTGCGGGGTCGTTCTTCCCGAAGATTTGCCTGGTGTCCCGCGCGTCAATTTCTTTCGTTGTATCCATCGTGTCAGCAGTCTGGCTTTCCATAGATTTCCTGTCCTGGTGGCCGGGGGCACGGTCGTGTGCATATGGCATACTGTTCGGATAGTATCTTTACCGGAATGAGCGGTCAACACCAAGCTGATCGCTGTCCGCCTGCCCGCCGTTCTTTGGCTGGTGTCGGACCGGTCGTCCTTCTACGAGGCCACCGCCGCTGCCTTGACCAGCGACCGCGAGCGCGGGACTCTTCGTCGGGGAGCAAAGACAATCAAGCGCCGCGCGAATAGCAGCGGTTCTCCAGTGCGACAATGCCACCGTCGCGCTTGCGGTATAAGCCTACCGGCTCATCTAGGCCCGCTCGAAAACGGCAGCCACGCCCTGGCCGCTGCCTACGCACATGGTCTCCAGGCCGTAGCGGCCCTTGCGGCGCTCCAGTTCATGCAGCAGCGTCGCCAGTATGCGCCCGCCCGTCGCACCTATAGGATGGCCGAGCGAGATTCCCGAACCGTTGACGTTCAGACGGTCCGGGTCGTTCCATCCCCAGCCCTTCAGCACCGCCAGCGCCTGCGCGGCAAATGCCTCGTTCAGTTCGACCAGATCCATCCGG
>Ga0209323_10003600_pt1 | contig 10301 bp, 10 predicted proteins | sample Rifsed19ft2_FD_184014 | JGI IMG/M metagenome (GOLD analysis project Ga0209323, IMG submission 184014) | Soil microbial communities from Rifle, Colorado, USA - sediment 19ft 2 (version 2) | ecosystem: Environmental > Terrestrial > Deep subsurface > Rock core/Sediment | place: Rifle, Colorado...
GAGCAGGACATTTCAATGACCGAATTACTTGGCCTTTCCTCATAACATCAGTACCTGCAGCGTTCATAGGTGGCATGATCCACGTCACAACAAGAATTGCTCATTACTTCTAGCCCTGGTCCTTATTTTTGCTGCATTTCGCCTAATCTCGGAAATCCGATCTAAACCAGAAGATTCTGTTTCTAAATTTCCAAGTCTCCTTGTTGCACTTCCTGTCGGCGCAGGAATTGGATTGATCTCAGGAATCGTTGGTGTAGGCGGTGGTATTTTTTTAAGCCCGCTCATTTTGTTTATGAAGTGGGCATACCCCAAACAAACATCAGCCACATCTGCCTGCTTTATTCTGGTCAACTCTCTAGCTGGCCTTTTAGGCCGTTTTACAGGTGGCAGTTTGGAAATAGGTATGTTGGCTCCGTTTGTGTTCACAGCCTTTTTAGGTGGGCTGGTAGGTTCGTATATGGGTGCAAATCTACTTTTAGGCTCTATACTTAGACGGATTCTGGGAGTTATTCTTCTGATTGCGTCTTATAAATTACTGAAGCTTTCGTTATAAGTTTAGTGAGGAAAACATAACCAAACTTTTCACATGGTTGCAAATTAAAAGAGAAAGGTGGTTAAATTCTGGGAAAGCAAATGAAATCTGGCTTTACAGATTTGCTAAACCAATTATTCCTAATTTCTTAAACTCCCTACCATAAAAATGTTATCCTATTTTTAGAAGTTCATAGTGATTAATTAACCTAATCTTCACACTCTACAGATGCGATGATGTTCACACTTGTATTTATTAAACATGGTATTATTTCTAAAACGAAAAGTTAGATACTCAAGAGGAGGTACGTAATTTGGCTCAAAAACCTTGGGGAGGAAGATTTAAAAAGGGAACGCACAAGTTGGTTGAAAAATTTACAGCTTCTATTGACTTTGATAAGAGGCTATACAAAGAAGATATCGAGGGAAGCATCGCACATGTAAAGATGCTTGGCAAGCAAGGAATTATATCAAAACAGGAATCACAAAAGATAGTAAAAGCGCTAGAGGGAATTAGGGGAGAGATCGAAAAGGGAAAGTTCCCCTTTAAAGAAGAGCTTGAGGATATTCACCTTAATATCGAAAAACGCCTTATAGATAAAATCGGCGACATAGGTGGCAAGCTCCATACAGCAAGAAGCAGAAACGACCAAATTGCACTCGATGAACGTTTGTATTTAAGGCGTGAAATTAGTGAGATTCTTTCTATGATAAAAGAGCTTGCAGAAGATCTTCTAAATTTAGGTGAGAAGAACATAGAGGTGATTATGCCCGCATATACACATCTTCAAAGAGCCCAACCATTACTTCTCTCACACTATCTACTAGCCCACTTTGAAATGTTAAAACGCGATAGAGAGCGTTATGTTGATTGCCTAAAAAGGGTAAACATTATGCCACTAGGTGCTGGTGCAGTCGCTGGCACTTCTTTTCCGATAGACAGAGAGTATGTAGCAGAGCTTTTAAACTTTCCTCAAGTCTCAAGAAATAGTGTTGATAGCATAAGCGATAGGGACTTCGTCTTAGAATTCATTTCAATTTCAGCAATTCTTGCCATGCATTTAAGCAGGCTTTCGGAGGAATTTATCTTATGGTCTAGCAAAGAGTTTGATTTCATTGACTTGGGAGATGAATTTACAACAGGCTCGAGCATTATGCCTCAAAAGAGAAACCCAGATGTTCCTGAGCTTATACGTGGAAAAACGGGAAGGGTATATGGAAATCTGATGGCTCTCCTTACCATTATGAAAGGGCTACCACTCTCATATAATAGAGACCTTCAGGAAGATAAAGAACCCATGTTTGACACAGTCGATACCGTAAAATCATCTCTTCAGGTGCTATCAGAAATGATCAAGCATATAAAATTCAAACCCGAGAATATGAGAAAAGCGCTTTCCAAGGGCTTCGCCACTGCAACTGACCTAGCTGATTATTTAGCACGAAAGGGAATGCCTTTTAGACAGGCACACGAAGTTACGGGAAAAGTTGTTAGATACGCAGAGGGAAAGGGAAGAGAACTAACACAGTTAAGTATTTCGGAACTAAAAATTTTCTCAAACTTATTTGAGGAAGATGTATTTGATCATATAACCCTAGAAGGCTCAATCTCGAGCAAAAAATCCTACGGTGGAACAGCAAAAGAGAATGTTTTAAGAATGATCCAAGAATGCAAAAGGGAAATAGCAAAGTGGTAACCTACGTCGAATCCCGATTTCGGATAGCAGAGTGCAAAAGATGAATAAAGATGTGTTTAAGCGGAAAAAAACTATAAGCTACCAATCCGAATTCCGAAATCAGTGGTCATCCGTAGAGTTCTTCTACATATTTTTCGGCTTTTCCAGATTCAGGCAAGGATGCAATCTCTTTGTAAAATTTGTCGTCGTATTCCCTTGTCTTTACCACTACAGGCATAGGCACTGCATGACCGATGATTAGAGCCTGCTGTTTCGTATCAAGGCTTGCAAGAATGGCTCTAAGCCCCGATGTGTTACTAACTCCTGTAAGCACTGACTGTATATCCTTCTCATCGTTAAGAAGTGCAGTTATCCTAGTACCGATTTGTGAAATCACCTCATCATCTATTCCAGATGGTCTCTGATCAACAATCATCATTGTAACAGAGTATTTTCTAAGCTCTCTTGCAATCGTTCCAAAAATTGTCTGACGCGCCGCCTGGGGATTTAAAAACTTATGCGCCTCTTCAATAGTAATCATAAGCTGGCGGGGTCTGTCAGCGGGATTTCTTGTTGCAAAATAGCCCTCAGTTTTCTCAATATAATAGTCGTGAATCCTTCGAGATATGATATTTGCTACAAGAAGATAGGAAAGAGCGTTGTTTCTTTTTCCGAATTCAAGCACTATATTTATACCTCGTCCAAGATATTCTATTATTTTTTTGATAGTTCCCTCACCACGGCTGTTATCATCTACTATAAACGGAAGATTTTTAAGCCTTACGAGCTTTCTATAAAGCGCTGAGAGAGACGATTGATGTGCCCCTAACTCTTTCGCTTTGTCTGTCAAATCTTCCTGCTTCCACGAAAGAAGTTCACTTAGCCATCCCTCCTCATATTTCCTATAAAGAGCATAAGCAGATTCAATTGCGGTCGTATGCAGTTGAAGTTCATCTTGAAGAAGAGCAATGTCTTCTATTTCTATCTGGTCAAGGGATATGTAGACTTCGACATCGGGTTTCGCCCCACGACGCTTTGTGGACTGCGGATCAAGGGAAAATATGGAAACCTTTTCGGGAAATAGTTCTTTGAGTCCCTTCACAAAAAAGCCTGCTTCTTCTTTTTGTGAGTCCCAGCCATATTCGTTGTGCATGTCAAAAATAAGGTTTACAGCCTTTCCATACTTAATAATTCCTGCAAGCATAAGCCTTGTAAGAAAGGTTTTACCAGTACCGCTTTTCCCAAAGATTCCATTGCTTCTCTCAACAAATCTATCAAGGTTCATGCATACCGGGATATCCATATCAAGCGGAGAGCCGATATTATAAAACCTTCCGCCCTTATCTTCGGTTCCAAATACCAAGCTAACGTCCCCCTCCGCGGCTTCTGAGACAAGTGCGAAATGGGGTGGAATTGTCTTTACCGGTTTTGGTTCGTTGTCGTCATGCTTTATCATCAGCATCGGTCTTAGTTCTACAGTTGAATAAGTACTCGTCCCAGAAAGAACCTGTCTCAATGTCTCATCTTCTCTCGATGGTGGATTTATAAGCACATTGGTTGACGAAGCATCTAGCTTAACATCAGTAATAAGAGAGAAGAACTTATGATAAAGCCCAAAAACAACTACGAATTTACCAGCCTTAACTTCCTCAATGCTTCTATCAGGGCTTAGTTTCATCTGAAGCCCCTCAGTTAAGGATCCGCCAGTTATAAGACCAAGTTCTCTGTTTTCTTCAGTCATTTTTTCTATATTGAGAATAGCAAAGTAAGACCTAACTTGCAAGGAGTAACTAATACTTAAATCTGAGTCAAAAGCATCTTTATCCACATCTAAAGTAATAGGAATTAAAAATTTTATGATTCCCTAACCCTATTGTTCATTTAGGACGAAGAACCAACCAGCATTGGCATTTTATTGATTTCAATCGCTAATGTGCTAAATTACCATGCAGAAATTTAATGGCCCCTTCGTCTAGAGGTCAGGACGTTGCCCTCTCAAGGCAGAAACACGGGTTCGAGTCCCGTAGGGGCCGCCATATAAATCTCCTTTAATTAAAGCGACCTATGTATCGTTGAATGATACTTAAAACAAATCGACTACTGATGAGGTGTCCAAGGAGGTGTCTATCATTTAAGTTTCACCTCCAAAATTCCAACCATATAATTTTTATGTAGTTTTTAACGTCAAGGTTCTGCAACATTAAAAATCTTGGATATTTTGAAACTGTTCTAAAGATATCTATGTTTCCTGAATGCCTTTGTCACCACCTCAGACATATATTCGCTTCTCGAATTTTCATAAATGGTACGGTGTTGATTTGGTAACTGTTCAAGAACTACTTGGACGCAGATCTATAATTATGACAAAACCCTATTCAAACCCGACACCGGAGCCTAAGAGAAAGGCTGTGGAATCACTTGTTTTAAACAACAAAGTGGGGAATAAGACAAAAGTTATTAATATTAAAGAAAGGAATGCCTATGCACCTTTTCTCAATCCTAGCAGGATCGTAAATACTAAGATTCTAAGTATGCAAGAGTTGCCGTTGTGGTATGTAATGTTAGGGGTTCACGCGTAAGTTTGCTTTGTCTTCTAATTTAAGGGCAAGTAATTTATTAATAGATTTTTGATTCGACCAGCCAGTGATGGTTCCGTGTCTATATGGAGGTTCTTTAGGATAAAAAAATAACTTGTCTCTATTAACGCTAATATTTATAACATCATTTGAGTTAATATCCGCCCTTCCTTTTATTGTATTTTGCTGATACGGAGTAACATCACAATCTGCTATATTCCATATTTCGCTTTCAGATAATCCTAACACTCTGAAAACAGATGTTTGATTGTCTTTAGGATTAGGCATGAATGCCGCCCACTTAACGGTTTGGTTTGATTTTCTTATATAATTGCTATTATATAGATATCTAGTAAGGACTTCAGGGTTAGATTGTATTAATGGCATTTAAGTTCTACTATTTAGAATACAATCTTTTGAGATAATTAATTATAGGGTCTGGTATGAAGTCTCCTAATAATTCAGTCCCATGGGTATTGTTAGCTCCAAAAATTCCAGCATAAGTTAGAGTTTGGTTATCATCGATGCTAAAGACAAATGTTCGGCCATAATCATCACTCCACTCAAATGCTATGTCACCATCAGGCTCAGGTGTGATTTCTGGCATAGGGAAATTCAAGAAAGTAGCATTTAACATATTAATAATATTTTTTGCATCTAAAAAGGTGTTTACAGATATGGGATTAGCACCGTATCCATCCCAGTTGTACCGTGAGCAACTAATAAAAATTTCTTCTAACTCATCTATTATTTGTTGTAACTGTGAATAACGACCAATTGACTCTGTTTTTTTCAATTGATTTAAAATGTCTTCATATTTATTTTCTAGAACTATTGATTCTGAAGCAAAACCTTTTCCTGATTGTTTGGGAAACCCAATTAAATAGCTACTCATAGTAGCCGTGCTCATTGGTAAGTCTCCAATAATTTTTTAGTTATGCTTTTAAAAAATATCTGATTTTTGAAGTTTCTTAGTTTCTCTAAGATTGCCAAAATGTCTTCTTCTAAAAAGCCATCTGGTGTGAATTTAATGACATCTATATCTAATATTATAGGAAGATTATCTTTAAAATCAACCTTAGGTTCCAAAGCTTGAGTGATAATAGCTGTTATTCTAGGATCAGGAGCAGGGATAACTACTCTGTAAAAGAAACTGATAATTCCTTGTGGTAATCCTTCCGGAACTTCTGGAGGACAAGTTAAATAGTCTCGAAAGTCAATTATCGGCATTGGTATATTTAGATTGTTTATGTATCGTACTGCAATTCTGCTAATAAAAACTGGTTGTACTAATTCTTTATAATAATTCCATAGCTGTAATGCTTCGTCTCTAACCTCATCCCAATTTTTATAAGGTTTAAGTCTATTGAAAGTAAAACCATCGTCTCTTAATTGAACAATTTTGGTGCCATTAGATGATTCGTATCTATAACCATTGATCTTGTCATGAGTTGTCACACTTTGCTCGCGGTCTTTAACATCTATCTTTGTTTCGTGAAATTTCATGGTTTTCTCTATAGAGTACTCTCTTGTTATTTTACTCCCTATAGATTTAAATTGATCTAAATTAAACCCTTTTGGTAACTTACATCTTATATCAACAAGGGCTTCCGTAATTGGAGCATTTGGAAGCGTAGGATATTTTTCTGACATTGAATTAACTTTGATGAAGATTAATATTTAAACAAACATAAGTGACGTTCACCGGCGATTGGGAGTGATATACACAACTGATTATAAATAAATATGCAATTTATGTCCATGTCTTGTGAAAAGTTTTCAAATATCCAAAAGTAGATCTATTACTCAATGCTCATGGGTTAGATTTCCCAGTACTCATAGTTTGTATTTATAAAAAATCAACCAAGGTATGTTTATCTCATCAAAGCTTGAGCCTCTTCGAGGTTTATTCTGATAATTTTTTCTAACTTGGCAATAGCAGCTTTTTTAGCTTTCTCCATTGTATCACTATAACGTTTAAGCATTGTGTTATTCTTAGGTTAAGTAAGTGCCATGACGGTTGGAAAATCTTCTTTCTCTCCAATGAAAACATTCCGAATAAAGCCATATCGGAATATACAGAAAACGCCTCAAATGAATTCCAGCAATTTCCTTACAATCGCATAAATTATAGTTACCGTCAAATAACTAACGCATTTAGAGAGTTATAACGGTAGACCTAAGCTCTCATAATACAACTGCCGCTTAATCTATTAGAGCACCCCAAGTGAATACTCATTCAACAAATTCTGCTTCTCACAAGGCTGATTCAGTTTGAAACTGCTATTTCAGTCTTGGGGACTTGAAGGTTCGGGTAAATATTGATTAGCGTGATAGCCTTCTTCTTGTGTTCAGGTGTAGGATGGGAATACCGCTTTGTCATAACTATGGACTTATGCCCTAATAGTTCTTGAATAGTTGAAAGGTCAACGCCATTCATTTGTACGAAATAAGATATTTTTCTTGGACGTAGGGTTTATACGCGAACCTTCCTATAACATCTCTTTGTTTTTATTTTCAAAATTTAAGGTTTTTTCGATACCTTCTAGCAAAAAGTAGATAAGGCTTTACTTTTATTCTTCGTCTAAGACCTTTTCTCTCTCTTTGACCTGCTTCTCGCTTTGTTCCACTAAACCCTTTGCTTTTGTTTTGAGACCTATTGCTTCCTTCATATATGTGGTTGACACTTCTTTTGATTCCTTCAGCATTCCCATTATTTTAGTTATACCTAATATTATTAACAAAATAACTATTAAACCTAATATCACCCGTTTTATATTCATAATATTATTATAAAACCCTTAGAAGATAATTTCTACAGATTATATTCTGCACTGAAGATATATAACCGAAGAAACATAGATTGTTCAATTAAAAAAATATTACAAAGGTATTAAACCGGGTAAAAAATCAAATGTTGGTTGTAGCAATTAGTAAAATTGTAGTTTGTGGTAAATAGCTCCTTATGACTTTGAGATAGCTGAGTCTATGAGAAGATGAGTTTGTTGACAAAAGATTATCACTATAGTATATAGGACTTATGAATAAAAAGAGTTTTATAAACAAAATCACAAAACCATTCACGGATTGCATAGAGATCTACTACATTAATAAAAACCAGGTGTTTTTCTTACTTGTTTTTGCTTTAAGTGTTCTTCCACTTTCAGGCTGTGCTAACCTCGGTGCAACCTTAATGGGAGAGCCGACCAAGCCACCGGTGACCGTTCCACAGATTGTTTTGATGAGCAAGGAAGGTATTCCATCAGACGAAATAATCGCGAAGATACGGGAATCCGGAACAGTCTACAGACTTCAAGCCAGCCAATTAGCCCAGCTCAAGGAACAGGGTGTTCCTGATGCTGTGATTGATTATATGCAGCAGACCTATATTGATACAGTGCGCCGAGATCAAAGCTTTGAGGATTGGGACAACTGGACCCTGGCAGATGATGGCTTTTGGTACGGCGGCCCATGGTGGTGGTAACTAAAGGCTTCTTTAATGCAGTTCTTTTCTCATAAAAATCGATTTAACCACCGATAAAATCTAAAGAGTCTTCGTGATCAAATATTGTTTTGAATAACCCAAGTACCAACAAAGATGAGGCATAGAAAGCATAAAATAAAGCGTCAGCATAGTATGATAAAGGGGTTAAAAGATTTTCTAGAAGAAAATATTTCTACCCTTGACTTTGTTGATGGGATTATCCCGGGAGAGATAAAAGTGGGAAGTGCTACTGGAGAGAACTTAATCGTGAAATACAAATACAGCACTGTCAGTGGTGCAAAGCTAATCGCAAAAAGTGGTTCTTCAATTCAAGAGGTATTTGTTGTAACGAGGTTTCCAGAAAAGCTTAGAGAGGTAATTGAAGTAATTGCAGAGTAGAGACGCATCGCAATGCGTCTCTACCTTAACCAAACTTTAAGACCCCGCTCCCAAATAACCTACTAACAGCTTCAATAAATTCATCATTAACATCAACTCGCAAATCCCCGAGTTCAACTACAACGTCACCGCGGCTTGTTTCTAAATGAAGTCGTACAGACGACCCCCCAGGATAGGTCTCTACTATTTTTTTTAACTTTAAAAGGTTTTCTTTAACTGAGTGTTCCTTAGTCAAATTTATATGAATTGTAGAACCATTTCTCATTTCTTTAAAAGAGTATATATCACTAGCCTTAAGCCTAATTCTTTCTTCAGAGGGTTCTATAGTTCCTTTAACTACGACAGGTTCTACCTTCTCTTCCAAAATTGGAAGGGATTTCCTTAGGAGATCATTAAAAATTATAACCTCAACTGACCCCTTCATATCTTCAAGAACGAGGGTCCCAAAAATACTCGAGCCATTTTTAGTGTGTTTTACGTTTAGTGAACGAACCACACCTGCTATTAATACCTCACGCCTCTCCTTAATTTCAGAAAGTGTTTCAGTGTCAGTGTTTGTGTACCTTTTTATCTCCCCTTGATATTTTGCAATAGGATGTCTTGTAACATAAAAACCAAGTACATCCAACTCTGCCTTAAGCCTTTCCTTTTCATCCCATTCCTCCACGACTGGAAGAGTTGGTAGTGAAATAGAATCGCTCAAAGTAAAAAGGGCGCTTTGTCTTTCAGGGGAGCTTTTCTGTTTTGTTGATGCATAAGTTAGAAGGCTCTCAAGAGCTTCCATTAGCTGTGTCCTATTTGCACCAATGGAATCAAATGCACCGCTTTTAATAAGGCTTTCAAATGTTCTTTTATTTATCCTTTTTGAATCCACCCTTTCGCAGAAATCAAATATGGATTTAAACCTTCCTACTTCCTGCCTTGCTCTTATAATTGCTTCAACTGTTCCTTCACCGATATTCTTTATAGCTGAAAGACCAAACCTGATCTTACCACGGGCTCTGGGGTAGCGATCCAGAGGGAGGGCAGTTGGGGAACCGCTTATTGCAGTAAATCCAGCCATACTTTCATTCACATCTGGAGGAAGCACCTCGATTCCCATTTCTTTGCATTCTGCAATGCTTCCTATAACTTTGTCGGCATTACCAGCCTCTACAGAAAGCAATGCAGCCATAAATTCCGCCGGATAGTGAGCCTTAAGGTAGGCTGTTTGATAGGTTATAAGCGCATATGCCGCGCTATGGCTTTTATTAAACGAATACTCAGCAAATTTTTCCATAGCATCAAAAATATCTTCGGCTTTCCTTTTGCTAATCCCTTTTTTCTTTGCTCCTTCGAGAAACCTTTCTCGTTGAGCCTTCATCTCTTCGGGTTTCTTCTTTCCCATTGCGCGTCTAAGAAGATCAGCTTCTCCGAGGCTATAGTCTGCAAGCACGCTTGCTGTTTTCATAATCTGTTCTTGATAAACAAAAAGACCGTAGGTGTCTTTTAGTAGCTCCTTAAGCTCAGGTAGTGGATATTCAATCCTTCTCTGGCCATGCTTCCGTTTTATAAACTCATCAACCATACCACTATCGAGTGGACCAGGGCGATAAAGAGCAAGTACCGCTATAATATCCTCAAAGCTAGAAGGTT
>Ga0209323_10003601_pt1 | contig 10300 bp, 7 predicted proteins | sample Rifsed19ft2_FD_184014 | JGI IMG/M metagenome (GOLD analysis project Ga0209323, IMG submission 184014) | Soil microbial communities from Rifle, Colorado, USA - sediment 19ft 2 (version 2) | ecosystem: Environmental > Terrestrial > Deep subsurface > Rock core/Sediment | place: Rifle, Colorado...
CTCTTGAAGCAGAAACTGCTGGATAAATGGCTCCGCCAACAACTGCTAGTAATCCTCCTATGAGGCCGATTATCACCGAGTCTTGAGTCAGCGTAAGACCCGTGATTTCATGTATTGGGAAGGCTTGCTCTAGCACTGAAGCAAATAGTTTAGACAATGCTAAACCAGCAAATATTCCAATAACCGTTCCAATAACTCCGAGAAGAAGACTTTCTTCAAGAAAAACAATGAAAACATGTCTTCGCGACGTGCCTAAAGCCCTCAACACACCTATCTCATAGGTTCTTTCTTTCACACCCATAAGCATTGTATTAAACACTAAAAAGCTGCAAACAAGCAGAGCAACCGCAACCACCATGTTTATTCCAATCTGAAAACCCGCCAGTTGACCCTGAATGCTTTGTTGCGCCTCAATTTTCGGCGCCAAAACTTCAAATTCCACTCCAAAATTCTCTTGCAGCAAGTCTCTCACTTTCATCGTCTTCGTTGGGTCTTTGACCTTCACCAAGATTAGGCTAATTTTTCCTTTTAACCCAGTCATTTCTTGAGCCTTTTCAAAGTCTACAAAAATGTCAATGGAAGTTGTCTGTTGCGGCGGATAATATATGCCAATTGCTTTCAACATAAAGGATTGACTCTCAGAGCCGGTTCTTATGGTTAGGTTGAAAGATTCATTCAGTTCTATGCCGTACTCTTCTGCGACTTCGTTGCCTATTACGGCATTCCAGTCCGTAACATTTCGAGAATTAATGATGTCGTAATTCTCCGAGTAATATTCATAATCGCCCTTTTTAATTCCCCAAATCCCCGCCACTTTGCTTGTATCATTATTGATGAACACTGACTGTTGCGCAGGTATCGACGTAAGTCTTGATGTGTAATTTTCCACTTCAGAGACTTCGTTGAGAATTGTTATGTTTCCTTCATCAAAGGGTGCATTCCCCACGTATCGAATGGATATGTCTGTTTCTCCCCAGAAACTATTCAGGTAGCGCGTGAACTCTGCCATGGCACTGTTTGCGGCTATATTTACGCCTACCAGAAGAGCTGTGCCTAAAATTATGGCAAATACGGTTAGGATGTTGCGAGTTTTTCTTCGTGAAATGTTTCTGGCAGCCATTCGGAGAGACAACGCCAACTAAATTAGCTCCTTCAGCATTTTCTTTCTAATTATTTGGCCGTCTCTCATTTGGAGAATTCCATCAGCCCCTTCAGTCACCATAGGGTCATGGGTTACAACAACAACTGTGGTATTTTCTTTCTTGGAAATGTCGTAGAGAATTTGAACAACTTCCATGCCAGTTTTCGTGTCTAAATCTCCCGTGGGTTCGTCGGCAAGTATTACACTAGGCTTGTTGGCGAGAGCCCTTGCTATGGCTATTCTTTGCTGTTCTCCACCGCTCAATTCATCTGGAAGATGACCCACTCGTTCTGCAAGTCCAACTGTTCCAAGAAGTTCATAAGCCCGTTTTGCAGCATCCTTTCGGGAGACGCCGGCTGTTAACATTGGTAATTCAACGTTCTCTAAGGCTGTTAATGATGGTATGAGATTGTAGAATTGGAAGATGAATCCGATTTTGTGTCTTCGAAGTTTAGTGAGTTCGCCTTCGTTTAAAGTTGTAATGTCTCTTCCATCAATAAAGATTCTGCCACTTGTAGGTTTGTCTATGGCTCCGACTAAATTGAGGAGCGTTGTTTTCCCTGACCCAGAAGGACCCATAACCGCCAGAAACTCGCCTCTTGCTACATCAAAATTTATTCCGCGCAGAGCAGGAATTGAAACCTTCCCGAGCTCATAGGTTTTCACCAAATTTTCAACTTGAATAACCCTTTCTTCAATCATTTAGTTTAGCTTCCTCGACTTCCCACAAGAGGCAATATTGAGACATATAAGGATTTACCCCCAAATAACATTCAACCAATTTACAAACACGTAGATTTAGGAATGCAACAAAAATAACGCCGTTTGGAAAGAGCGGAGAATATGAGCATAAACGTGTCTTGCTCTATTGTTAAACATTTTTAGAAGCCTATTGTTTATCAACAAATGCTGTTTTGGCTGTTGTAACGCCAAATCAGTGTGACTGCTAAGTGACAGTCGCAAACTCTTAAAGACAATTTCCGGCAACTTTGTCTAGGATGTGTATGTACAAGAGAATTGTTACAATTTCAGTTCTATTGCTCTTAATCATTGCAACAATGGTTCTAGTTTTCGCTGAAAAGCAAAAGTGTCAAGCAGTTTCCCTTTTAGCTTCGCCACAGCAGTATCAGGTTGAAGTTGCTTTCCCCAACCTTTCATTCCAAAGTCCCGTAGGAATCTACAATGCAGGTGATGGAAGCAACAGGCTTTTTGTTGTTGAACAAAGCGGTGTGATTCGAGTTTTTAGCAATTCAAGAGAAGTAGCTGCCGCCAATGTTTTTCTCAACATCAGTGACCGTGTGCTCTTTGGGGGAGAACAGGGGTTGCTGGGATTGGCGTTTCATCCAAACTTCAGTGATAACGGCTACTTCTACGTTGACTATGTTACTGGTAACCCTCGCCGAACCGTCATAGCACGTTATTCCCTTACACTGGGCAACCCTGACATGGCAGATGGAAACAGCGAACAAATCTTGCTAGAGATCGAGCAACCGTTTTCTAATCACAAAGGTGGACAAATCGCTTTTGGGCCAGACGGCTATCTCTACATTGCCTTGGGCGACGGCGGATCAGGCGGTGACCCCTTAAGCAACGGCCAAAACCTTTCCACTCTGCTTGGCAAGATACTGAGAATCGATGTAGATGCACCAAGCGGAGATCTGAACTACAGCATTCCATCCGACAATCCTTTCGTTGATAATACGCAAGGACACAGAGAGGAAATTTATGCTTATGGCTTCCGAAATCCTTGGCGATTCAGTTTCGACCCGCAAACTGGGGAACTATGGGTCGGCGATGTTGGGCAGGGCAGAATCGAGGAAATCGACATTGTCGAGAATGGAAAGAATTACGGTTGGAACATAATGGAAGGCAGCCTATGTTTCAATCCGCCCGAGGGATGCAACCAAACAGGGCTTGAACTCCCAATTTGGAATTACACCCACGACTTTGGAATATCGATTACCGGAGGCTTCGTATATAGAGGGTCAAAATTGCCCGAGCTGATCGGCGCCTATATATACGGAGATTATGGGTCTGGGCGAATATGGGCGTTAACATACGATGGAAGCAATGCGATTAACACAGATATTCTTGACACAGGTCTCTTAATTCCCTCATTCGGTATAGACGAAGAGAATGAACTTTACATTTGCGCTTTCGACGGCAAAATTTACCAGTTAAGTGAGCAGCTAGCGGCAGTGGTCAGCCTTCACCTTTTCGGCTCTTCTTCAAGCGGGTGGGGTCTTTCCCAAAACAACATAACTATACCGGGTCCCACAATAACAGTAACGAAAGAGGATATTGTCAACCTCACCTTGACAAGTGTAGACTTCATTACGCACGCCTTCTTTGTTGACTACAATGGAAACAGAAACCCAAATACTGGCGAACCAAGATCCCCAAATTTCCAAGCCGCCACCATCAACTATCAATTCACGGCTAATGTTACTGGAACCTACACGTATTATTGCGTGTTCCACACGGGCACAATGTTTGGCACTTTCATCGTGCAAGGAGGCTCTTTGGCTACGGATATCAATGGTGATGGAATAGTAGACATTGTTGACATAACCATAGTAGCGACAGCCTTTGACAGCGCCCTCGGAGACCCAAAATACAATGCTCAAGCAGATTTAGACGACAACGGCGTCATAGACATATTGGACATAACTATGGTCGCCATCGATTTTGGAAAAACAGCCTAACAAACAGCCTCAACATGCAAAAAAGTTCGAAATCCATAACCCATCACGATAGCGTCCTATTTTTTCTCTTTGTTCATGGAGTTACTGTGGAATCGGTTGATGCTTTTGTATACAAACTGTACAGACTCATGGGAACTCAAGTAGAACTACAGCTCTAGGGTGCACCTTGGAAGTTATTCCTTCAAAGTCCAACAGGCAAGAATGCCAAACAAAACGTAAGCCTTCTTACAAATACTTTGTTCAAAAATATATATGTTGGATCCATATTCAGTATATTCACTTAGTCACGATTATTCCTTTATTGATGCCAAGTTAAGAAGGAAGAAGGGAGAAATGAGAAACAAAACCATACTTAAGACCATCATAATGGTGTTGGCAGTAGCTGGAAACGTGTTAGCTGGCTTTCTTTGTTGGCCATCATCCGCTACCGCTGATGTAACTACCCAGCTGCTTCTCAAAATTATGGAACTGCCCAAGATTGAGATTGACGGAGACATGAGTGACTGGAGCGACATTGGACCATTGTATGTGGATGAGCTTGGAGATACGCAGCCTTGGTCAAGTGACACCTACCTTCTCAGCATGGGGAGCACCGCTGAGTCTCCAGGGCAAATTCCAATTAACGATGAAGCAAGGGATTTGAAGGCAGTTTACGTGTACAATTACACAGACACCATTTACCTAAGGGTCGATGTTAACAGCCTAATCGAAAATTGGGAATACCCCCAGATGAATGCTTCCCTTTACGTGGTTGCCTTCGACACAGACCTTACAGCAGGATCAGGTATGTACGACCTCGCCTTTTACGGTGATACCAACACCAATTTGAGGGCATGTTGGGAGAGAATCTTGTGTTGTAGCTCGAGTACAAGTGCTTGGATTCAAGACACTAACTGGAACGTAATCGACGGCACATGGGGCAACATACAATTCGCTCAAAACGTAGCTGCTGGAGCCTTCGAATTCAGCATACCCCGCACAGACTTCCCAGCTGAATGGAATGGAACTCCCTTAGCAATCACAGTTGCCTCTTACAAGCCTGGCGAATGGCCAACTTCAGGACCAAATCCTTGGCTACACGCCTTCGATCCTCAGGCCCCTGGAACGCCAGGCGAAGTATGGGATGACCCAGGAAGTTGGGCGGAAGGAAGTGATGTTGCTGACGTTATACCAGGTGGAGTAAATGGCATTTATATTTCAGGTCATGTTAAGGATTTTCTTACGGTGTTTGCGCCGATTCCCCGTTATGCCAACGTTGATGTAGATTGTCAAGAATCGCTTGGGCTTATCAAATCCTTGCAGGGCGTCAACGACGGCCCACTCCTTTGGAATTTTGATTACGACCTATCAGATTATTATACGTATATAGGTGTAAACTGGGTGCGGCTTCACGACTCAAGTGGACCTGTTGGCGATTGGTTTGGTGAGTGGATTTGGGCTGTTGACATTCACTGTGTCTTTCCTGACTTTGAGGCTAATCCAAATCAGCCGGAAAACTACAACTTCACAACTACAGACCAGCACATCAAAGCCATAAAAGACATGGGCGCAGATATTATTTATCGATTGGGCTACAGCGCAGGTACTATTAGTGACCCTCCAGCTGACTATACTAAGTGGGCGGATATCTGTCTTCACATCATCAAACATTACAATGATGGATGGGCTGACGGCTTCCACTATAACATTACTTATTGGGAAATATGGAACGAACCGGACATTGAGCCATTTTGGACTGGTACAGCTCAACAGTATTTTGACTTATACAATGTCACAGCCACTGGTATCAAAAATTATGACTCTAATCTGAAGGTTGGTGGTCCCTGTATAGCTTACCGCCTCGATTTTCTAGAAGGATTCCTGAGTTATTGCAAGAATTACAACGTTCCCTTAGACTTTGTTTCTTGGCATGCTTACGGTAGTTATGGAGGAAACCCTTACGGAATGTATCTTACAGCCGAAGCTGTAGAAAATCTTATGGAAACTTATGGTTTCTCCTCACGGGAAAGCCTCTTAACAGAATGGAATATGGGGGTTACTACGTTTGAATGGGATAGCCTTCGCCAAGACCCGGCATTAGCAGCCTTCATAGCGTCGGCGTTGATTTACCTGCAGAACTCATCCACAGACATCGCCAATTATTACAGAGGAGACTCATGGAGGTGGGGAGGACTCTTCACTTCTGAAGGAAGCCCTGGGAAAGCATGGTACACCTTTAGAGCCTTTAAGATGCTTTTGGATACTCCTAACCGCGTGTATTGCAGTGGCTCTGACACTCAAGGCTACGCAACTATTGCTGGGGTCTCTGATGACGGGCGAACTGTAACTGTTTTGGTTAGCGACTACGGCTCAAGCGTCAGCGGCTACGAGTTAAACGTGCAAAATCTACCTTGGGGAGGTAGCTCATTTTTGTATGAGAGATACGTTCTTGACGAAGCCTATAACCTTGAACTTGCGGAGACTAAATCCGTAAACGGAGCAAACTTCTCAACTACAGAAGATATGCAATCGCCTTCTATTCATCTGATTAGGCTTACGACGGTTAATCCAGCTGACCTTAACGACGATGGAATCGTAGACATCCTCGACATCACTATAGTAGCCAAAGCCTTCGATTCTAAGCCAGGAGACCTGAACTGGAACGCCATAGCTGATTTAGACAACAATGGCATCGTTGACATAATCGACATAGCAAGAGTAGCCACAAACTTCGATACGTAACTGTGATTTTCCAGATTTTTTGCCAGACCATTGAGTAATCGGTATATCTTTTTTGCCTATCTGAATTGCGAATTTGACTCATAAACAACAAATAGAACATATGCCTGAATGATCAGACATATAAACAAAATACGAATTCGGAATTCAAATTCATCTTGGCGAAGAATGTTTTTATTTTTGCATTGGCTATTTGATCTTTTGCCGGATGATGAAAAGGCATTAGCTTGACAATTGGATGAGATTTCAGAGTTACTCGGACGGCAATTTATTCCAGATTCAAATTTCCAACATTTGTTTACGTGAACCTTGCTCTAATTAATCTCGGCTTGGTTCCAATAATTACTAGTGTTGCTAAACCCTTCTATAATAATCGCTAATGTGCATCCAAAACGTGTCAAAAACGCCCATCTCTTGCGGGGCTTTTATACAATTATGATGACGCAAGTAATAAAGGTTGAACCAAAAGACATCTATTCGATTTCCATATGAACAGAAAAATTATGTTCATTTTTCTGTTGACTTTGGGATTTCAAGAAGTTGTGGTCTTAGGCTTCTCTTCTTCGCGATTTGATGTAAGCTTGGATCTTCATACGCAATATCCGGCGCCGTGGGGAGGTCAAGGCTGGAGCAAGGTAAGTGATGCATTTCCTCCGGGCGCAGTCGTGGAACTGAGAGCCGATTTAACGTTTAAAGGCGATGGTGTTTCCGGCAAACCAGTTACCTATTTGCTGAGAGCACCGAACGGCGAGATATTTTCTACAGTAGCAATCGCTCAGTCCGATGGAGCTTCAGTTGTTACATATGTGCTGCCTAGTGCAGAACCTTATTTTGGGCTTTGGACTGTTCAGGCAAGTGCGGATGTAGCTGGAGGAAAAGTCTCTGACATGATGTGGTTCCTCATGGGCTGGCTCGTAGAAGTTATAGATGTTGATGTGCCCACATTTGCATTAAAAGAGACAACCATGGAAGTTTGCACCAAGATGACAAGAATTTGCCTGCAAGATCCGATGGACATCATGCGCATGTTATTCAGAGACGCTAGCGGAGAACCTTTCACTGACGGTGAACTATTATTATGCATCTCTGTGACTGATGCGGTTAGTCAATTTGTGGCATCCTCACAGTCGAAGGCACCCATAACCTCCGAACCAGTAATGTATGATCTAAAAGAGTTTGTAGCAGCCGTTGGTTCAGGCTGGAACAATTATTCAAACGTGATATTGAAAGAGTTTCCCGCTTTGGTAAATACCGCTGTGAGCACAGTAACTTTTCCTGTATGGGCTTTCACTGGTATGGCCACGGTGCATGCGAGCGTAATCACTAACAAACTGACGATAGCATTATGTTACGAATGTTTGGGACAGGTTTGGTTACGAAAGGCTTCTGCAACTGAACTACCCGTAACGCCTAAGCCAGAAGACGTTAATAATGACGGAAAAATCGACGTTAACGACTTGAACATTGTGGCTGCTGCGTTTGGTTCGCATGGACCGGACATCCCAGAACTGGGGGATCTTTGCTCAGATAATTGGAACGCCTTGGCAGATTTGAATGCTGACGGATGGATTGACATTGACGACGTTATGATAGTCGTCATGGACTACGATGCAAATGGTTGATATCTATTATCTCGGCTAGGTTCTAACGCGTGAAAATCAATGTAAATGAACAAGTGTCAACGCCAGCCGATAAGCATAAATAAGCCTCAATTGTCATCAATATGTGGTAACTATGAGAATTATCCTCACAATAAAAGCTGACGAACTTAAACTTGCGCAACTACTGTCAAAGTTCTCAGAAACGCATAGAATAATCTACACCTTAACGAGACAGAACGGCGATTTCCTCATGGAAGTCAACACGGATGATTTCGGCGAACTTGTGAGGCGCTTGAACCATCTGAAAGAATGCAACTTCACGATCAGGGAAATGCACGGCGGCGGGTTATTAGACAGATTAAACGTCAAAGTGACGAAAACCAACGTTGAAGCCCTAATAGGCAAAACAAGCGCAGCAAAGACAGACATAGACCCTGTTAAAGGCGGATTCATACAGTTAGTGGGCGAATTATGGTTCTGCCGACCAGTAGGTGACAAAGTTATAAAAGAAGGGTCCAAGGTAGAGGTTGTGGGGATAGAAGGAGTCAGTCTCCTAGTTGAAGAGGTGATTTGAAAAATGTTTGAATCGGAAATATTGGCAATAATACTCGGATTGGTAGCGCTAATAATAGTGGCAATAGTTGCTATGGGCATCAAAAAAGTGAATCAATACGAGCGAGGCCTCGTCGAAAGATGGAACGCCTATGAAAAAACCGTTGATCCCGGACTACGATACGTCATACCTTTTGCGCAAAGAGTATTTAGAGTCAACATGAGAGAGCAAGTCATAGACGTTCCACCTCAGGAAATCATTACTGAAGACAACGTGGTTGTCACAATAGACGCTGTCATATACTACCAAGTGATTGACCCCAAGAAGGCAGTTTATGAAATTGAAGATTTCGAACTGGCAATTGTTAAGCTAGCACAAACTACTCTTAGAAACATCGTAGGCGAAATGTCGCTCGATGTGTGCCTTACATCCAGAGAAAAAATAAACGTAGAGCTAAGAAGCGTAATCGACCAAGCGACTGACAAATGGGGAACAAAAGTGAACCGCATCGAACTCCAACGCATAGACCCCCCAGCCGACATACAATTAGCCATGCACAAACAGAAAACCGCTGAACAGGAAAGAAGACAGTTACGACTGTTGGCAACCGGAAGGAAGGAAGCGTCAGCGCAGGAAAAAGAAGGCACCATACTTAAGGCGCAGGGAGAAAAGGCAGCGGCAGTTCTGAAGGCTGAAGGAGATGCTAAAGGTATCGAACTTGTGGCTGCGGCACAGGCGTCAGCGATTAAACTGGTTTCAGAATCGGCAAATCAATACTTTAAGGAGAATGCTCAGCTAAACAAGAAACTAGATGTCATTAGAGACACGTTTGCTCAGCAGACAAAGATAGTGGTTCCGTCAAATGCGGATGTCCTTAACGTTCTCGGATTAGAAGGGCCAGTGCTTCCAATAAAGTCTGGAAAAAACAAAGCTGAGAAAAGCGAGTAAGGGAACATGGACTACACTATAGTCAGTCTTCTAATAACGGTAGTTATAATTGGATTCGGGTTCCTAGTTCTCGCCTTAATCATCAGAAGTCTTCAGCGAGGACCTAAAAAATATGCAGGACAGAGATACGCTGGAGAAGGCTTTGATGAGAAGATGGAAATCGACTTGCGCCTGACCTACAAGAGGTTCAAAGAGATTTATCCCTACTCAAAACTGACGTATGAGGAATATAAGAAGTTGCAGAAGGAAAGAGCCTTCAAACGCGCGTTAAGCTCTCAACAAAACAAAAGAATGGTAAGGTAGACGAGTCCAGTCAGGCTTTAAATGCATGTTCCCATAATGATATTCGGGATGATCAATGTCGAAAACACCTTCTGAAGTTGACTTGGCTTTTTTGGAGTCTGCATTGAAAGGAAAAACGCTCATTGTGTATTGGTACTTGCTGCAACAGTCCACGCACACCGTGGGAGTTCGTGAGCTTCAGCGCGCTCTGGGTTTTTCCAGCCCAAGCATAGCCCTGCATCATCTTGAGAAACTGCAGGATTTGGGGCTTGTTGGAAGAACGGGGACTGGCGAATATGTGCTTGAGGGCGAGGTAAAAGTGGGGATACTGCGGTTTTTCACGCGGATGGGA
>Ga0209323_10003602_pt1 | contig 10299 bp, 12 predicted proteins | sample Rifsed19ft2_FD_184014 | JGI IMG/M metagenome (GOLD analysis project Ga0209323, IMG submission 184014) | Soil microbial communities from Rifle, Colorado, USA - sediment 19ft 2 (version 2) | ecosystem: Environmental > Terrestrial > Deep subsurface > Rock core/Sediment | place: Rifle, Colorado...
CAGTATCGACAGCATAGTAAATATAAATAATAAAAGATATAAATTCATAGATACAGCAGGGATGAAAAGAAAAAAGAAAAAAGGGGAAGATTTAGACTATTATAGTGAACTCCGTACTTTAAGGGCAATAGAAAGCTCAGATATATGTCTTATACTTATAGATTGTATTAAAGAAGTAACAGAACAGGATCTTAAAATCATAGAAACATGTATAGAAAAGGGTGTGAGTATTTGTGTTATTTTTAATAAAATCGATATAGCGGATAAAGAGACAATCAATAATATTACAAACATGTTTCATCTCAAACTTAGATTTGCAGATTATATTCCTTTTTTAAAGGTAAGCGCTCTTACAAGAAAAGGGATAGGAAATATTATAAAAATGATAGATAGACTTATGGATGAGAGAAAAAAAGAAATATCCGATAACATGCTTACAGGCTTTTTTAAAAAACAGGATCAGGAAGAAACGGGTGTTTTCATTAAAGGTAAGAGATTTAAAATCAAATTTATAAGACAGTTAAAATCGTCGCCTCCGGTTTTTTTGGTTTATTCGAATATGGATGTAAAAAGAAAGTCAAATATTATAAGATATATTGAAAACAATATAAGAGATAAATTCGGTTTTACAGGTACCCCGATATTTTTTAAATTCAAATATTAAATTTAAAGTAAACGGATTATGAAGAAAAAGATCGTTATAACTATAATAGGCGCTGGTAGCTGGGGAACGACACTTTCGGTGATACTCGCAGGAAAAGGTTACGATATCAATTTATGGACAAGAAGTAAGGACACTTATGAAGAAATAAAAAAATCAAGAAAAAATAAAAAGTACACTTGCGATCTATACATTCCCGAAAACGTCACACCATTTACAAAAACTGAAGATGGTTTCGGAAATCCGGAAATCATTATTTTTGCGGTACCATCGCATGCTTTGAGAGAAATAATAAAAAAATTTTATGAAATTATAAAGAAAAATACCAGATATATAAAATGTATCTTAAATGTAGCAAAAGGACTCGAGACCGGGACTAATTTAAGATTATCGCAGGTGATGGAAGAATGCCTGCCCGGAAGATCTATTTCAGAGATCTGTGTATTATCCGGTCCTAACATAGCTTCAGAAATTGCGGATGGACTGCCAAGCGTGTCGGTAGCGGCATCAAATAATAAAGAGACACTAAAATATATTCAGCCTATAATATCTACGGACAAATTCAGAGTCTATACCAATAGCGATATTATTGGTGTCGAGATTGGCGGAGCAGTCAAAAATATTATAGCGATTGCGGCGGGTATTTCCGATGGCATGGGATACAAGGCAAACACAAAAGCTTCTCTTATTACCAGAGGATTGCACGAGTTGGCCAAGCTAGGAAACAGGCTAGGCGCTAACCCTATGACATTTTCAGGAGCGGCGGGGATGGGAGATCTTATAGCAACATGCATAAGTAAAAACAGCAGAAACAGATGTGTGGGCGAAAGTATAGCAAGTGGTGATAGTATAGGTAAAGTTCTTGAGAATATGTATATGGTTGCAGAAGGTGTCAATACTACCAGAGCGGTTTATGATATTTCCAGGAAACTGAATATAGAGGTTCCAATTACCGAATGTGTCTATGAAATAATCTATAAAGATTTAAGTCCGGTTGAATCTGTCAATAAACTGATGAAAAGAAAGTTTAAATCCGAGGTTTAAGATATTACCCTGATAGATAACTTTACTAATCATTTGTATTATCTTAAAATAGAGAAAGACGGGACGTAGCGCAGTTTGGTTTAGCGCACCAGTATGGGGTACTGGGGGTCGGAGGTTCGAATCCTCTCGTCCCGACCATATGTTTTATATATGATTAATTCTAAAGTGATAGATTGGGAATAAGAAATGGAAAATAAACCAAAAAATAAAAAAACCGAATCTATTATTGATAAAAAAATTGAAGGCATAGAAGAGATAGCCAGTAGTATACTCGAAGATATAAAAAAAATACCGGGAGGCAGCAGCGGGCTGGTTATAATAAAAGGTCCTAATATCGGAGACAAATTTCTGATAAATAAATCTAAACTCACAATCGGAAGAAATCTTGAATCGGATATATTTCTTGATGATATAACGGTATCCAGAAAACATGCAGTAATAAAAAGATCCGGTAATGATTTTTTAATAAAAGATTCGGTAAGCTTAAACGGAAGCTATGTGAATGGGGAGTTAGTAGACAATGTCATTTTAAAGAACGGGGATAGAATACAGATCGGAAAGTATATATTTTTATTTTTCTGTACCGGCAGAAAGGATTAAATGGACAAGCAGTTACCGGAAAAAAAATATCTTACGATAGGTAAGGTCGTAAAAAATTTTAAAAAGATTTATCCTGATTTGACCAATAGTAAAATCAGGTTCTTAGAATCCGAAGGACTTCTGACGCCTAAAAGGGCATCTAATAAATACAGAATTTTTTATAGAGAAGATATAGAAAAACTGAATTTTATATTAAAGATGCAAAAGGATCTGTATATGCCTCTGGATGTTATAAAAGAAAAACTAAAATCAAGGGATTTTAAGAAATTCCTGAGTGAAGGTAAATCTATAGAAAATCTTCAGCTTAAATTGGGAGAAGAATTTAAACCTGAGTATGAAACAAAGTCGTTCTCGCTGGAAGATATTTCTAAAAAATTCAAACTTGCACCATCTTTGATAAAAAGTCTGGTTGAAAATGAAATTTTTGGATGGAGCGAGGAAGATGGTAAATATATCATAGATTCAGATGATATCGAGATTCTAAAGATCATAAGTGAGTTATCCAGATATGGGATACAGATAAAACATTTGAAATTATTTGAAAATTTTGCCAGCCGTCACTCTTCATTTATTCAGCAAATAATTTTTCCTTTAATGATGTCGAATAAAAAAGATGCTCATATAAGAGCAGCTAGAATCGTAAGCAAGTTAGAAAGAGTGCTCTGTGATTTTCAAGAACTTTTGGTGAAAAAAGAAAATAGGAAGTTTCTGGAAAAACATAAATGATGGTTAGCGGTTCTTCGGTCTCAATTCAAAAAATTTCAAAGATATACTGCATATTGGCGTATCTATTAACCTTCCTTATAATTTTTTCTTGCTTCTTTTTTACGGGTTCTGATGAGATCTACTGTGATCCGGATACTGCTGTTTATAACGACAGGATCGATATATCTGCAAAAGCCGCAGTAGTTGTTAATTATGAGACAGGAGATATTCTCTGGGAGAAGAATTCCTCCGCATTGATGTATCCTGCCAGCATAACAAAGATACTATCGTCAATTGTCGCTATTGAAAACATAGATGATATGGAAGAAATAACGAAGATATCAAAGAATGCTTCAGGGAAAAATCATTCAGTATTTAGATTTAAATCCGGTGACAGTATAACACTGCTTGATCTGCTTAAAGCATCTCTTATATCTTCACATAATAACGCTATAGTCGCACTGGCTGAATATGTTTCAGGAAACACAGAGGAATTTGTGGAATTGATGAATAAGAAAGCAGAAGAAATAGGAGCAGTAAATTCTTTTTTTCAGAATACAAATGGACTGGATGATGAGTTTCCTTACCACAAAACGACAGCAGCAGATATTGCCAAAATTGCCAGTTACTGTATGAAAAATGAATTATTCAGAGAAATCGTCAATACCAGAGAAGATATTATTAAAAAAAATAAAGAAGAAATAGAGTTAATAAATACAAACACACTTCTGAATCATGATTATATAAAAGGAGTAAAAACCGGTTATACCATTAACGCCGGTTTCTGTCTTGTACTCTATTCCGAAAAAGAAAAATTAAAACTTATCACCGTAACTATGGACAGCGCTTCTCTGGAGGAAAGAGACAAAGATGCATTAAAATTACTGAACTGGGCTTACAACAACCTGGAATATGTAAAAATCGTAGATTTAAAACAGCCGGCTCTGACTGTAAATACGGGGGGACCGACAATTGCAGGTGTAAATTTATATCCTGATAGAGATTATATAAAACTTATAAATATAAATAGTGATGTTGTCGATATAGAGAACAAGGTAAAAAACGATATAGTTTTGCCTGTGAAAGAAAACGATGTTATGGGAACCATAGAAGTAATCGTTAACGATAAAAAAATAGAAGAAATAGATCTTATTGCAAGAGAAGACATCAGCGATGCCTTTATTTACGAAGAATTATCTACAAAAAAAGAAGTGGAAACTATATATATATTGTTATTCTTATTAGTATTTTACTTTTTAACATTTACAATTATAATAGTTAGAAATTTGTTATTAAAAAGACATGTATGAAATTAATTCGGAGGTATAAAATTGGATTTCAAAAAGAATAAATCACACAGTGGACTTTTTTTATTAAGATTATTTGTGGTACTATCGGTTATTGCTTTAATCTCTATCCTGGTCTTTACAGGTTGTGAATTCGGTCAGGTAACGGAGGAAGAACCCGGCACTTCAGAGCCAGGAGGCGAAGAGGAAACCGTAGAAGAAGAAGCAGCCGAAGAAGAAACTGTTGAAGAAGAAAACGGAAATGAGGTAGGCGGAACGGAAATAACCGGAAATATAAATATCTTAAGCGGATTGGAGATATCCGATACGGTACTGGATAGCAGACCTCTTGCCATAATGGTTGAAAATACTCCGGATGCAAGGCCACAATCAGGGCTCATTTATGCAGATATTATATTTGAAGTTGTTGACGAATATGGAGTGACGAGATACGTAGTTGTTTATTCTTCTTATGATGCAGAAATCGTAGGTCCGGTCAGAAGTGCAAGGATATATTATGCAGAGATTGCAAGGAGTTTCGATCCAATATATGCATTCTGGGGCACCTATACAGAGGCATATAAAGCAATCGATGATCTTGGACTGGACGTACTGACGCCATTGGGCGACCAATCCGGTAATAGCTCTATTGCGGCTAATTCTAATTCAGGCTGGAGAGACTATAACAGAAGTGCCATTACGGAACATACTGCTTTTATGTCTACAATCGCATTGAAAGAAGAAGCGGGAAATATCGGATATTCATTAGAAGGAGGGCAGTCTCCTTTAAGATTTAAACTGGATGCAGATATTTCCGATAGAGGTGATACAAGTAATATAGCCATTGATTTCTCGGATCAAAGTGCGTATGAAACCTACTTTGAATATAATGAAGAAGAAAATGTTTATTATAAATATCAGGCAGGTATACAACATACCGATTACGAAACCGGACAGCAGATAACAGTAAGTAATGTAATTGTCATGATTACAAATATCGAAGGTCCTATAGATGCAAGCGGTCATATGGTGGTCAGGACAACCGGAGCCAGAGATATAGGCAAAGCATTCTTTTTCATGGACGGAAAAGTCGTAGAAGGGACCTGGGAAAGGGCCTCGGCTTTCGATCCATTCCTATACAGGGATGATGAAGGCAGAATCATGTTATTTAACACAGGTTCGACCTGGGTAGCAATTACACAGGACTCAGGAAGGCTTACATATTAGAAAATTATATTTAATTAGCCCGATTATATTTTGAGTGATCAAACCCAAAAAGAATTAATAAAAAGCAGTATTTTAGGAAAAGAATTATTTACGGGCCTGGATATAAAAAACAGAATTTCCGAACTGGGACGGGAAATCACAAGGGATTATAAATATAAAAATCTCCTGCTTGTAAGTATATTAAGAGGGGGAGTGATATTTCTGGCCGATCTTAGCAAGGAAATCGATCTTCCCCTGAGTATAGATTTCATGAGTATTTCTACGTATGGTATCAATGATACCTCTACAGGTGTGGTCAGGATTACCAAGGATCTCGATGAATCCATTGAAGGGAAGGATGTATTGATCGTAGAGGATATTATTGACACCGGACTTACTATAAGCTATCTGTTAAGAAATCTAAAATCAAGATTCCCCAAAAGCATTGAAATATGTACGCTTCTGGACAGGGATATTAGAAGAATTGCAGAAATCAATGTTAAATATGCTGGGTTTAAGATCGGAGAAAAATATATAGTCGGTTACGGGCTTGATTATAAGCAGAAATATAGAAATCTTCCATCGATATATGAATTAAGATTGGATACTGTAAAAAAAGATATCGAGTCACTGAAAAGCAGCTCCACATGATGATCTTATGATCTTAATGATCTTATGATCTTAAATCTATGGGCAGACTTTAAATAGATTTTTAACCATATGCATATTATTATGTATGATCCTTTAGATATGGTTTATCGATTTATACAATCAAGTGTTATATAATTACAGGCAAAAATATTTTAAAAAAAAGTTGAAAATCAAAAAGAATGACAATCTAATAAAGATGATACTTGAAGGGGTAAGGATAGAACTGCCATCCAACAAACCGATCCTGCTTCTAAAAGAAGAAAAGGGAAATAGATATTTACCAATATGGATAGGGCCCTATGAAGCTTCAGCCATTGCTCTTGAAATGTCAAAAATAAAAACACCCCGACCCATGACACATGATTTAATAATAAATATTATCAATAATTTGAAAATAAGTATTGATAATATAGAAATAACGGAAATAAAAAACAATACTTTTTATGCTGTAATCAATATCATGAATACGGATAAAAAAGTGATCAGAGTCGATTCAAGGCCATCCGATGCTATCGCAACCGCTGTAAGAAGTAAATGCGATATTTATGTTGCAGAACAGGTACTGGAATCAGGTGGACTCAGAATACAGTCAATCGAAGATGAGGTGAAAAAATTTAAAAATTTCCTCGACAATGTGGAACCGGAAGATTTTAAAAAAAATTTCTAAAATAAATACGGTTCAAAAACCTTCTTTCTTTAATTTCTTAAACTTCAAAAAAAGTATTTTATCTTTCGACATGCTTATGAAACATGAAATTCATTATACCTTCTATTGACTTTGATAGGTTTAAATTTTAAAATTACAATGATGTAATTACAATGATGTAATTAAGATTATTATAAAGTAAACAAAGAATAGACACTGATGGAAAGTGCAGTTGTAAAAAAATTTTATGGTTCTGCGGAAGTATGCAGGATAATAGGGATCACATATAAACAGCTCGACTATTATGATAGGACCGGTTTTGTAAAGCCTTCCGTAAATAGGGCAGGGGGGTATGGAAGCAGAAGGACGTATGACTTTAATGATTTAATGAAGTTGAAGGTCATAAAAAAATTGATGGAAGCCGGTATAAGTCTGCAGAAATTAAGAAAAACAAAAAGATACCTTGATGAATATGATAACGAAAGCAGCCGTGGTAATGGACTTTTAAGATTGACGCTGATTTCCGATGGAAATACTGTTTATGCCTGTGATTCAGATAAGGCGATAGTGGATACATTAAAAAGCGGTCAGGGTGTATTCGGTATAGCTCTGGGTAAGGTATATACTGATTTGAATGGTGACATAGAGAAATACCTTATGAAAAATAATAAAAAAGCAGAAATAGGGATGGATTCAGGAAGTTATAGAAGATAATAATATCTTAAAATTTTAGTGGAGGTTTTTTAAAAGTAAATGGGAAAAAATTTATTGGAAATCAGAGAAAATGTAAATAAAAACAATAATCCCGGGGGTAAATTCAAAAGTCCCGAAAATATTAGATTTGCACACACCAGTGAAAAAGAATTTTCCAGGATACTGGATTTTTATAAAATAAGATGGGAATATGAACCAAGGACCTTTATATTGGAGTTTGACGTAAAAGGAAATCCCGAATCTAGTTTTACACCTGATTTCTACCTGACGGACCTGGATATTTATATTGAACTTACCACTCTCAATCAGAATCTGGTTACAAAGAAAAATTATAAAATTAAAAAATTAAAAGAGTTATATCCGGATATAAATATAAAATTATTCTATAAAAAAGATTATGATAGTTTATTATTTAAGTATATAAATAGATAATTTTTTAATATATTCAAATTCTAAAAGTCATGATTATTCTTATTTTCTAATCATTAGTATTAATTATTAGTATTGACAAAGTAGCATATTTCCTCCACAAAATGAAAAACAATAATAATGGTAATTTAAAGGGCGATGTCAGATATCTCTTCAGCAGATATGGCACAATCAAGGGTAAACCCAGTATATGGGGCGCTTTAAGAATTATACTCATAAAACCAGGGGTACAGGCAATAATATTTTACAGATTCTATCGTAAACTTTATAAAATAAGGCTTAGACTGATTGCTGAAATATGCTGCAGGATAAATTTTTTCTTTAACGGAGCGGAAATAGATCCCGGTGCAGAAATAGGTTCCGGATGCAGAATATGGCATTCGGCCGGAGTAGTAATCGGCAGGGGAGTAAAGATTGGAAATAATGTAAGTATTTTTTCTAATGTCACACTGGGCGGCCTTGGACATTCGATATTTCATCATGGCGATCCCGGTTATCCCGATATCGGAGATAATGTCATCCTATATACAAATGTCACGATACTTGGTCCCGTTAAAATCGGTGATAATACTACAATAGGTGCACACTCATTGATACTGGATTCTATTCCTGCCAATTGTCTGGCAGTGGGGAATCCAGCCCGCGTAATCAAAACACCTGATCTATAAAACAAATAACATTTGATAATAATTAAGAAATTTAAAGCTATTATATTAAAGTTAACATAATATATATTATCGGAAGTTAATTATATATAAGAAAATAAGCACTTTTTATGTATATAATATAGAAGAAGTCAAATAATACGCGAAGTTCTGCTAACCTGTGCTTCCGAAACCAGATTCTCCTCTTGCAGTTTCATCCAATTCATCAACAATATTAAGACGAACTTCTTCGACTCCAAGTACAACCATCTGGCAGATCTTATCTCCTTTTTTTATGTGAAAAGTATTATCAGGATCAAGGTTTATAAGAATTGCACAGATCTCCCCTCTAAATGCAGAATCGATGAGCCCGGGGGCATTTACCATTCCTATGCCATTTTTCAAAGCAATACCCGACCTTGGCTGGATAAATCCTGCATAACCTTTGGGTATGGATACTTTAATACCAGTTGGTATCTTTTTCCTTTCAAAAGGTTTTAAGCCACAGTCGACAGCACTATAAAGATCAAGCCCTGCATCACCGGCATGGGCATATCCTGGAACAGGAATTGATTTATCAAGTACTTTTACTTTAATGGTTATCATTTATTCAAAAACACTATTTATAGTAATTTTTTAAACAATGTTTTATGAGATTAATGAAATTAGTTTACTTAAAACCCTTGAATAATACAAATTATATTATTCAAATTCGATTATAGGAATGATTATGGTAGAATTTCCCGGGATATAGTCTGAGGTATCTTCTATATCATTTATTCTCTTGATTTCACTTACAAATCTTGATTTGGTAATATTATTGGAATATTTGTCTGCAAGTTCGTCTATATTGGTTTCATATTCCAGACTTACCCTGGTATATCTGGTTGTAGTTATGCCGCTAAATTTATATCTATTATAATAAAATGCTGTTATAACCAAAAATCCAACAACAATTATAAGAATATATAAAAATATTTTTTTAAAATTTATTTTTGTCATTCCCAATTGTTCTTACCTCTTTATTGCCCCGTTGGTTTACCGAATTTAATTAAAATAAGCACACAAACATATGTTCGCTATAATAATATAACCAAACATATGTTCGTGTCAATAGATAATTTAAAATATTTTTTTAATCGATCTTATTCAATTTTTATATATTTTTTTGGTTATTTGCTAGAATAGAAAGCAAATCAATTATATAATCCCCTATCCTGTTGTAATTATATTAGTCGGTAAAAATTAAAAGGAGGAACAATGGCGGAAATTCATTATGATAAAGATATAGATATGAAAATACTGAACGGAAAGAAGATAGCAATAATCGGATATGGAAGTCAGGGACATGCTCATGCTCAAAACCTGAGGGACAGCGGAATGGATGTTATTGTGGGAGAACTAGAAGGAAGCAAACCCTGGAATATGGCAAAAGAAAAAAGATTCGAAGTATATACCACCGATAAGGCTTCAAAAATGGCCGATATAATAATGTTTCTGGCACCGGATACGGTACAGAAAAATATCTATTACAAATATATAGAGCCAAACCTTGAAAAAGGAAATGTACTATGCTTTGCTCACGGTTTTAATATTCATTTCAATCAGATCATCCCCAGAGAAGATATAGATGTCATTATGATAGCCCCAAAAGGACCGGGCCATATTGTAAGAAGGATGTATACAGAATCAAGCGGTGTCCCTGCAATAATT
>Ga0209323_10003608_pt1 | contig 10295 bp, 8 predicted proteins | sample Rifsed19ft2_FD_184014 | JGI IMG/M metagenome (GOLD analysis project Ga0209323, IMG submission 184014) | Soil microbial communities from Rifle, Colorado, USA - sediment 19ft 2 (version 2) | ecosystem: Environmental > Terrestrial > Deep subsurface > Rock core/Sediment | place: Rifle, Colorado...
GGTTGAGAGTGTCGCCAATCGGCAGCTCGTTGGACCGCCGCCGATGGTGATTCAGAGCGTGCGCCGCTCGTGCTCACTTTGCATCGCACGGTTTCCAGTGCGTCACGCAATGAGCTCCGTGAATAGCAGCCGCCAACTGGGCTGCACCCACCAACAAAAAAACACCCCGGCCGCTGAGCCGGGGTGTCGAGAATGGATCGGATTTTTTCGTTTGCGTGCGGGCGACCGCATTGGCCAGCTAGCTCGTGAGTCGAGACTAGTAGGCCGTGTGCGCCGGTTGGTATTGCGGCGTGGTCTGCGGCTGCGGCTGATGCACCTGGTGGTTGGTGCTCGGCGTCGGGATGCCCGAATTCGAGATCGTGGCCGCCGCCAGTTGTGGCTTCCGCTCCGGGGTGCTACCGGTCCGTTCGGCAGGAATCAGATCCTGTTCGATGACCTGCAGCAGCTTCGAGATGCAGAGCTTGTTCATGCTGGTTCGCAAATCGTGGGCTTCGGTCCGCAGGTATTCGTGCATGCTCTTGGGGAGCCGGACCGTGATGACACGGGTCGGTTCCGATTCGGAGTCGGTCGAGTTGCGTTGTTCACGCAGCTTGACCAGCCATTTTTGAATTTGCTCGAACTCCTGGCTCCGCTCGAAAGCGGCCAGTTCTTCCAGGCTCGCAAACGAGCCACGGACCATCCCGTCCACGCCCAGGACCTCTCGGAAGAACGTGACCCAGTCGGGTTCCTGTTCGTAGAGTCGTTTGGCGGTTTGCAGGATTTGTTGATACTTCTCCGTCGATTGTGTGAGCACGGCGTTTGTCTCCTTCCAGTCGTGCGAATAACTTGAGGCCGCAAGGCCCCACAGGGGGCCCGCTTTTAGGAGTATTTTGTGAGCGAGGCAAGTGCAGTCATGCATCTCGTTGCAATGCAAGCACTTACGCCGCTAGCACGCCACTGCCTATGTCCGTGCAGGCAGTGCACGGAAAGCGGGCAGGGGTCGGGTGCCCGGTTTTTAGGCAGCCAGTCGATTCCCATTGGATGGAGTGTCCGGCCCGGATAGGAAGGTGAGAATTGCAGATGGCAAGCCGGGTAAGAAAGAACACAGGTTCGGCCACCGAGCTAAACCACAAGCTGCGGGCCGGACAGAATGGCGTCGCAAGAGAGAGAATGACGGCGAATCGCTTGCGGTTTAGCTTCGGACGCAAAGCCGAGTCAAGACAGCTCATCCCGCACTCGCAGGAGGAGCGCCTTGGTGAGGCGGATGCCCTCGGGCTCGCTGGGCGACGCGCCTTCCCACTCGATGCCGACGTAACCATGGTAGCCCGCGCCCAGCACGATCTTCATCATCTTGAGGTAGTCGATTTGCGTCTCGTTTCCGTTGGCGTCGAACGCGTAGGTCTTGGCACTGACGCCCTTGGCATAGGGCATGAGCTCGCGGACGCCCTGGTACTTGTCGTACCACTCGCCGGGGCTCAACTGGAAATTGCCGAAGTCGGGAAGCGTCCCACAATTGGGCAGATTGACCTTCTTCATCACGCCCACCAGCCACTCGCCGTTGGACGACAGGCCGCCGTGGTTCTCGACAATCACGTTGACGTCATGCTTGCCGCCGAATTCGCAGAGCCGACCCAGGCCGTCCGCGGCCCGTTCCATTTGCTCGTCGTACGATCCGGCCGAGCGGGCATTCACGCGAATCGAGTGGCAACCGAGGAATTTTGCTGCCTCGACCCATTTGTAGTGGTTCTCCACGGCTTGGGTCCGCTTCGCTTCGTCGGGGTCGCCGAGATCGCCCTCGGAGTCGCACATGATCAAGCCGCTTTTCACGCCGTTGTCGTCGCAGCGTTTCTTAAGTTCCGTCAGGTAGGCCATGTCTTCGGCCTTGTCCATGAAGAACTGATTGACGTATTCGACGCAATCGATTCCGTAGTCTCGCTGGGCGACGACCGGGAAATCCAGATTGTCCATTTTCTTGTCGAACAGGGCCTGATGAAACGACCATTCGGCGAGTGAAATCTTGAACAAAGGTGTCTTCGTCTCCTCGGCGGCCAGCAAAACGGGGCTGCCGCTGGTGGCCAGACCAATCGCGGCGCCAGTCGCGGCCGCAGAACGCAGGAACGAACGCCGATCAAGGGAGCCGGACATGGAGAACACCTCTGCCATAGTTAGATTTGGAAGACTTCGATCGCAATCCAATTTACATTGCCTCGCGCGAACTCGCATTATCCGGCGCGCCACGGCCCGGGGCAACGATGTCTACCGAGCTTTCCAGCACGGCTTTTTAGCGAAATCATGCCGGGCTGGAAAGCCGGGCGTCCACGTACTTCCCATTGACCCCATTTCGTCGACCGCCGACAATCGGCAGCACAGCCGATTCCCCCGTATTTTCCACGTCAGCCCTCTGATTTCGGAGCCCGACTCATGTCCAGCGTTTCCGGCGGCCAGGCAATTCAGAACCACCAAGGACGGCTGCAGGTCCCCGACCGGCCGATCGTCCCGTTCATCGAGGGCGACGGCACCGGACCCGATATTTGGCGGGCCAGCCGCAGCGTGCTCGACGCCGCAGTCGCCAAGGCCTACGCAGGCAAGCGGCAAATTGTTTGGAAGGAAGTGCTGGCCGGGCAAAAATCGTTCGACAAGAGCGGCAATTGGCTGCCGGACGAAACGCTCGATGCCTTCCGCGAGCTGCTGGTCGGCATCAAGGGACCGCTCACCACGCCGGTGGGTGGTGGAATTCGTTCGCTCAACGTTGCGCTGCGGCAGATTTTGGACCTCTATGTCTGCCTGCGGCCGGTCCGCTACTTCGAAGGTGTGCCGACCCCGGTCCGCGAGCCGCAATTGGTCGAGATGACGATCTTCCGCGAGAACACGGAGGACATCTACGCCGGCATCGAATACGCCGGCGGCACGGCGGAGTCGCAGAAGGTGCTCGACTTCCTGGCCAAAGAGTTTCCCAAAGAGGCCGCCAAGGTCCGCTTCGGCACCAAGGAGAAGAACGACGCCTGGTGCAAGCAGCTCGAGTCAATTGGCGCCCCACCACGCGATCTGCCGGTGCAGGTCGGCATCGGTTTCAAGCCGATCAGCTATCTCGGCACCGAGCGGCTAGTACACAGCGCAATCGGCTATGCCGTAAAGAACAAACGCTCATGCGTGACGCTGGTGCACAAGGGCAACATCATGAAGTTCACGGAAGGCGGCTTCCGTGACTGGGGCTATCAAGTTGCCCGCGAGTTTTATGGCGCGGAACCGATCGACGGCGGCCCTTGGTGCCGTATCCCTGAGGGCAGGCCGGGCGCCGGCATTGTTATCAAGGACATCATCGCCGACGCCTTCCTGCAGCAGATTCTCACCCGCCCCACCGAGTACGACGTCGTCGCCACGCCGAACCTCAACGGCGACTACATTAGCGATGCGCTCGCAGCGTGTGTCGGCGGTATCGGCATCGCGCCCGGCGCAAACATCAACTACGTCACCGGTCACGCGATCTTCGAGGCCACGCACGGAACGGCCCCGAAATATGCGGGCCTCGACAAAGTGAACCCCGGGTCTTTGACCCTCTCCGGCGAAATGATGCTGCGCTATATGGATTGGAACGAGGCGGCCGACCTCGTGATCCGCGGCATGGAAGGCGCAATCGCCGCCAAGACCGTCACCTACGACTTCGCCCGCATGATGCCGGGCGCGAAGGAAGTCAAGTGCAGCGAATTCGCCGCCGCGGTGGTGAAGCACATGGGATAGATCGCGTTTCGTGTAACTGTAGCGGCTTTTCGTCGCTTAAGGCATGAATTCACGGGATGGCGATCGCTATTCGTCGGCGCGACTCCCACTAAATGTGCTACCTCAGCGAGTCTTCGCGGTCTAAAATGTATTTCCGGTAACGTGACTCGCCGCTTCTCGCACCACACGGGCCGTGCCGTCTCTCATGACCGACGATAAGACTCCATTTCCCAGCGCAGATTTGACGGCCAGCCAAGCTGAACCGCCTGCGGTCGGAGAAATCGTCGCACCGTCCGAGACCGATCAAACCGTGATTTCGACGACGCCGCTGATCACGCCGCATCCGCTCTTGCGGCGGCAGCGGCCGAGCGAACTTGCCGCGACGCTGACGGGCGAGCAACTCGGCGATATCCGGCTCGAAGAGTTTGTCGGCGGCGGCGGGATGGGGGCCGTGTTTCGCGGCGTCGACACGCGGCTCCATCGCACGGTCGCCGTGAAGGTGCTCGCCACGCCGCAGGCCAGCGACGCCGAATCCAGCGGTCGCTTCGAGATGGAAGCCCGCAGCGCTGCCCGGCTCGATCATCCCAATATCGCCCGGGTCCATTACGTCGGCGAGGAGCGCGGCCATCGCTACCTCGTCTTTGAATACATCGAAGGCACGAATCTCCGCGATCTGGTCTACGCGAACGGCCCGTTCCCGCTCGCCGACGCCTTGCGCTACATGCTGCAGATCGCCGACGCGCTAATGCACGCCTGGCAACGCGACGTCGTGCATCGCGACATCAAGCCCTCGAACATCCTGCTCACGCCCGAGGGCCAGGCGAAGCTCGTCGACATGGGCCTGGCGCGCGTCGAGCAGGCCGACCCTGCCGAACACGAGCTCACGACCAGCGGTGTCACGCTCGGCACGTTCGACTACATGGCCCCCGAGCAGGCCCGCGACGCCCGCCAGGCCGACGTCCGCAGCGACGTCTATTCACTCGGCTGCACGTTGTACTTCATGCTGGTGGGCCAGCCGCCGTTCCCCGAGGGCACGGCCCTGCAAAAATTGTTGCAGCATCAAGCCGACGAGCCGCCCAACCTCGCTCGCTATCGGCCCGACGTGCCCGAGTCGGTCGTCGAGCTCCTGGAAACGATGCTCGCCAAGCGGCCCGAAGACCGTTTCCAAAATCCGGCGGAACTGCTGGCAGCACTCATCGCGGTGACCGAGCAACTGGGAATCGTCTCTCCGCAGATTTCGTTGCCCGTCGGCTGGTCCACCCGCCCTGCCAAATCATCCTGGCTTCACCGTCACGCCCCCTGGTTCGTGCCGGCCGCGTTGCTCTTGCTCTCGGTGCTCGCACTTGGGATCGTGTGGCATCGCCAGCAGCCGCCAACCGCGTTCCCGGAATTGCGGATCGAAAACGTGGGCGAACATCAGTAAGATGTCGAGCGTGCAATTCTCGCATTCGCTTTGCCTGAACCCACGGAGCAGTCATGCATCAGGAATCGACCGTGCAACACGAAACCTTGCTCGGCCATCCCGTCGGTTTGTACACACTGTTCTTCGCCGAAATGTGGGAGCGGTTTTCCTACTACGGCATGCGAGCCCTGTTGGTCTTTTACATGATCAAGGGGTTTCTCGGTCTTAATGACGATCAGGCATACGGCGTCTATGGCGCCTACACCGCGCTCGTCTATGCGACTCCATTCATCGGTGGTATCTTTGCCGATCGCCTGTTAGGAATCCGACGAGCTGTGGTACTTGGCGGATTGCTGATGGCCGCTGGACATCTCTTGATGACGGTGCAAAACACGATTGCATTCTATCTTGCGCTGGCGCTACTGATTACCGGAAACGGTTTCTTTAAGCCGAACATTTCCACATTAGTGGGCAGGCTCTATCCTCCGAACAGTCCCCGCCGCGACGGTGGCTTCACCATCTTTTACATGGGTGTTAATCTCGGCGCGGCGTTGTCGCCACTGCTGTGCGGATACATCGGTGAAACCTACGGCTGGCACTACGGATTTGGACTGGCGACCGTCGGCATGCTGGCGGGAATTTCCGTGTTCGTGGCGCCGATTCGTATTACGCAAGGGTTGATTTTGGGAGGGGCGCTCGCCACGGCCATCTCGATGTTGTTTCTGCAAAACAATCTCTATCAGTTTGCCGTCAACGCATTTGTGGCCAGCGCACTATCCGTCGCAGCTCTAATTGCATTCATCGCGTTGAATCGAGGCGGTCTCCCGGAAGGTGCCGGCTCTCCACCCGACCTCGCCGCGCTCTCACGCAGGATCGGGCCGTTGCGAACCGACGTAGCGGTCTATCTCGGCGTGCTGTTAAGTGTGCCGATCTTCGCGCTGCTCGTTCAGCGGAACCGCGTCGCCGGTGTCCTGCTGGTGGTCTTTGGCGGCCTGGCGCTCGTTTGGCTACTATTTGAAGCAGTGCGAAGATCGAAAGTCGAACGGGAACGACTCTTCGTCGTGCTGGTTCTGATGTTTTTTTCCATGCTGTTTTGGGCCTTTTTTGAGCAGGCGGGAAGCTCGCTCAACAATTTTGCCGATCGCAATATCGATCGCGTGTTCGAGCAACGAATTGTCACGGCGGCCGACATCGGCACAGAGATTCGCTTTCGAGTCCCGCTTGAGACCAACGACGCCGAGTTGGCTCAGTTGCCGATCCTGAGCCAGGAACAATTGGGTCTACAAAATGACAATCCGGAAATGCGCCAGCAAATCGCCAAGGCCATTCGGCTGACCGACGAAGGCAAAGAGTCTGCCAATGCCCTTGCCCCCGAAACGCTCGCCTCATTAGTCGACAGGGTCAACGCGTCTCCAACTCTGGGGCTCACCGGCCTGTTGGCGCTGCGCGATGCAGCCGCTCAGGCAGACGCCCCAGCCGAGCTAAAATCGGTCGCCTGGAGAATTGCGCCCGGAAACGTCGGCATGGGGATCGGCGGCAAGGAAATTCCCGCGTCGCTGTTTCAGGCGGCCAATCCGATATATATCCTGGTCTTCGGCATCCTATTCACGATGCTCTGGCCGTATCTTGCCGCACGCGGGCTCGATCCAAGCACGCCCGTTAAATTCGGACTCGCTCTGCTGCAATTGGCGTTGGGTTTTGGCGCGCTTTGGCTTGGCGCCCAGCAGTCGGGTGACCGAGGAATGGTTGCGATGCCATGGTTGCTGCTCGGATACTTGCTCCACACGACGGGAGAACTGTGCTCGTCACCTATCGGGTTGTCGATGGTTACCAGACTTTCACCCAAGCAGATTGTCAGCACGGTGATGGGATCATGGTTTTTGGCGCTGGCATTCTCGAACTACCTCGCGGCGATGATTGCCGCACTCACGGGCGTCAGCCCCGAAGAAAGTGGTCCCCAGGTCATTCCATCACCGACCGAAACCGTTAATATCTATGGTGATGTGTTCGGCACGATTGGCATTGCAGCTACCGTTGCTGCCGCGCTTTGTCTTGCTCTATCCCCTTGGCTGACGCGATGGATGCACCGCGAGGCCGAACTGCAATAGATCGACAGATGAAAAATGTGAGAGCGGTTTTGCCGGCCACAAGTCGCTTGACAACCGCCAATCTCCAGGCTTTATTTGAAGGGTCGTCTCGCCGCGGCCTGCGAGCCACCCCACCCGCCAATTGGCCCAATCCGCCTAGCTACAATCCCCTCGGAGAAGTGTTTGATGCGCACCATTTGCACATTCCTCGTTGCCTGCATCCTGCTAACCGCCACGGCCCGGCCCGCCGCCGCCGTGCTCCAGTTCTACAAGGTCTGGGAGACGGAGTATCTCACCAACCATCCCGACCAGGAGTTTGCAGCGCTCGTGAAGAAGCCGGCCAACCGCTGCTTCGTCTGCCACCAGGGCAAGAAGCGGAAGCATCACAACGCCTACGGCGAGCATTTGGAAGAGTTGCTGGATCGGAAGAAGGACCTCAAGGACAAAGAAAAGATTCTCGCCGCCATCAAGCAGGTCGGCGACCTGCACGTCGACCCGAACGACGACAGCAGCGAAACCTTCAATCAGCGAATTGCCGAGAGCAAATTCCCCGGCGGAGAACTCGACGAATTGAAAAAGGAACCAGCGGAATAGGAAGGTGCCCGGCGCAAGGTGTTCAGCCGATTCCCAACGAGCGCCTAGCGCCTTTCAACTAGCGCCTATTTGAATCGTCGTCTCGTACGCCTCTCCCGGCGCCAGCACCCGCAATCCGGTTTCGTGCCCTTCCGCCGTCAGTCGAAACGAATCCGGCAGGCACGTGTAGGGCTCGAGGCAAATTGCCTGGCGGTGCGGCGGCGTGTAGACGATGCACTGCGTGAACGACGTGTCGAACAACTGCGTCACGGTCCGGCCGCTCGACGGTTCGCGCAGCCAAGTATGCACGAGTCCGTCCGCTTCGGGCTGGAGGTCGGTGTACGACGTGTCGAACTGTCGCCCCGCGAGCGGCCCGCCGCGATCGAGTTCCATCCCCGCCGGTACGGGCAACACGCGTCCTGTCGCCAGCATGTCTTGGAGCTCCCAAATCTTGGACACCGGCGCGTAGACGAGCGTCTCTTCCGGCGCTGCCCCCGCGGCCAGTGGCAAACGGAAATACGAGTGCGTCCCGAAGCCGCATGGCAGCGGACCCCCGCCCGTGTTCTCGAAACGAATGTCGGAGAGCAGCTCGCGCCCGCGCACTTCGTAGCTCACGCGAATCCGAAAATCGCTCGGCCAACGTTCCAGCAGCGACGCATCGTCGACCGACGCCTGAAATTCGCCGACGATCTTCTCGGGCCGCCTGTCCACGATCCGCCACGGCCGCTTGTGGACGAACCCGTGAATCGCGTTGCCCAATGGATCGCCCGGCTCGAGCTGGTATTCGCGCCCGCCGAATGTGTACTTCGCCTGTCCGATTCGCCCGGGAAACGGAAACAACAGCGGAATCCCGCTTCCCGACGGCCGTTCGTTGCCGCCCGCGAAGTCCGGATGCGACCACAACATTTCCCGCGCCCCGTCGGCAAGCACCGGCCGCCAACTGAAGCAGTTGAACCCCAGGCTCACCAAGATCTTCGCCTCGGCGCCACTCGCCGGGTCGGAAATCGAAACAATTTGTGGCTGCATGGTCACCCTCCGTCCGTTGTCCATTGTGCGTCGTCCGTTGTATGATATATCGCATCAACGGACAACTGACGACGGACCACGGACAATTTCAGGGCGATTAGCTCAGTTGGTTAGAGCGTCGCGTTTACACCGCGAAAGTCGGGGGTTCGAGTCCCTCATCGCCCACTCGAACTCGAATTACACCGGCGTGAAATCGGCGTCCGACTTGATGCCCAGCGCAAACTCGGCGAGCAGGTCGGCCGCGTGGTCGATGTCCGCTAGCGAGATCATCTCGACCGCGCTGTGCATGTATCGATTTGGGATGCTCACCAGGCCCGCCGCCACGCCAGCCCGCGAGATTTGGATCGCGTTGGCGTCGGTGCCGGTGCCGCGTCCGCTGGCGGCCCATTGGCAGATGATTTCGGCTTTCTCGGCCGCCAGGCGAAGGTGATTCACGACAACGGGGCTCATGTTCGGACCGCGGTAAATCACGGGTCCGCCGCCGAGTTTCACGTCGCCCTCTTGCGTCTTGTCGATCGTCGGACAGTCAGTCGCGTGGGTCACGTCGACCGCGATGCCGACGTGTGGCTCGATGCCATAGGCACTGGTTGTCGCGCCGCGGAGGCCGATTTCTTCCTGCACGGTTGAGACAGCGTACAGCGCAACCCGGAGCCCGCCCCGCTTCTGTGCGCGCCGCAACGCTTCCATCGCCACCCACAGGCCCGTCTTGTCGTCCATGCCGGGTGAGTTAGCGAAGCCGTTGCGCATCTCCTGGTAGCGCAGCTCGAGCGTCACCGGATCGCCAATCTGCACGACTGACACCGCTTCCTCGCGATCCTTCACACCAATGTCGAGCCACAGTTCCTTGTGCTTCACCGCAACCTTGCGATCATCTTGTTCGATCAGGTGGATCGCCTTCCGCGAGATCACGGCCGGAATTGGGCCGCTGGCTGTGTGGATCGTCATCCGCTGGCCGATGAGCTGCTGCGGATCCCAGCCGCCGATCGTGTTCGTGTAAATGTAGCCGTTCTCGTTGATGTGGCTGACGATGAGACCAATCTGGTCGGCGTGGCCGGCGACCATGACGCGGAGCGCGCCCTCGGGATTGCCGCAGGCAATCACGTTGCCGTGCAGGTCGGTTCGCACGTCGTCGGCAAACGTGCGGGCGTATTTCCGCACGACCTCTTGCACCGGTTGTTCATAGCCCGAAGGGCTTGGCGTCTCGAGAATCTGCTCCAAGAACTTCTTCGCAGCTTTGTCCATCTTGCTCGCATTCCTGTGCTGTCATTGCCGGCCGGCAGTGACATGGCTGTGATTTGTGCTCAATACGACGATTTCTTCATCGGCTTGCCGGTCGATCGTCGATGTAACTCAGCACACTGCGCGACGACGATCTCTCGTCAAAAAGTGGAGGTTCACGACCTTGACTCATCGGTTCGCTGCCATGCTGTTCGCCATGATGCTCACCATCGGCCTCTCGGGCTGCGCCCGCGATCCTTTCGCCTGCTGTGATCGCCGCCCGAGCCTCGCCG
>Ga0209323_10003610_pt1 | contig 10288 bp, 10 predicted proteins | sample Rifsed19ft2_FD_184014 | JGI IMG/M metagenome (GOLD analysis project Ga0209323, IMG submission 184014) | Soil microbial communities from Rifle, Colorado, USA - sediment 19ft 2 (version 2) | ecosystem: Environmental > Terrestrial > Deep subsurface > Rock core/Sediment | place: Rifle, Colorado...
AAGAACCAAAGTGTTGGAACTCTTTCCAAGAAGCGGAAAAAAGATCTGCTTTTGCGAAGATCCTTTTGGAAACATAATTGAGATTTACTCACACAGCTATGAGCAGTTCTGGTCAGGCGTGGAAACGTAATTTCTGTAGCTTTCCCAATTTTGGCAATTTTGAAATTTATCAAATTATGTGATTATTTTTACATAGATTTATCTATCGAGGTTTTCTAAAAAATTCGTGAATAAAACATTACTATTTGGTATTTTGTTTGCAGCAATTGTTGCAGTATCTTTAACAATATCACCAGCATTTTCAGCTAAAGATAAAAAATTGACCGCAGAAATTTCTTTACCTGATATCGAGTCTGCAGTATTGAAAGATGTCGTAAAGGCAAATGGCAAAAATGCCTATTGGGAATTAACAGCCACTCTTGATGGAAACTTGGTAAAATCTACTAAAGACTTGGATGGCGATAGTAAGGGTGCTGGCGTAATGATAAAACCTGACAACGATCATGTGTATACGGTGGGAGTTCACACCTACAATAATTGTGAAAATTTTGATTGTGGAAATTACAAAGTTCATGGCCACGTATCACGATTAGGAGAATTATCCATAACTTGTTCAGGTGCAGGTTATGAATTTGAGAGTATTCAAGGCTCTGTCCGTGATTTAGGCAAAGGTCACATAACTTACAAATCAGGCCAGGACAAGACTATAATTAGTCTAGTAAACATCGATGCCACTCTAAACGAGTTGGTAGACCCAGCACAGGTATGTGATAATTCTGTAAATTCAGATGTAGGGACGGTATATTTGTTCAACACCCAAGTGATTCAGGAGGATGAGAACAATACTCACCTTTGTGTCCATTTATCAGAACCTGAGACGTTGAAAAATACAAGTATCAACGGATTTACTCACGCCAAAACTCCTAGCTTGTGTCCATCACCTTAAAACAAAGTCAACATAAACCAAAGAATCACTACGACAAAGAACAAAAATGATTTGCCCCTCTTTACGCTCAGAAATAAGGGCCCAGTACCAAAGGTTTCTAAATTAATGGAACTGGGTAATCATGGTAAGATTATCCAAAATAATCTGAATCTATGATATAAAAGAAAATTGATTTGCATCATAGATGCAGAGGATGAGCCTTTCTACCTCCCCTCACGCCAATTCTTTTACTTTTTTTATGTTTTCAATGTCGTCACGTCTTTGATCTACCGGCGTCTCCAAAATGATAGGAATTTTTTTAGAGTTGGCAAATTTTATAACTTTGCCAAGACCTGCCTCACCAATGTGACCAAGCCCTACGTGCTCATGTATGTCTAAATTGCATCCAAGTACTCCCTTTGAATCATTTAGATGTACAATCTTGATGTTTTCAACGCCTACCGCCTTTGCAAACTTTTCAAGTGTAAGGGCAGCTGTCTTTTGTGTTCGCATGTCATATCCTACTGCAAACGCATGGCAACTGTCAAAGCAGATGCCAAACCTATTTGATGGTTTTAGCTGGAACAGGATGGAGGCAAGCTCCTCAAAGTCAGAACCAACACTATTTTTATATCCTGCGTTATTTTCAAGAAGGATTGTTACATCACTTGGTGTTTGGGCCGCAGCTTTTGTGAATGCCTTGACAACTCTTTCCACCCCTTTTCGGGCACCAATACCTTGGTGGCTGCCAAGATGAGATACGAGATAGGGAATCCCAAGTTTACTGCATCTTTTTGTCTCTTCCACTAGCGAGTTCAAAGATTTTAGAAAAGAAACTTCCTCAGGAGAAGAAAAGTTTGGCAGATACGGCATATGAGCTGCAGTTGCAAGCCTATCAATTCTGCTTGCCTTTAGCTTTTCTTTGAAATTTGTGATATCTTTTTCTAAGAGAGGTTTTGAGGTCCAGCCACGCGGATTTCTTGTAAAAATCTGAAAAGCGGTGCATCCTATTTTAACCGCGTTATCAACCGATCTGTCAATAGAACCTGAAATAGAAACATGTACACCAATCTGCATGTGGGTGTAGTTTATTTGAGGATAATTTAAACTCCTAGTTTGCTTTGAATTAAACTATCAACCACAGTCTTGATTTTATTTTAGGTCAGTTTTTGTTGCTTTTAAGTACAAAATGGGTTGAAAATATGACCTAGGACAAATGGATTAATTTTTTATTTTTTGAAGATCTTTATCGCTACAGGTGGACAGACGTTTTCACAGGCAAGACAAAATATGCAATCAGGCTCTCTTGCCATAAGCGGCTTTTTTGCAGATGCCGGGTGGCCAGGAGTGTCAAACCATTCAAAGACATTAACAGGACATGCATCAATGCATGCGCCGTCTGCTACACAAATATCAAAATCAACTGATACGGTTTCCCCCCAAACACCCAATCTTCCATTATTCGTCCCTTTTCCCCATGTCTTTATGGTAACCTTGTTTGATGGAACAACATATGGTACACTTGGACGCATATGGGACTTGTACTCCACATCAATCGGTCCTGGTTTTGGACCAGTTAGTGGCTCACCTGTATCTTGTGCTACTGCTACCTCTTGTGGTTCTTCAGCCTTTAGTTTTGGTTTTGCGTCTGGCACAATTTTTGCAAGTGGTGTGAGCTCTTCTAGTTTTTTTACAGCTGCTTCCTGTCCTAGTTTTTCTGCCTTGACATAATATGCAATCATCTTGTCTGATAAAATGGTGTTTCGTAGAATTGTGTCAATTATCATTTTTGCATAATGGTCTGCCTTTATGCGATAATCCTTTACCCAGTGTGGGTCGCCAAACTTTTCAATTGAAAAGATTTGGTAAATAATGTCAACTACTTCACCTGTTATGATTTCAACTGTGATGGAGAGGTCAACCTTTTCATATCCTTTTGCCTCACTGTCAGGCATGTTTTCCTCAGTCCATGTGTATGTTGCATAAATTCTGTCAGCATAGGTATCCATTGTGAAGGTCTTTTTGAGTCCCTCTACAATTGATTTGATCTCTAGCGGCTCTTCTAGCTTGATTGGCAGGCGATAAAGTCCAAGCTTGTAGCCATGTAGTGGATAAACGCCCCTTTTTGCGGTTGGGGATTCCATGGTGTATACTCGATCTTTTAAGAGAAGTGACATATTGTAATTTTGTCTAATTTAAATAAAAAGCTTCTCTATTAAGAATTGCTAGACAATAGATAAAAACTTAAAATTTGTCCTCAATTGATGTAATTGCGTGTCTGATAAAAATCCGCGGGCTCCACCCAAAAAGAAACAAGAATTGTCAGCAGCTCAAGCAGCAGAATTAGCGGAAGCAACAGCAAAAGCAGCAGCTGCAAAAGCTGCAGCAGCAAAGGCTGCAGCTGAAGCAGAAGCCGACAAAGAATATGAAGCAGCTAAAGCAGCAGTAAAAGCAGCAACAGAAGCAAGCAAATCGTTTACTGATAAACATGGTCTAGAGCGGATATTTAGACGAGAAATGGGAGAACCAGAATTTTTCCTTCATAAAAAGGACCTAGTTCCACCAATGCATATACTTACAGAAGATGAGCAAGAAGAGATTTCAAGAAAAGTTGAGATTCCAGCAGATCAGACTCCACAATACAAACCAGAAAATATACTCAGTCCAGAATTCGGTGGGATGTCTAATTATGAATCTGGAATAAGTGATCTTGTAGAGGAAACTAAACAAAAACTTGACCGACTAAAAAATGATCCTTATGCGTTAGCAGATGATATCGCCCGAGCTGAACAAGATCTCAAGTATTTGGATTCATTATATCAAAATTATTACTTTGGCATGAATGTTTTCCGTACAGCAAAAGGTGGAAGGGGCAAGCTTCGAGAATAAATGGTGATATCAAGTGAGTGAAAATAATTTTAACCTCATTAATTTTAGAGTTACTTTCAGAAATATCCCAATTCACAAATTAGAAAAATTTGCATTCAAAGATATTACAGCTGCATGTGAATCTTTTAAGAAAATTCCCGGTGTTTCAGAATGCGTAATCCTTCAGACTGCTAGTAGGGTTGAAGTATTTACGGCAAATGATCTGGAAGAAGGAGAAGCACCAGATGTGAGGAGGAGTGAAGGAAAAAGCCTAATTATAAACAAAATCGTAGAAACTTGGATATCACTAGCAAAACTAGAAGAATATGACGTTGACCACTTTGACCAAATTCTTGAGGTGTATGAGAATACTGATGTTTACCTTCATCTGTTAAGACTAGCATGTGGTTTGGATTCAATAGTTGTAGGAACTGAAGACATCCTTGAGGAAATAAAAGCATCAATTTCAAGTGCAAAACTAGCTAAAACATCTGGCAGAATATTGAATAAATTGTTTGATAATTCTATACGAATTGCAACTCGTATCAGAGATTCTACTGGAATTAGTAAAGGAGCAACATCAATTGGTGACATTGCTGTCAAAATTGCAGAAGAACACGCAGGTTTAGATGGAAAGAAACGTACTCTGCTCATAGGCACAGGCGAAACAGCAGCCATGGTTGCTAAATCTCTTAATAAAAAAGGATACGCCTTTGATATTTCCAGCATGACCATTGAACGATCCACTGGGTTTTCTAAAATATTGGGTGGAAACCCAATAAAATTTGAAGATGTTTTATCAGGATTCGATAAATTTGACATAGTCTTTGTTGCAACTACGGCAGATTATTTCATAGTTACTTATGACAAAATAAGAATAGTTATGGAAAGTAAAACGAAAGGGACAATGATATTGGATGTATCAGATCCCAGAGCAGTTGATGACAAAGTCTCTACGTTTCCTGGAACTAAATTAATGTTTAGAGATCAAATTGTTGAAATGGAGGAAAGAAATTTGAGTGATAGAAAGGACAAAGTTCTTGCTGTAGAAAAAATGATTAGTAAAGAAGTTCCAATTATCGAGGCAACAATGACTGTTTCTGTACCTGTAAGCAATTCAAAGAAAGCATCAGAACAAGATAATCCATAACTGCTTGAAACTGCAAAGCAAATTTCTTTTCCCAACTTGATCGTTCATAAAACCAATGAAACGAGATATATATACCAAGTTTTTGTAATCAAATCATGCCGAAGCTTATCTGCAGAGATTATGGTTTTGAGTGCGATTTTGTTGCCGAAGCAGACGATATTGCAAAGGTAATCGTGGCATACGGTAAACACTCTGCTGAGGAACACGGAATAGAATACTCCAAAGAAGCCTTGATGCAATTCATACTAAGAAAAGGCTGAAAAGCCAAATTTATTGCCAAAAAATTTTAAAAGTTAACCGTATGATTCGAATTTTACTTCGAAGCTCCCGTCTGACCTTTTGCTCCTTTCAGTTACAAAGCCCTTTGGTGTCAGAAAGTTCATACACCCATCGATTGTTCCCTGCCAGCCACAAATGAAAAATACTGTATTTTCTTTGGTAATTTTCTCTCCCATCAACTTCTCAAGGGGAGACATTTCACCATCCTTTGATCTTAAGAAATTTTCAACTCTGCCTGTTTGACCACTCCATGATCTGTTAAACCATTCTTCCGGTCTGCTTATACTTGCCCTGTACCTGAAATTCCATTTGTCTTTTCCTCTGTCCAGACTTTCTTCTTCAAACCTCGTTAGAAGACTCTTGTAACCAAGCTCATCAACGTAACTTGCTCCGTGTAATACTACTATCTCCCTTTTATTCCCAGTATCATGAAGATGTTGAGCATAACTCAAAAAAGGCGCAAGACCTGTTCCGCCTCCAAGACAGACTATCCTTCTGTCATCCTTTACACCTTCATGATTTTTTTCCTCAATTGTAAAAGCACCTGTTGGTTTCATCCAGTACATTTCATCGCCTTCACTTGTATAGAACAACTGGGTTGTTACACGACCAGGTAAAGGCTTTCGAACCCACCTTATGTATAATTCAAAATACTTTTTGTTTTCAGGATGCGAAGCAACTGAATATGCTCGGCGAACCATCTTATAATTTTCAGCTGTTACCGGAATACCTAGGGTAATGAATTGACCTGCTTTATAATCTGGAATGATGCCATCATTTGGAACTAGACGTAAAATTACAAGATCTTCTTTGACTAATTGAACATAAGAAACAGTTCCTTTATTCTCTACGACCATTACTGGTTGATATGGTACGCTATGGTTAAAATATCTTTATGAAATTTCTATCATGATAATTATGCAAATAGCATCTTCTAAGTGGAATTTACAAAACCAATTCTGCTTCCGTATAATAAACACATTCTAAGTTTGAAGAAAGTTCTAGACAAATGAAATCCGAAATTGAAGAAATACTTTGCAAATTCTTAGCTTAACTTTAAAACTTAGCTTGACCTATTTAGCTTAACCTACTCCGCTGTACAACTCGGAACAGTTGTAGAACTTATTTATAATATAACGACGTTATAGTTTTTTGTATGACTACAGACATGAATATGGATTATAGTAAATATGATTTCAAAGACTCTACTGAGATGTATGTTTATCTCAGCAAAAAAGGTCTCTCAAAAGGTACAGTTGAAGAAATCAGCAAACTAAAGGGCGAACCACAATGGATGCTTGACTTTAGACTTAGATCTTATGAAATCTTCATGAAAAAACCAATGCCAAGCTGGGGTGGAGACTTGAGTAAAATTGACTTTAACAATATCTATTATTATGCAAAGGCATCTGAAAAAACCGAGAAGGATTGGGACAACGTTCCAGCTGATGTCAAAAAAACTTTTGAGAAGCTAGGTATTCCAGAAGCAGAGAAAAAGTTCCTTGCAGGTGTAGGTGCACAATACGAGTCAGAAGTTGTTTATCATCATTTAAGAGAAGACCTTGCAAAGCAAGGAGTAAAATTCCTTGATACTGACAATGCTCTAAAAGAAGAGCCAGAACTTTTCAGGAAATACTTTGGTAAGATAATTCCACCAGAGGATAACAAGTTTGCTGCACTTAACAGCGCAGTTTGGAGCGGCGGATCTTTCATCTACGTTCCAAAAGGTGTTAAGGTAGATCTACCCCTTCAAGCATACTTTAGAATAAACGCAAAAAACATTGGCCAGTTTGAAAGAACCCTTATCATAGCAGATGAAGGATCTGAGGTGCACTACATAGAGGGATGTACGGCACCAGTCTATTCTTCAGAGTCTTTGCACTCTGCTGTTGTGGAACTGATTGCGCTAAAAGGTGCAAAATTAAGATACACAACAATCCAGAATTGGAGCAACGATGTTTACAATCTAGTTACAAAGCGTGCATATGCATATGAAGGCGCAAGAGTAGAGTGGATTGATGGTAACATAGGAAGCAAGCTCACAATGAAATATCCAGGAATATACTTACTTGGCCAAAGAGCCCATGGTGAAACATTGTCTGTTGCATTTGCAGGAAAGAACCAACACCAAGACACTGGTGCAAAAATGGTACACTTGGCACCAAACACCACATCCAGAATTACGTCAAAGTCCGTAAGCAAGGGTAATGGAAGAACAACCTATAGGGGCTTGCTACATGTAGCCAAGGGGGCTACAAACGTCAAGGCTTCTGTGAGGTGTGATGCACTGCTTTTAGATGACATATCAAAGACTGACACTTATCCATACATGGAAATTAATCAAGAGGACGCTACGGTTACCCACGAGGCAACTGTAGGAAAAATAGGAGATGAGCAGATCTTCTATCTGATGAGCAGAGGGTTCTCCGAGGAAGATGCACTAACACTAATTGTAAACGGATTCATCGAGCCATTTACCAAAGAGCTTCCAATGGAGTATGCCGTTGAGCTCAACAGACTAGTAAAAATGGAAATGGATGGCTCCGTCGGTTAGACTGCCGCAAGCTTAGCTTTTGTGATTTGGCATGGCGTTATTTGCTTTATCCACACTTGGTTCAAACCATATAGATGAGATCTCAGCTGCAAATAATGAACCATCATGGCTTAAAGAATACAGAAAAAATTCTTTTTCAATATACCAAGAGCTACCACCCGAAGTCTCGCCACTATACAACAAATATTCTGATGCAAACAAGATGGACCCACAACAAGTATCGTTTTCGCTAAGCTCAGACAGTACAATTCCTGGATTCATCAATGACAGAATCGCAGAGATTGCAGATAACCCATGCATAGTGCAGGTTGGCACAAACATACAGAAGATAAATCTGCCGCCTGAACTAAAATCCAAGGGAGTTGTCATCTGTTCGATAAACGATGCAATACGAGATCATCAAGACAAGATAAAAAAATCACTTGAATCAACGGATCCTAAAAAGGACAAGTACACTGCACTTAACAATGCACTTTTCAACTCGGGATTTTTTATTTACATTCCAAAAAATTTGATCTTGGATAAACCAATACATGTGGTTTCATTGCTTTCATCAGATGGAACTTCTACAGTCTCACGAAACATAGTAGTAGGAGAAGAAGGCAGCAAGGGTCTAATCGTTCAGGAGCTTTATGCCACAAAGAGCCCAAAACAGCAGGCATATCTTGAGCTGCTGGATGTTCAAGTAAACCAGAATGCTGAGCTTGATTTGGTCACCTTGCAGGCAATGGATCAAAACGCAGTAAACTTTTCCACAAGGGCAGGACATGTTGCAAGAGACGGTAGAATTAACTGGTATCTTGGATTGTTTGGGGGATTACTTTCAAGGTATAAAGTTGATAACTACCTAAACGGAACAGGGGCAATTGCAAATGACACCGAAGTTATTTTTGGAAATAACAACCAGTCATTTGATATTACATCAAACCTGATACATGTGGTACCGTCAACTATTGGACGAGTTCTTGAAAAATCCGTTCTAAAAGACAAATCAAAATCTCTTTTTAAGGGGATGATACGAATTGAAGAAAACGCTCACCACGCAGAGTCCTACCTTTCAGGCCATTCTATTCTGCTTGATAAGGGAGCCAAGTCTGATTCCATACCAGGACTTGAAATATTTACAAACGATGTCAAAGCTACCCACTCTGCATCTGTTGCACAGATTGATGAAGAACAGCTATTCTATCTTGCTACAAGATGTCTTGACAGAGAAGCAGGTCAAAAAATCATAATTGAAGGATTTCTTGAACCGTTGTCAAGAAAGATGTCATACCAGATCCGAGCTTGGATTAGCTATCTTATAGAATCCAAATGGCTTGGTCGAGATCTTACCATAAAGTCAGATGAACAACTAAAGGCAATACTTGAAGTGGAAGAAACAAGATACCGTGAGACTGACATATTTGAGAGCCATTACAAATACAGGTGAGAAAAATTATTGTCAGAATGGATAAAGGCTTGCAGTAAAGAAAAACTTGGAAAAGGTGAGATGGTTGGCTTTGATTACAACGAAAAACAGATTCTCTTGACAAATCTTAATGGAAAAATCTATGCCACTGATAGGATTTGTACACATGCCCAGGCTGATCTCTCAACAGGAATTTTGGGCGAGGAAGGAGTAACTTGTCCATTGCATCTTTCTACTTTTAATCTTGAGACTGGGATGCCACAAAATCTTCCTGCAGAAAAACCACTAAAAACCTACAATGTTAAAATAGAACAAAATGAGATCTATGTCGAGGTAGAGTAAATCTTGCAAGCCAGTACATTAAATATTGAAAATATTAGAAAGGACTTCCCAATTCTGCAGCGCAAAGTTCACACAGGCAAACCGCTGGTATATTTTGACAACGCAGCAACATCACAAAAGCCAATCCAAGTAATAGATGCAATTCGAGATTACTATCTTAATTATAATTCAAACATACACAGGGCAGTGCATCAGCTCGCAGAAGAATCAACAGCTGCGTTTGAGCTAACACGAGACAAAGTTGCCAAGTTCATCAATGCCAAAAACCGTGAAGAGGTTGTATTTGTACGAGGTACAACGGAGGCAATCAACCTCATTGCATATTCTTGGGGAAGACAAAATGTCCAAAAAGACGACATTATAGTAACCACTGAATACGAACACCACAGCAACATCGTTCCATGGCAGCTTTTGGCAAAAGAAAAGGGAGCAAAGCTGCAATACATTGGTGTTGATGACAAAGGAGAGCTAATACTTGATCAGCTTGACGAATATTTGGATACGGGACGGGTAAAGCTTGTAACAGTTAGTCACATGTCAAATGTTTTGGGAACAATATCTCCCGTTGAGGACATGATTACAAAGTGTCACAAAAAGGGAGTCAAGGTTCTACTTGATGCGGCCCAGTCTGTCCCACACATGAAAGCCGATGTACAAAAATTGAACTGTGACTTTTTTGTATTTTCAGCACACAAGATGCTTGGACCTACAGGCGTGGGTGTTCTGTGGGCAAGAAGGGAAATACTAGACAGCATGCCT
>Ga0209323_10003611_pt1 | contig 10285 bp, 9 predicted proteins | sample Rifsed19ft2_FD_184014 | JGI IMG/M metagenome (GOLD analysis project Ga0209323, IMG submission 184014) | Soil microbial communities from Rifle, Colorado, USA - sediment 19ft 2 (version 2) | ecosystem: Environmental > Terrestrial > Deep subsurface > Rock core/Sediment | place: Rifle, Colorado...
AATATTGTAAGAATGGTTACCGACAGCACTCGTTGGAATGATATTCACAAAAAACTCCCATCAGATTTGGCACGGCATTCGCAGTACGCCGAGATGAGAGAAACTCAATTTCCCCGGTCGTCTGTTGTTTGTGATTTGGCCGGCGGTCTTGGGTATGATGCAATGTTTTTTATAAATCACGGCCATAGCGTTATTTTAATGGATATTTCTGATTATGCTCTGAAGCATGCGGCCCGTTTAGCAAAAGAAAATAAAGCTGCGAAGAAGTTGATAACAAAAAATGTAGATTTCGGTAATTGCAGAATTCCCCTCAAAGATAAATCCGTCGACGTTGTTTTTTCCAGGATCGGATTCAACTATTTTCCATATAATGAAACAAGAACTTTACTTGCAGAAGCTTACAGAATTTTAAAAACCGGTGGAATTTCGTTTATTGCATTCAAATCGCCGGACGATGTTGAAGATTATCAATTTCTCAAAAAAAACACTGTCGAATTAGAAAAAAACGTATTTATCGAGGGTGAACAAATAAGAAGCAGGTTTACAAAAGAGCAATTGCAAAAAATGCTCGAAGAGATCGGGATTTCCGATTTTTCTGTAACTTCTTTTAAAGAAGAAAGGGAAACCATTCGAGACGAGTTTATGAAAGCTTCAAAAAAAATCCTTTATCTCAATGAAGTACAGTTTAAAAAAATATAAAACAGTCTTCTCCAGCCCTTTGATTTTGGAAAAAACTTAGATGAAAAATATTTTATTTTTTTGCCGGTATTATTATCCGCATATCGGCGGCGTTGAAAAACAAGTCAGAAACTTGAGTATACACCTGATTGAACGTGGTTATAAAATAACCGTATTCACGGAAAAATACGTAAATAATTTAAAGGATGAAGAATTTATTGACGGTGTAAAAGTTATAAGATTCAGACAGATCGGAATTAAATATCTCGGGTTACTTTGGATCTGGTGGTGGATATTTCGGCATAGAGGAATAATTTCGGAATCGGATATTATTCATGCTCACAGTGTTTATATCTGGTATTGGCCATTCAGATTTATTTTTTTTGGAAAACCTTCTTATGTTACCTTTCATGGTTGGGAAGGTGTATATCCGATACCATTGAAAAATATTGTTGTAAGAATGGTGGATGCGTTTCTTGCTAATAAAAATATCACGATTTCAGATTACGTTGAAAAGTATTACCACATAAAAGCCGATAAATTGATGTACACATCGGTTGATCTTCCCGAAAATAATCGCAACCGCGAATCAAAAAAGAAACGGAAAAATCTTCTTTATGTCGGAAGGCTCGATGAAGATACGGGTTTGAATGCAATTCTTAAAGCTTTGGCGTATCTGAAACATTATAATTTTAATATTGATTTCTGCGGCGATGGATCGCTAAGGACGGAATGCGAAAAATATGGGCAAGTACATGGTTTTACGGATCCGAATAGATATTATGAAAAAGCGTTTATTTGCCTATCATCCGGACACACTTCAATTTTGGAAGCATTTACGTATAAATGTTTTATTGTCACAAGTTACAACCACCCCTTAAAAAAAGATTATTTATTGATGACGCCGTTTAAAAATTGGATCGTGGTTGAAAAATCTCCGAAAAAGCTGTCAGAAAAGATTTTATATTATATGAAAAACCCAAAGGTTGCTGATCAAAAAATTGAAAGTGCGTACGGGTGGGTAAAGTCGCAAAGTTGGGAAAATGCCGTCAGGATGTATCTGGATTTATGGGGAAATGAGGGAAAATAATATTTAAATTTGAGAATTTTTATATTTTTTATATATACTTAAATCATGGATGAAATTGAACAGAAGGTGAAAGTTGCATCAAGATTTGCAGATAATTTTATCAAAGTTATTGCCGTAACTTCCTTCGTCCTTTTTGTCGTATCTTTTTATGTTTATCATTACAAATCCGGAGAAATTTATAAACGGCAGGTAAAGTTTGGAGTCAGGGATTGACTGACCAAAATCCGCTTGATAATCCGATTCATGAATCTTTCTTGAGTTTTAAAAATGAATGCTTTAGTAATGCTGATCGGACGTCGGAAATGTGGGGAAGGTTAGCATTTATTGCACTTGATATCTCTATTTTACTTCCGATTATATATTTCGGTAGTAAAAAAGTTGTTAAAGATTCCGCAGAAAAGGTGATAAGAGTAGATAAATTGAAATAATTATACCTGATTGATTCAGCTTCATTATTAGTTTATTATGAATTTTAATGCAGGTACTGTCCAATACGATTTCACACTTAATACTTCCCGGTTATTCTAATAACCAGAAGGCGAAATTACTTCATACAGAGTCAATATTAGCATTAATAATTTTATTATTTTTCGGACAAATCCTCATTAATCATTTTCCGTATTTGGGTGCAAATGTTTTGGGTTATGCGTCTCAAATTTCAACAGACGAGATCGTAAGATTGACTAATGAAAAAAGGTCAAATGATGGAGATGTCCAAGTCGCTTATAGTCCCTTACTATCAGCTGCCGCCAAAGCAAAAGGGGAGGATATGCTGGCAAAAGGTTATTGGGCACACGTTGCACCCGACGGAACGCAGCCGTGGAAGTTTTTTTCTAATGTTGGGTATAAATATAAATACGCCGGTGAAAATTTAGCAAAGGATTTTCCAAGTGCACAAGCTGCAGTTGATGCATGGATGGCTTCTCCCTCGCATAAGGATAATCTTTTATCAACAAAATATGACGAAATCGGAGTAGCCGTTGTTGAAGGAAATCTTAACGGAGTTGATACAACTATAATTGTTCAACTCTTCGGCAAAAGATATGATACGTCCATTGCTTCAGCCACAACAGACGCATCAGCAAAAACAATTAGCGAAGACGCTAATCAAACATTAACCATCAAGACAACACCGGTCCCCAGTCCGACACCGCTTATTACAGCTAATCAGATTACAGGCAGTGATATTTCGAATAACTCTGAAAAAACATCCGGCTCGCCGACACCTTTTCAGATTTTGATTTCTCCTTTTTCAACAAAAAAAGGATTTTCATTTACTTCAACTTCCATACTTCTGATTACATTTACCGTTGATGCGGTGTTTTTAGCAAGAAGGAAAGTTGCCAGAGTCGGAGGGCGAACAGTCGCACATGTTTTATTTTTGAGCATGGTATTAATTGCAATTATTCTGATTCAATCCGGAGATTTACTGCCGCCAATTGGTGATACTATCAAATAATATGAAAGAAAAATACCTTATTACGCACTATTTGCCATTAATTGTTGTAATGGTAGCTGCAGTTTTTGGTTTTTATATTTTCGCATACGATAAAGCACTGAAGATGTCTTTAGTAATTGCATCGGGTGCATCGTATTTTGTTTGGGGACTGATACATCATTTCATCCATAAAGATCTCAGCTGGGAGGTTGCTTTTGAATATTTGATAATTTGTCTTTTTGGGGTTTACGCGATTTTAATTCTTGTATAGCAAACTTAAAAACCATTAGGAATTCAAATTAAGATCAAAATGGAAAGTTTGCAAAACTGACATTTTGGTTAGTATGACTATTTGATCACGGAATTACTTTAGTGGTAGATTTTTCAGAAATTCCGTAAAATCTTTACCGATATCCGATCTTTCCAGCGCAAAAAGCACTTGTGTTTGCATATATCGAAGCGGATCTCCCGTGGTTAGCCATTTACCCTCAATAGGCTGAGCAATGACTTTTTTACCACCTATTGCCATGTTGTTAAGGGCGTCCGCGATCCACAATTCTCCATCCTTTCCTGTGTTGGTTTTCTTTAATTCTTTAACAACATCATAGCTGAATACAAACCTTCCGAACTGTGCCATATTTGAAGGATTTTTCCCAAGAGGCATTTTTTCTAAGATTGTGGATATTTCATAATTTTTATTCTTATTTTTGTATTTGACCGTACCATACCTTGAGACTTCGCTGTCAGGTACTTCCTGAACGGCAAGGACAGCCGAAGGATTTTCATTATTGTAGACTTCCATCAATTGTTTCGTAACAGGTGTTTTGGATATAGTCAAATCATCACCGAACATGTAGACGATTGTTTCATCATCATCAATTAAAGGAGCCGCAACCAAAAGAGGTGTTCCATTTCCGTATGGTAGATTCTTTTTTTGCCGGACATAAACAAAATTTGCCATTTGCGGTATTTCTCGGACCTGTTTTAGAAGGTCCTCTTTGCCTTCCTTGTCTAGTTTATATTCGAGTTCAAGCGAGCTATCGAAATAATCTTCCATAATACCCTGTCCTGATCGTGTGACCATGATTATGTCAGTTATACCCGAAGCAACACATTCATCAACAAGGTGGTGAATAATCGGCTTGTCGATAATCGGAAGCATTTCTTTCGGCTGATTTTTTGTTGCGGGCAAAAATCTGGTACCATAACCGGCAGCGGCAATTATTGCTTTTTTAATTTTTCTTGATTTATTTTTCACAATGGAATTTTATAATAAACAAGACTAATTATATCATAATTCAGGGGTAAATTCGCCACGATTTATCCGCCTGAAGTATAATTCTTGTCATGAATAATGATATCAGATTCAGAAGCCCGAAAGGTAAACATTTTACAACATCGGCATTATCAAGCGAGATTAAAAGTTTTATTGACACCGATCCGCAATCTTTTTATTCCTTGATAATCGGAACCGATTCGCAATCGAAAAGATTAAACGGAGTATCGGAAATAAATTATGTGACGGCGATTGTTATATATCGTCGGAAAAAAGGAGCCAGATATTTTTGGCATGAAAGACGGGCGGTAAAAAAGCTTGTACTGCGGGAGAAGATATATACCGAAACACTGATGAGTCTTGAGATTGCAGAGAAATTTATTCCTGAAATCAGAAAACAAGTACCGCCGACAAAATATGATTTGGAGATCCATATTGATGTCGGACCGCTTGGATCAACAAGGGAAATGATAAGGGAAGTTGTGGGTATGGTGACTGGGAATGGCTATGTCGCCAAAACCAAACCGGAAAGCTGGGGTGCCTCAAGCGTGGCTGATAAACACACATAATATAACTTAAAACTTTAATGCAAAATATTTTTGAGTTGAATATGTTTTCGAAGTAAGAGTAAAATAGATGATTATGAAAGGTGTAATTTTAGCGGGTGGTCTTGGTACAAGGTTATATCCTCTAACGTATGCTACCAATAAACATCTTCTTCCCGTTTATGATAAGCCGATGATTTATTATCCGATAAAAACTCTTGTCGATGCAGGAATAGATGAAATAATTGTAGTAACAGGCGGTCCATTTGCAGGGCATTTTATCAAGGTTCTCAAAAACGGAAAAGAGTTGGGGATTAAGCATCTTGAATATGCGTATCAGGAAAACGAGGGAGGCATCTCTGACGCTTTAAAACTTGCAGAAGATTTTTCCGATAACGAAAATATTTGCGTTATTTTGGGCGATAATTGCACCGATGCTGACATCAGTAAAACAATAAATAATTTTGAAAGCGGAGCACTTATTCATTTGAAAAAAGTACCCGACCCGCAAAGGTACGGAGTTCCGACATTTGATAAGAAGGGGAACGTTATTGATATTATTGAAAAACCTGCAAAACCGGCATCAAATTTTGCAGTCACATCGCCATATTTATACGATAAAACTGTCTTTGATAGAATTCGAACTTTGAGGCCATCCAAAAGAGGAGAGTTGGAAATTACTGACCTGAATAATATCTATTTAAAGGAAGGGTTATTGAAATGGACTGAACTGAAAGGCTATTGGAGAGATACGGGAACGTTCAGAACGCTTTTTGAGGCGAATAAATATTGGGCGGAGAAGGATATAAAGTAATATGCGCTTATTAGTTACAGGCGGGGCGGGATTTATCGGCAGCAACTTCATTCGATATTGGTTGGATAAATATCCTAATGATAGAATTGTTAACTTGGACAAGTTAACCTACGCGGGTCATCTTCCTGCCACCAAAGATTTTTCTGGTAACTCCAATTACAGCTTTATTAAGGGAGATATTTGCGATTCCAAGGTGGTGGACAAAGTAATGTCCGGCATCGAGTGCCTTGTACATTTTGCGGCAGAGTCTCATGTTGACAGGTCAATTTTAGGTCCTGGCACTTTTGTCAAAACTAATGTTTTGGGTACTCAAGTTCTACTGGATTTTGCAGTTAAACATAAAATTAAACATTTCCATCATATTTCGACCGATGAAGTTTTTGGGGATTTATTGCTTAATTCGAATAAAAAATTTAACGAAAGTACTCTGTATAATCCGAGGAGCCCTTATTCTGCAAGCAAAGCAGCCTCTGATCATTTAGTCAGAGCTTATCATTACACTTATAAATTGCCTATTACGATTACAAATTGCTCAAATAACTATGGCCCATTTCAGGATCCGGAAAAATTTTTACCCAGGATGATAACGAATTTAATTGACGGAAAACAACTGCCGATATATGGAGATGGAAAAAATGTTCGGGATTGGATTTATGTCGGGGACCATGTTCGAGCAATAGATTTGGTTTTAAAAAAGGGCAAAATAGGAGAGACATATGTAGTTGGTGGTATGACAGGGGATGTTAGAAACCTTGATGTCGCAATAAAACTACTTAAGATTTTTGGCAAAGATAGGAAATTTATCAAATTTGTTGCGGATAGAAAAGGACACGATCGGAGGTACGCGATGGATTGGAGAAAAATTAATAGAGAGCTGAGTTGGGAGCCAAGATACGATTTTGATTCGTGGCTGGAAAAAACTGTAAATTGGTATAAAGAAAATGAGTGGTGGTGGCGACCATTAAAAGAAAAAGCAGAAGATTTGTATAAAATTACTAAGCAAATATGAAGCTGGAAAATAAAAAAAGTGTTTTTATAGAAACTCCGATACCTGGGTTGGTTATAATTAACAAACCTATATATGTAGATGAAAGAGGTTCTTTACAGGAATTTTTGAAGAATAGTGAATTTAAAAGAGAAGGACATCTATTTCATGGAGAGCACGCTGCGATTTCGTGTTCATTACCTGGAATTATTAGAGGAATACACACGGAAGAGTGGAATAAGTTAATAGTTCCAATAACAGGAAAAATGTTTGCTGCTTATGCTGACACGCGAATAAACTCCCCTACTTTTGGTAAAGTATTCACATATGAATTTGATAACACAAAACCAAATACAAAAAGAACAGCTTTGATAATACCTTCTGGGGTGGGAAATTCAATATGTGTGGTTGACGATCAACCTGTTTATTATGTTTACCTGAATTCAGAGGAGTGGGAATCTTCGAAGGCAAAGGGGATTGCCTGGGATGATCCCGATTTAAATATTAACTGGCCGGTTAAAGATCCTATTATTTCTGAAAGAGATAAGAACAACCCGCGTTTAAGAGATGTCTTCCCTGAAAAATTTAAATGAAAAAATGCGTGTTGGTAACAGGCGCACAGGGCTTGGTTGGCTCCAGATTTGCGGAGTTGTATGGCCAAAGGAATAATTTATTGACTCCGCAAATTTCTGAATTCAATTTTCTTGATATACCTCTGATGGAAAAATATTTGAAGGATAAGAATATTACTCATGTTGTCAATTTTGCAGCTTTTACAGATGTTTCCCTGGGCGAAAGCGAACGAGGAAATAAAAACGGATTGTGCTGGAGAGTCAATGTAACCGGAGTTCAGAATTTAACCAAAATGTTTAACAAAAACAAGGTTAAGTTCATTCACATCTCAACAGATATGGTTTTTCCGGGAAGTAGTGAAGATCGGGGACCTTATGATGAGAAACATAAGCCAATTGATGATCCAAATGTTGTAACTTGGTATGGATACAGCAAATACGAAGGAGAAAAAGTCGTTCAAAACTATTTTCGGAATCCTGCAATTGTGAGAATTATTTACCCGGTACGAGCCAGATTTGATTTGAAATCCGATTTTCTGCGTAAACCTCTAAAGCTTTACGAAGAAGGCAAACTTTATCCGCTTTTTGATGATCAACACCTTTCGATAACTTTTATTGACGAGTTATACAAAGTTCTGAAAGTAATTATTGAAGATGAAAAGAGTGGAATTTTCCACTGTTCATCAGATGATCAGACTACACCGCATGAGATTGTCAGTTATTTAATTGAAGCCAAATATGGCGTGAAAGGTGTTGTGAAACGCGCTAGCATTAAAGATTTTCTAAAAACACAAGAAAACCCAAGGAGGTACCCTATATTCGGTGGATTAAGATCTACATATTCCCAACAAGCATTACAAATTAAATTTTCGGGCTGGAAAGAGATAGTGAACGAGCTTCTGAAACAAAATATAACTCCGTAACAATCAATCTTATAATTATTAAGTTGTAATCAAGATAAAGTTATAATATAATATCCCATAATATATAGCCATTTAGGCTATTTTTTGTTTTTTGGCGTATGGACAAAATTATTATTCACATCTACACAAATAATCGTTTACTTGATTGGATTCGTTACAAAACAAATAAGTATTTTGATAGAAATGAAGCAAGGAAACAAAACAGGAATGATCTTTTGATAAAGAATAAATCTAACCCGGATGTTTATATAAAAAATAGCATCAAATACGAAACATATTCGGATCTTAGTAAGATTTATTCAGCATTTAAGACGCTTAGCACCTCTCAAGCTGTTGTATTAATTTCAATAGTTATAGCGTTTGTAACGTTGTTACTCCTGAGGCCTCTTCTCAGCCTTCAATTGGTAATTGGTGCATTGTCAATCATTTATTTTATTGATTTTTTGTTTACTCTATTTATTATTTACCGGTCTTTTAGTGATTCGTCAGCGATCAAAATATCAAACGATGAGATAGCTCAAATCAATGATAATCTGCTTCCCAAATATACAATCCTGGTACCGCTATACAAGGAATGGGAAGTGATTGAACAATTTACCAATGCAATTGAAATAATTGATTGGCCGAAGAATAAAATTGAAGTAATTCTTCTACTTGAAGAAGGAGATATCAAGACAATAAATAAAGCTTATGATCTGAAACTGCCTTCGTATTTCAAGATTGAAATTGTACCGGATTCGTTGCCGAAAACCAAACCGAAGGCCTGTAATTACGGACTTCTGAAGGCAACGGGTGAATATACCGTTGTTTATGACGCGGAGGATAAGCCTGATCCGCTTCAACTCAAGAAATCTTATTTAGCTTTTCAAAAAGTGCCTAAGAACGTGGTTTGCCTGCAGTCAAAACTAAACTACTATAACCAAAATCAAAATCTTTTAACCAAACTTTTTACAGCAGAATACTCATATTGGTTTGATGTGGCCCTTCCAGGACTTCAGACTCTAAACACAATTATTCCCCTGGGAGGCACAAGCAACCACTTCAAGACGAGTGTGCTGAAAAAACTCCAAGGATGGGACCCGTTTAATGTTACGGAAGATTGTGATTTGGGTACCAGGCTTTTTAAAGAAGGTTATAGAACTTCAATCGTTGACTCGGAAACGCTGGAAGAAGCAAATTCCAATTTGAAAAGCTGGATTAAACAGCGATCGCGTTGGATAAAAGGTTATATGCAAACCTATCTTGTACATATGCGTAATCCCATTGAGTTTTTTTCAAAATTCAGGTTTCACGCATTACTTTTCCAATTAATTATCGGAATGAGGATGGTATTTATGATAATAAATCCGATCCTTTGGCTCATGACGATTTCATATTTTACGCTATATCACTTTGTGGGACCCTTTATCGAGTCTTTGTATCCGTGGTACATATTTTATCCGGCTGTTTTTTGTTTGATATTTGCAAACTTCACATATTTTTACAGCTATATGATAGCCTTAGCAAAAAAAGATAAATGGGATCTTATCGGTTATGTTTTCTTGGTACCCTTCTATTGGCTGCTCGCAAGCTACTCTTCGGGTATAGCATTTTATCAGCTTATTACAAATCCTTATTATTGGGAAAAGACCAAGCACGGACTTCATCTCGGCGCCAAAGAGAAAACCCGTAGGTATATTCGCATTCCAAAAATTAGTATTATCCCAACATTTGATCTGCCGAAATTCGAAATCCAACCAATAAAAGTGTGGGAAAGGGTTAAATCATTTACAAAAAATAACGCTCATAAGATTGCTTTGGGTGGTGGCGTATTGGTACTGGCAAATCTCTTTGCTAACTTTTCCAATTATCTTTTTAGTGCGATTCTTGGGAGGAATTTATCATATGAGGATTTTGGTGAAACAAGTTTGGTCACAAATCTTCAGCTTATTTTAAGCGTGATAACCGGATCGATTTTCGCATCT
>Ga0209323_10003614_pt1 | contig 10283 bp, 9 predicted proteins | sample Rifsed19ft2_FD_184014 | JGI IMG/M metagenome (GOLD analysis project Ga0209323, IMG submission 184014) | Soil microbial communities from Rifle, Colorado, USA - sediment 19ft 2 (version 2) | ecosystem: Environmental > Terrestrial > Deep subsurface > Rock core/Sediment | place: Rifle, Colorado...
GAGGCGGCGGAATTGTTCCCACGTCCCAAGGTGATCGTGTTCTGCGCTTTCACTTTTGACCCGGAAGCGGCCAAGGATATTGACCACCTCAAGGGCATCACCGCGCTCAAAGCGCAGATGAATACTGACCTGCTCACAGATGACCTGAAGAAAGGCCGTTCCAGTAATCAGTCGTTTTGGCTGATGGGTCAGCCGGATGTGGAGCTGCGTAAACGCAAGGATGGGAACTACGAAGTCGAGGTGCATGGCTTCGATTACTTCGATACGGCCAAGGGCGAGCTGGTATCGGGCGGTAAAAACAAGATTGCCGTGTGGATGCTGGATACCGATTACGATGACCGTTCGCTGTTTCCGCGTCAGGTGTTCTTTCCGCTGGCGGGCAAAGATGATGGCTGGTTCAAACTCAAGAAGAACATTCGCGCAGAGTTGGACGAGGAAAGGATGAAAGCTTTTCACGGCACGGTTTCACTGCCGTTCGAGGCAGGGGAAAATCGCAAGGTGGCGGTGAAGATCGTGGATGATCGCGGGATCGAGTCGTTGAGGATTATTTCTTTGGAGTGACAACAGAATGAACTTTGATGAATTGACGGACGCGGAATTGGACGAGCTTAGGTTGATGAAGAAACTCGTCACCAACATACATGCGCGCTGGAAGGAAAAACCGGGGCATCGTCAGAGAAACTATATGCTTGAAAACGAAAAATATCAGTTCGAGCTATATCAGCGCCAGAATATCAATGATGCAAAGGATTTTTCGTGTGGCCTTGCGGTCATTAAGCCTGATGGGCTGCGGTTGACATTGTGCCGTTACAATGGCGGCAGTCATACGCATCGGGAGATTAGATTTCGCTGCCATATACACAAAGCAACGGAAGCCGCGATGCGAGAAGGCCGCAAAGCAGAAGATCACGCTGACGAAACAGATCGCTATAGAACTCTTGACGGCGCTTTGTTCTGCCTTGTTAATGATTGCGCCATATCGGGGCTGCGTGATTTGCAGCCCGATGAGGCAGACATGTTTGACTAGAATTAGGAGGCTTCCATGATGAGAATTGATGAAAAGCTGTTATGTGCGCAGCTGTGCGCAAACGTATCTGTTGTTACCCGACCAGATCAAGTAATGATGTTGGATACGCCATTCCGTTTTCCGGATGGCGATCATTACCCGATCTATCTTGATGAAACAGGAACCGGTGGCATTCGCTTGAGTGATCGCGGGCATACGCTGATGCATCTCAGCTACGAGAACGATATTGATAAATTTTTTGAAGGCACTCGTCAAATGTTGATGGAGCAGGTGCTCGCGCATGAACAAGTCGCGTACAGCGTTGACCGCGGCGAGTTCTATGTTGACACCAGCTTGGAGCATTTGGCGGATGGTGTTTTCCGATTGGGGCAGGCGTTGACTCGAATCTACGACCTTACGTTTCTTAATCGGTCACATGTGGCATCGACTTTCTACGATGATTTGCAGGAGCAAATTAAAGCTATCGTCCAGGAAGACCGCATCACGCGAGATTATATTGTTGAGGGGGTGCCGGATGCGGAAAATTATCCTGTGGATTTCTGTATCGAGACGAAAAACGCGCCCTTGTTTCTGTATGGGGTACCGAATCGCGACAAGGCGAGGCTGACGACGATCTTTCTGCAATATTTAAACCAACAAGGCGTCAAGTATGATTCCTTGCTGGTGTTCGAGAATCAGCAGGAAATCCCGCGCCCCGATCTTGCCAGGCTTTCTAATGTGGGCGGTGAGATGATTGCCTCGCTTAATGCTGAGAACGATTTTCGTAGGAAGCTGCTGAAGAAGGTGGCATGACAACCGCAACTACGATTGAATGGACGGAGCAGACGTGGAATCCGACCACTGGCTGTACAAAGATTTCGCCCGGCTGCAAGCACTGCTATGCAGAGACCATGGCGAGACGGCTACAGGCCATGGGTGTGAAGGGCTATGACAACGGGTTCAAACTCAGCATCCTTCCTGAGCGACTGGTCGAACCGTTGAACAGACGCAAGCCGACGACGTATTTCGTGAACTCGATGAGTGATCTGTTCCATAACGACATTCCTTTCGAGTTTCTGGATCAGGTGTTCGATGTGATCGAACGTACGCCACAACATATTTATCAGATATTGACCAAGCGATCACCCAGGATGCTTAAGTATTTCACGTCGCGTGGACGTGTTGTGCCTGACAATGTCTGGTTGGGCGTTTCTGTGGAAAATCGGAAATATGGGCTATCGAGAATTGATGACCTGAGAAAAATTAAAGCGAGCATCCGATTTTTATCTGTCGAGCCATTGTTGGAAGATATTGGCGAAATCGATTTCACCGACATCCATTGGGTGATTGTTGGCGGAGAATCCGGGCCTAAAGCCAGGCCGATGAAAGCCGAATGGGTGGAGTCAATTAAGGATCAATGCGAGCAAGATGGCGTTGCATTCTTTTTCAAACAGTGGGGCGGATGGGGTGCGGATGAAAAAAAACGACCGAAGAAAAACAATGGCCGTCTTTTTGCCGGAAAAACGTGGGATGAAATGCCAAGCCAGATTTGAATATTACGTGTGTCGCAGCCGAAGAACTTTTGGCCGGGCACCCGAGAGATGAAAAGAAACGTCCAATGTCGGCTAAATCCCTCATCATCAACACCCCTTACATCTGCCCGCAGCAGCATTGGGAGCAGGCGCGCGATGGCACGCTCAAGCTGGTTGCGGAACGGCGTCCTGCCGGGTATGAAATTTTCGATGTGCGCAACAATACTCGCCGCACGGAACGACTGGATCGGGTTAATGAAATTCGCCAGCGCGTGGATGCGTGGCGTGCGCAGGATTACCCCGGCATTACTTCGATCACTCGCTCATTGCTTCAGCATTGGCATGACCAGAATGCGCGGCAATACCCTTTCTACTTTTGCCAACTGGAGGCGATTGAAACGCTGATCTGGTGGACAGAGGCTGCAGCTGAATTCAAGCAGGGGATAGCTGTGCCGGGCGATGGCGGCGCGTGGGAACGTCTGTGCAACAAGATGGCGACGGGCAGCGGCAAGACGGCAGTGATGGCGATGATTATCACCTGGCAGGTGCTGAATGCGCTCACATATCCGAAACGCAACAAGGATTATTCCCGTGCCATTTTTATCGTGGCACCGGGGCTGACCGTGAAGGAGCGGCTGCGGGTGCTGTATCCCGGCGAGCCGGATAATGATTACGATACTTTCGGCTTGTGCCCTTCCGAATCTTTGCGCCAGAAGTTGAATCAGATGGTGTTGCGGGTGGAAAACTGGCACACCCTGATGCCGCTCAAGGAAGCAGACCGTTCGGTGGTGAAGAAGGGTGCGGAAAGTGATGAAGCCTATACCAAGCGGGTGTTGGGCAAGCTGGCCGGTTATCGAGACTTGGTCATCATTAACGATGAGGCGCACCACGCTTACCGCATACCGGCTGAGTTGAAAATCAGCAAGAAACAAGCCGCCGAGCAGGGGCTTGACCTTGAAGAGGCGACGCGTTGGGTGGAGGGATTGGATCGTATTCACAAGACGCGGCGAATTCAACGCTGCTTTGATTTATCTGCCACGCCGTTTGCGCCGACCGGCAAGGCCAGCACCGAGGCCGGACTGTTTGACTGGATCGTTTCGGATTTTGGCTTGAACGATGCTATTGAAGCGGGACTGGTCAAGACACCGCGTGTGGTTATTCGTGATGATGCCTTGCCGGACACGCAAACCTATCGCTCCAAGCTGTACCACATCTATCGTGACGATGAGGTAGCTGAGGATTTGAACCGCAAGGCCGAACCTCACGAGGCATTGCCGAAGCTGGTGAAGGATGCATATGCGCTGCTGGGTGCTGATTGGCGTAAGACCCTACAGGATTGGCAAGCGGCTGGTCATACTTCACCGCCGGTGATGCTGACCGTGTGCAACCGCACTGAGACTGCCGCACGCATTGAGCATTTTTTCCGGCAAGGCGATGCACATTGGCCGGAAATGAACGCGCCAACGGAAACCTTGCGCGTGGATTCCAGGGTGTTGGAAAAAGCCGAGTTGGGCGAAACGACATCGGCGGACAAGGATTACGAAGCGCGGCTGCACGCAATTATTGATGCCGTCAATTTACCGGAAACCAGAAAGCAATCTTGGCGCAAGATGAAGAAAGAAGAATTGTTGCGCGAGATTGTTGATAACGTCGGTAAGCGCGGTGGTGCAGGGCAAGATTTGCAAAACGTGATTTCGGTGGCGATGCTCTCGGAAGGATGGGATGCCAAGAATGTCACGCACATCATGGGTCTGCGTGCCTTCACCAGTCAGTTGTTGTGCGAACAGGTGATTGGCCGCGGTTTGCGTCGGGTTTCTTATGAGACCGACGAGAATGGTTTGTTCCTGCCTGAATATGTGAATGTGTTTGGTGTGCCGCTTTCGATTTTTCAAGATGCCGGTGAGGGTGGTGAGCCTCCGCCTCCGCCTAAGCCGAGTGTGCAGATTGAATCGTTGATCGAGCGTAACGATCTTGAAATACGCTGGCCGAATGTGTTGCGCGTTGATACGGTGGTTCGGCCCTTGCTGGTGGTTGACTGGGAAAAGGTTGGTGTGCTGACACTAGACCCAGCACGGACACCCATTAGCGTAGAGATTGCGCCAGCCGTGGGTGGCGCAACCGACATGAGTAAAGTGCATGAGATTGATCTGGAAAAACTGCCAGAGGAATTTCGGTTGCAACGTCTGACATTTCAGGCGGCACGTAAAGCGTATGAGGAAATCGCAGGGCGATTCACCGGGAATAAAGACTATTTGGTGTTTCAATTGATCAAACTGGTGGAGCAGTTTTTTGAGTCTGACAAGTTAGACATACCTTCGCTGTTTCATCAGGTGCCATTGCGAAAAAGAATACTGCTGGCGCTGAACATTGATCTCGTCGTCCAGCATCTACTGCGGTTTATCCATGAGCAGAATACAGAGAAGATTGAGCCGGTATTCGACGAAGAATCGCCGATAGGTTCAACTCGCTACATGCGCACCTGGTACACCACCAAGCCATGTCAGCCGACACGCAAATCGCAAATCAGTCATGTTGTGGTGGACAGCAGTTGGGAGATGTATACGGCCAATTTACTGGAGAAGAGCAAATTGGTGCAGTCGTATGCCAAGAACGATCATCTGGGTTTTCAGATTCACTATCTTTGGAATGGCGTGCGCCGCCGATTTGTGCCTGATTTCCTGGTACGCCTTGCCAATGGCAAAATCTTGATACTGGAAATCAAAGGCGAAGATTCAGAGCAGAACCGCGCTAAACGTGCTTCGCTGGATGTTTGGGTGCAAGCAGTGAATAGTAAGGGTGGGTTTGGCGGATGGTGCTGGGATGTTGCTTACCAACCTGCGCAGATACAGGATATTTTGGTGCGCCATGGTGGGTAAATTCCCTTGCCTCGCGTCCGTACCGGACGCGGATTCAATTCCCGTGCAATTACAACCCAACAAATAAAAACGACATCGCAAGGGTGCCGTCGTAGTGGGAATTGCTCGGTCGTCGCGTTGCATCCGCGACAACCTCGTCCCTTCGGGACCGCCGTGCGCTTTGCTTCCGGCGTCCTGCGCGAGCAGTGCTCGCTGAGGGCGCACATTCGCTTGCAAGCGTATGCCGCTCCGGGCTACAAACAGCAGGCAGTTTTTCATTCCATGCCTAGGCCTCGGCCACGACCAGTTTGGTGTTGCGGTACTCCAGCATAATCGACAGTCAGCGCCTTGCCGCGCTTGCCGTGGCCTTTGATGTGGCCGATCGTGTCTGACTTGCGCAGGATGCGACTGCCTTTTATCACGCCCCAGCCCGACGCTTTCATGGCGGGGGCGATGTGTTCGGCGCGGGTTTTGGCTTCATTCATGAGTTTTTCAAAGCATACCGACCAGTCTTGTTTCCGCCGACCTTCTCGACCACTCCTGCATCCAGCAGCGGGCGCAGCAAATCCATCGCCCCCTGTCTGGATACCCCCAGTGCCTCCCATATTTCAGCGGGAGCCATACTGCCATGATCGCGGAGCAGATGCAGAAGTTGCTCCTGCCTCGGGCGCAAAACCAGCTTGTCCGCAGACTTCACCTGCAAGGTTTTAATCCGCAACCACGCCCGTTCCAGAGTTTGCCGCAATCCTGCCGCACAGTATTCCAGCCATGCGCTCATATCCTCCCCGGCTTCGCGCACGCCTTGCAGCGCGGCGTAGTATTTTGGCCGATCTTCCCAATAATATTCATCCACCGAAAAAATGTGATGCGTATCGAAGCCGCGCCGGTAGAGTTCCCACAAAGCAAGCGCCCGGCCTGTGCGGCCATTGCCGTCCGCGAACGGATGGATGGCCTCGAAGCGGTAATGCAGAATGGCCGAGCTGAGTACCGGCGAGAGTTTTTTTGCAGCCGTGTTCCACCACTCCAGCAACTCCATCATCAACCCCGAAACGGCCTCCGGTGGAGGCGGACGATATTGCCCGACGCGAACAGTGATCATCCGGTACTTTCCGGCCTCGCCCTGATCCATCACCTCCCCGGCAAGAATCTGGTGCAGCCCCAGAATGTCCGCATGGCGGATGGTTTTTTTCCCCACGTTTTTTTCCACGTAGCGCAGCCCGGCGAAATAATTGAGAACCTCGCGCTTTGGCCGCGTGCCTGACGCAGAAAGCTCGCGCCCTTCTTCCAGGGCGCGCACCTGCTCAAGGGTCAGCGGGTTCCCCTCGATGGCCGTCGAGGCATGGCCGTTGCGCGTGCGGGTATCTTTCTGCAGGGCGGGAATCCAGGCAAGATCTACCACGGCGCTTAGTATCCGCTCGCGCAACGCCGCCACCTGCTCGACTTCAGCAAGCAGGGTTGGGGTGATGGTGAATTGCGGAACGTAGGCCATGTGAAAAGGCTAATCTAGAGTCAAGTATAAGTCAAGTTTTGTGTCAAGCCGCCTCAAGGCTGCCCCCTGTATGCCATGGTGCAGTAGTGCTGCTCGAATTCCTCCGCGCCTGTACTGGACGCAGATTCAATTCCCGTGCAATCATAACGCAACAAATAGAAACGACACCGCAAGGGTGTCTTCGAAGGGGGGAATTGCTCGGTCGTCGCGTTACATCCGCGACAACCTCGTCCCTTCGGGACCGCCTTCGGCGTCCTGCGCGAGCAGTGCTCGCTGGTGACCATCCTGGCCAGCCAACGCGCCTGCATGCGCGTTGTCATTCGCGGGCTCGCAGCGGTGCTGCTCGAATTCCCTGCTGCCTTGCAGGCCGCACATTCGCTGGCAAGCGAATGCCGCTCCGGGCTACAAACAGCACGCAGGTGCTGTTTGTTTGACGCCCTCCGCCCCCGCACCCGTACCGGACGCGCATTCAATTTCCGACGTGACGCTAACAAAACAAAAAGCCCACCCGCAAGGGGTGAGCTTTTTGTTTTGTTGGTGGAGACGGCGGGAATTGAACCCGCGTCCGCAAGTCCTCTACAGATAGTTCTACATACTTAGCCTGGCTGTTTAATTTGATCCCGTACACGCCAACCGGCGGGCTGGTAAAGGACGAGTCACCTTGGTTTTAGCTCCGGACAAAGTGACCCTGACCGGCACGATTCTGTGTAATTTACCTCACTCATCTCAGCCTTGCGGCTTTGAGCCCCTCCACAGACAGCAAGGTGTGAGGTCTAGCAGACTAAGCTGCTAAAGCGTACGTTTCGTCGTTTGCGACTAGTTTTTTCCAGCTGATTTACGAGGTGGCGGGTCCTCGGTATGCCCTACGCTGCTTTGTAACCCACGTCGAAGCCAAGTCGTCCCCGGTTCGATTTGATACAAGCGGTGCAGATTGTAGCAGTTTCTGAGTGTCCCGTACCGGAGAAGTTCCGTCATTATCCTGAAATAGGATGGCTGTTTGCATCGCAATACACACCAGCTTCCTGATTGCATCATTCTATTTCTGTGATGGGGCGCGGTGGCGAGATTCCAAAACCCTGGGCGGAATCAATTCCGAGCTCCCTGAGTTTTTTAATGATTTCTTCGCTTTCTACGAGCTCGGCAACGGTTTTGACTCCGATTTTCTTTGCCACCTGGCTTATGGCCGATACCTTGGCGAGATATATCGGGTCACGCAGGATATGGAGAATGATACTGCCATCAATTTTCAAAAAGTCCACTTTGATGCTCTGGAGCAATTCAAATAGAACCCCTTCCTGACCAAAGCCACTGAGTGCGATTTGGCAGCCACACTGTCTAACCTCTTGTGCAAACTTGGCAACGCCTATATCCGCTATGGCGGTTGTGCCTGCTATTTCGAAGCATAGAGCAGCGCCCGGGATGTCATATTTCAGCAACTGTTGCTGCAGGAATACCGGGAATTCAGTATCGCTGATCGTATCATTCGCTATGTTGATGAAAAATATCGAACCCGTGTGTTTCACACCCTGTAACTTCTTATTGGAAATCCATTCTGCAACATGTTGCACGACCCAGCGATCCAGATGCGGCATGAGGCCATGTTTTTCTGCCAATGGAAAAAACGCGCCTGGCGGCATCATGCTATCTTCCTCTCCCTGAAGCCGAACCAGAATTTCATAATGCCTGGCATTACCAGCGCCAGCGGAAAGGGGGGCTATCAGCTGGCAAAACAGATGGAATTCGTCCTTTTCGATTGCCGCCATAATCCGGTTGATCGCATCCTTCTGTCCGCCCACCTTTTCGGTGAAGGAATGAATGAACATATCCTGTTCGGATTCCCCATTCTCGGCGATTACCGGGGTAACGGCATCCCGGATGGGCTCGGCGCGGTTAGCAACGTCACTGGCCGAGATGTAGAATCCGGAAACTCTGCCATTCTGCGCAAATTGCGGGAAGTGTTCAACGGAAAGGGGGTGGGTTTTGCCTTTGGGCATTTTTTGCATCAGGGTATAGCGTGCAGACTTTCCATTTAATGATTGCCGGACGGCATTCTCCATCTCACCATATGTCATGGATCCCAATATTGCCCGCATGGTTTGACCGTTGATCTGTTCTGCCCTTAAAGACACCCAGTCACGAAATGCGCGGTTGTGATATTCAAAACACAGGTTGGTATCTACCAGTGCGACGATATTGGGCAAGTCTTCGTCGATTAACGCAATGCGTGATTTTTCGGCTGCCATCTGTTTCTCGGCATTTTTGCGCAGTTGTATTTCATCTTCGAGCTTGCTCTTGACGGCTGCCAATTGCGCCGTGCGGCGCGTAACCATATATTCCGTATGGGATGCGCGGGTTACCACAGCAAGTATCGAGGCGATCAGAATTCCGGTCAGAAATGTGACCCAATGAAAACCAAGTTCGGTGAAGTAGATGGTGAAAACGAGTATGCCGGAAGTAGCAATAACAGAAGCGGCCGCAATTAGGGGTTTGACGGTGCGATAGAACTTGCGGGTATTCATTGTGGCTCCTTCCTTATCGTGAGACCTGCTGGAATAGGTCCGCATTATTGCTGCTTGACCAACTTCACTTCGCATCTTATTGATACGGCCAGATAGGCAGTAGCACCAGACTCAGCCTGAACGGAGCCGATGATTCAATATATCTTTCAGCCCGCCAGATATTGCAATAGCTGGGATGGTGTGTCAATGGTGCCATGCGCAGGCCAGCCAGATATTTCTTCGGGGGAGCTGATGTAGCCGTAGCGCGCAATGATGCCGCGCATCCCGGCGGCGTTGGCGGCTTGCATGTCGCGCAGGTCGTCGCCGAGATACAGGCACTGTGCTGGGGCGATGCCGATGATCTGGCTGGCTTTGAGCATCGGTTCGGGATGCGGTTTGGCATGAGTGCAGGTGTCGCCGCTGATCAGGCAGGCGGCGCGGTCGGCATAGCCCAGGGCTTGCATCAGCGGAACGGTGAAACGATGCGGTTTGTTGGTGACGATGCCCCATCGGACATTGCGCCGTTCCAGTTCGGCGACCAGCTCTGCCATGCCGCCGAACAGCCGCGTATGCACGCAGATGTGGCGCGCGTAATAGTCGAGGAAGATGTCGCGCAGCGAGTCGTAGTCGGGATGTTCCGGCTCGATGCCAAAACCGGTCTTGAGCAGGCCGCGCGAGCCGTGCGAGGCTTGCGGGCGAATCATCTCGACGGACAGCGGCGGTTGGTTGCGCGCGCCGCGCGCGTGATTGAGCGCTGCGGCAAGGTCGGGCGCGGTGTCGGCAAAGGTGCCGTCGAGGTCGAAAAGGACGGCTTTAATCATGAATGGTTATGGCGCATTGCGTAGGGGCGTATGGCAATACGCCCTTGTGGAACAGACTTCCCTGTTGATCAAAAGGGAAGTC
>Ga0209323_10003627_pt1 | contig 10263 bp, 7 predicted proteins | sample Rifsed19ft2_FD_184014 | JGI IMG/M metagenome (GOLD analysis project Ga0209323, IMG submission 184014) | Soil microbial communities from Rifle, Colorado, USA - sediment 19ft 2 (version 2) | ecosystem: Environmental > Terrestrial > Deep subsurface > Rock core/Sediment | place: Rifle, Colorado...
CTCGGCTTGTCGGGCAGAGATTCTTCGCTGCGCGCAGAATGACAATCTGCGGAGTTATTCCTTGACAAGTCCTAACCACAAAGAGAACTTCGTGCCTTTGTGTCTTTGTAGTTAATCGAACTCGCGTTGAAAGACGACGATCTGCCAGACGAATGTTCGCTGCTCAGCGAACGGCGTCAGCCCGGCTTCTTTCACCAGCGCGATGATCTCTCGCGGGGGATGGACGAAGAACCGGAACGTGCCGCGCGTGATCGCCGCCCACGCATGTTGCAGTCGAGCGACCAGCCGCAGCCACCCCGTATCGCGCGGGAAAGTCAGCGCCAGCAGTCGACGCGCGTGTTGAGCCGCAGGCCGGACGAGCGCGGGCATGTCCGGGTAGCAGCACACGACACGGTTCAGCACGACGATGTCGGCGGGCGCAACCTCGTCCGCGCGCTCCGCGAAATTCATCAGCCGGTGCTCGACCACCTCGCCGAGACCCGATTGCTCGGCCAATGTCTTCGCCGCGTCCACGTAGGCCGGCGATAACTCAATCGCCGTCGCGCGAGCCGCCCCCGCCTTCAGCAGTTCCAGGTGCAGCGCGCCGATCCCGCCGCCGACCTCCAGAACGCTCGCGCCGGCGATGCCCTGCGCCGCCAACGACTCCACGATACGGCGCGTGTTCTTGTCGGCACCCCGCCGGCGATACTCGCGCAGATCGGCCCCGGCGATCGACTCGTCAAAAACCGTATCAAGGCCGTTGGGCGCGCTACAACAGTTCATCGCACGTCTCCGATTATTGCACCGGCGGCAGCGGCGCCGAATACAATTGCCCGTTGCTGATCACGAACAGCCGCCCGGTGCGCTCATCGACCCAGAGGTCTTCGATGCCGTCGAACTCACCGCCGGGCGATCGAATCTGGCGGAGGAATCGCCCGTCGGGCGCGAATTGCACGATACGCGCGCCGGCGGCATCGGCGACGTATACGCTGCTCTCGGCCGGTGTGTACGGATCGATCGCCAGCGCCACGGGCCGGACGATCGGCGACGGTAGCCCGCTCAGGCTGAAGGTCGCTTCGGCTCCACCGAAGTACTTGTGCACGCTGCCGTTCGCTTCGAGCAGGTAGACGTTCCCGTCGATCGCCATGTCGATGGCCGTCTCGATGCCGGCGGGCGGCGTGTCGAAGTACGGCTCGGGCAGTGCGGTGTAGCCCTCCGCCGACGAGGCATATTTCCAGACCTGCCGCCCGATCACATCAAGCAGGTAGAGGTTGCCCTCGAAGGTATCGATGCGGCGCATGCCAGGCGCGATGATCGACTCGGCGAAGCGCAGCGCGGCCGGGCCGAAGCCCAGGTCGTATTCCACCAGCCCGCCGCGCTCCAACACGATGAGTGCGCTCTTCTGCCGCGCGCCGCCGGCTTCGACCCACACCATGTCGATCAGATCACTCACCACCCGCTCATCGATGTTGAAGCCTCTCGTCAACGTCATTTCGGGCTGCGTGCCTTCGATGCCGTTGGCCGCGCTGTTCAGCGTCAACCGGAAGACGATGCCGTCGGCCTGATCCATGACGAACAGCGTCACGCCCTGCGCCGCCAGCCGATGCCGGCCCACCTTTTGGAAGTCATACAGCCGCACCGGCGTCACACGCTGCGTGTTGTCCAGCCGGTCGAGCCGGGCCTGCGCCTGCGTGCGCACGTCGAGCGCCGCTAAGTTGTCGGGCTGCAAGGTCAGCGCTTCGTTCGCTTTGGTCAGCGCGGCCGTCCAACGCTCACGGCGTGCGTCGAGCGAGAGTGTGCTATCCGTACCCGCCAGCAGGGCCTGCGCATCGCGCAACAGCGTATCGACTTGCGCGGCCGTGCTGCGCTGGAGATACATCGCTGTCACGAAGATGGCGGCGAGGATCGGAATGCCGATGACGATGGCCGCCATCAGTGTGGTGTGCTGTTCAAGCGATGCACCGCGCCGCCGGGCCTGGCGCGTGGCGGGCGCAGGCCGGTCGGGCAGCGTGCGCTGGAGCAAAGTTCGTGCTGTGCTGCCGATCGATTCGGCCCCGCGCGACACGCCCTGACCGATCGCTTTCGCCCACTGTCCGACTTTCGGCGCGGGGGGCAACTGCGGCTGCGTGCGCGATGGCACTGCCGGTTCAACCGATCGGGTCGGAGCCGGGGCAGGGTGCGGGGTTGTCGGCGCAGGCTGAACCGGTTGAGGCGCGGGGACCGTGGCCGTGACTTCGGCGACCAGTGCGATCAGGTTCTCACTGCCGATCAAGTGTTCCAGGTTGTTCAGCGCAGCCTCGACGCCGACGTACACGATCGCCGAGGCGACGGCTTCTTCCGGTACACGCGCAGCGAGCGATGTGTCGGCCAGCAGCAGCACATCGCCGGGATGCAGCTCGGCGTGCGAGAAGCGCGTCTCTACGGCGCGCGCAATACCCAGCGGCGGCAGGCCAATGCTCGATCCGTCACCGTGCGGGAAGCGCTCCAGCTTGCCCTGGTGCGCGACGTAGGCGCACGACGGCCCGGCTTGCGCGATGAACGCCTCCGAACCGCGCAGCACCGCGCATGACACGCCCATGCGCGCGGCGGCGGGCGCGGAGAGATTACGCTCGATCAGCCAGTCGTTGCCGGCCTCGATCGCAATGCGCAACCCGGCGGTGACGCTGCCCGGCGTCTGCCAGTATCGCTGTTGGATGCGCTGGATCAGATCGGTGGCGAGGGGAGCCGATCCGCTCCCTTCGACGAGGACGAAGAGGGCGTCATCTTGCCGGCCGCGCGCGCAGCGTCGAGGCGCGGTGAATGCGCCCGTGAACGACGGCACGCTTTGACGCTGCCCATTGACGATGTGCAGTTCGCCGACGACCGAGTCGAGAGAGGGCATGTGGATTCAAGGACATTGTAGCACAAGCGGAGAGGAATGTGGAATGCAGGAGGAATGCAGAATGTAGAATGTGGAATGCAGAATGTAGAATGAGGAATGCAGAATGTGGAATGTAGAATGAGGAATGCAGAATGTGGAATGTAGAATGAGGAATGCAGAATGTGGAAGGTGGAATGCAGAAACACGTTTGCTGCCCGGCTTTCTTAATTCCGCATTCTTCATTCTCCATTCTTCATTCTCCATTCGTCATTTGCCTTCCCCAGCCGCCGCCGCCCGGAGTGCGGATCGAGAGCACGTCACCCGGATCGAGTTGAAGTTGGACTTTGCCGGGTAGTCTCGTTTCGAGGCCGTCGCGGATCAGCGTGTTCTCACCCGGTGCGCCCGGCTCGCCTCCGGCCAGTCCATAGGGCGTGGATTCGCGCCGCTCGCTGAGGAGGGTCGCGCCGGCCGACGTGAGGAATTCGATCTCGCGGATCAGCCCCTCGCCGCCGCGATGTTGCCCCACGCCGCCCGACCCACGCCGGATGGCATAACGCCGGACGCGGATTGGATATGTGCGTTCGAGCGCTTCGATCGGCGTGTTAAGCGTGTTGCTCATGTGGGCGTGGATGCCCGATGCGCCGTCGTGCGAAGGCCCTGCACCTGCGCCGCCGCCCATCGTCTCGTAATAGGCGAAGGGCGTGCCGCCAGCGCGCACGCCGCCAAAAGTGAGGTTGTTCATCGTGCCCTGGCTCGCCGCCGGAACGAGATCGGGCAGCGCCTGGGCCAGTGCGCCGAACACGGCATCGACGATGCGCTGCGATGTTTCTACGTTCCCGCCGGCCACGGCGTGCGGCGGCCGGGCGTCGAGCAGCGAGCCTTCAGGGATGATCACGCGGATCGGCGCGAAGGTTCCGGCGTTGGTCGGGATGTCGCCGCTCGCTGCGCCAGCGCCGACAACGCAGCGCACGCAGTAAAAGACCGCGCTCTCGACGATGGCGCGCACGGCGTTGAGGTTGCCGCGCACGGCGGGCGCGCTGCCGGTGAAATCGGCGGTGAGCGAGTCGCCGTCGATGGTGAGTTTGACCCTGATCGGGATTTCGGATTGGCGATTGCGGATTTCGGAATCGGCGTCGAGGTGATCCGCGAATTCGTACACGCCGTCGGGTATCGCGGCGATGGCGTGGCGCGTAAGGCGCTCGGCGTATTCGAGGAGCGCGGCGGCGTAGCGCCGTGTTTCATCCAGGCCGTAGCGCGCGACGATCTCCTGTGCCCGGCGTGCGCCGACTTCGTGTGAGGCGAGCTGCGCGGCCAGATCGCCTTGCCGCTCGTCAGGTGTGCGGACGTTGCGCAGAATCACGTCGAGCACGGCCTGATTCGTCTGCCCCGCCTCGACGATCTTGATCGGCGGATGATCAAGCCCTCCTGGTAAATCTCGGTGGAGAGTGGCATCGAGCCGGGCGACATGCCGCCGACATCGGCGTGGTGGGCGCGCGAGGCGACGAGGAAGGTAGGTCGGGGCAGGTCTGAGACCTGCCCGTACGCCTGCCCGTACGCCTGCCCGTACGCCTGCCCGGCCTGCCCGTACGCCTGCCTGTGCGCCTGCCCGTACGCCTGCCTGTGCGCCTGCCCGTACGCCTGCCCGTACGCCGAGGGGATGAAGATGGGCGAGATGAGGGTGATGTCGGGCAGGTGAGTGCCGCCGAGAAACGGATCGTTCAAGATGACCACGTCGCCGGGCGCGAAGGGAGCGCAATGGTCGATCGCCGCGCGCACCGAGGCCGGCATCGCGCCGAGGTGCACCGGGATGTGCGCAGCCTGCGCCAGGAGGCGGCCCTCGTCATCGAACAGCGCACACGAGAAATCGAGTCGCTCTTTGATGTTGGGCGAATAGGCTGTGCGGCGGAGCGTCACGCCCATCTCTTCGGCGACCGAGGCAAACAGGTGCTTGAAGATTTCGAGCGTGACGGGATCGGCAAACATGGCAGTCTGCTTTCACACTTTGAACAAGACGGTTCCGACACCCATCTTCTGTAGCGCGATGTCGGCGTAGTATTCGACGATGGGGCTTTCGTCGCCGAGCGATTCGATGAGGGCGGGAATGGACGCTTGGTCGACGAGCTGGGCCAGCGCGCGGGCGGCGCGTCCTCGCACGGCCGGCGTGCCGCTCTTGAGCGCGTCGATCAGCGGCCCGGTCGCTCCAGTGCCGATGCGCGCCAGCGAGTCGGCAGCCAACTGGCCGACGTACACGCTGGTGTCGCTCAGCCGCTGGACGAGCGCCGGAACCGCGACGGCGGCGCGCTCACCGAACGTGCCCAGCGCGTAGATCGCGCACGCCCGCACGTCGGGATCGGGATCGACGCATTGGCCGATCAGCGCCGCAATGGCCGCATCTGTACCGATCTCGCCGATCGTGCGGGTCGCCCACCAGCGAACGTCGGCGTCAGCGTTCGGCAGCAAGTCGCACACGTTGGACAGCACGGCATCGCCCAGCCGGCCCAGTGCAAGCGCCGCAGCCTCAGCGCGATCGTCATCGCCGGAGGTCAGCGCGTCGATGAGTTCTTGGTGATCGAGCGTGGTCATGATCGCGCGAGAAACCCGGTTTCTTGGAGAAGCCGGGTTTCTGAATCAAGGCTGGCCGAGTTTTTCGACCGGGGTATTGCGATACTTATCGCCTTCTTCGATCAGCATGACGGGGATGTCGTCGCGGATCGGGTACTTGCGATCGCAGCCGGGTTCCTGGCACACCAGCCAGGTGTCGTTGACCAGTTGCAGGCGGCCCGGATCCGGCCCTTCGCGGCGGGTCGGCCCACTGACGCAGTGCGGGCAGCGCAGAATATCGAGCAAATCGGCACTGACCATGTGAGTGTCTCCTAAAAAGGGGTTCGCGACTCGATTCTATCACAAGCGCGATCGATCGGCAACGAGTGTTTGACACTGCCTGGGCCGCATGGTATACTCCGTTCGCGTCGAGGGACAGGCCTTCACCGGGAGGGATGGCCGAGCGGTTTAAGGCGGTGGTCTTGAAAACCACTATGAGGGCAACCTCATCGGGGGTTCGAATCCCTCTCCCTCCGCCTCCAGCGTATCTGAATGCATGGGGAGATGCCGGAGTGGACGATCGGAGCCGCCTGCTAAGCGGTTGTGTGGGTAAAACTGCACCCAGGGTTCGAATCCCTGTCTCCCCGCCTGGTCAGAGGGGTCTCCAGATCCCAACTCGATAACGATGCCCCTGTAGCTCAGCGGATAGAGCGCAGCCCTGCGGAGGCTGAGGCCCAGGTTCAATTCCTGGCAGGGGTACTTTCATTGACTGAAGCGCCTCACGATGATCTCATTCGTGGGGCGTTTGTGTTTTTGACGAAGGACTGATCCGGTTCGGCGTTCGTCCTTCGTCATTCGTCGAGCAGGGGGAGCAGCGATGGAATTGAGAGACCGGGTGGCGATCATCACAGGCGCGTCGAGCGGGATCGGCGCGGCGACGGCGGCGGCTTTCGGGCGCGAGGGGATGCGCGTGGCATTGTTGGCCCGGCGCGCCGATCGACTGGAACAGGTGGCTCGCGACGTGCGCGACGCCGGCGGCCAAGCGATTGCCATGCCGGGTGATGTGCGCGAGCGCGCGTCGCTGGCGAATCTGATCGGGCAGACGATCGCGGCGTATGGGCGAATCGACGTGCTGTTCAACAACGCCGGGCTGGGTCGATTGGGCTGGCTGGAAACGCTCGACCCGGCGGACGTGCGATCGCAGATCGAAGTCAACTTGCTCGGCGCGATTGAGGCGACGCAACTCGCGCTGCCGCACATGATCCGCCAACGCAGCGGGCACATCATCAACATGGTTTCGCTGGCGGGCAAGATCGGCATGCCGACCTATTCGGTGTACGCGGCGACGAAGTTCGGGCTGGCCGGTTTCAGCGAGGCGCTGCGGCGCGAGGTCGCGCCGTGGGGCGTGTCCGTATCGGCGGTGTACCCGGCCGGCGTGAAGACCGAATGGGGCGAGCACGTGGGCTATCGCCGCCGGGCGTGGCGAAGCCCTATGAGTTTGTCGGCTGAGCACGTCGCGCGCGCTGTTGTCGGACTGGTGAAGCATCCGCGCCGCGAAGTGATGCTTCCGCCGGGTGCGCGCGTGGTCGTGTGGCTGAATCGGCTTGCGCCGCAACTGGGCGATTGGCTTTCACAGCGGTTCGTGCGGATTGAGAGGGAATGGGAGTAGACTTGCCCATCTCCAGGTGTGTGGTAACATTGCCCCATGCAGCTCCCCGTCAATTGTCTCATCGTTCGTTCTCGTTTATCCTCTGACCCGCGTTCCGCCGGCTTATTGTCCGACGCGCACGCGCTGGGCCTGACTCAGATCACGGCCCTGGAAGTACAAGACCTGTACTTCATCGAGGGGGCGGTTACACCCGACCGACTGGAGCGCCTGGCCGCCGAACTCCTCGGTGACCTCGTCGCGCAGACCTCCGAATGGCGGAGTGTCGGTTTGCCCCAGAAACCCGGTTCCTCTCAGAGACCGGGTTTCTCTATAGACGGGCGCGTGGTCGAAGTGGCCTTGCGACCCGGCGTCACCGATCCGGTGGCCGAGCAGATCGTGCGCTGCGCGAAGATGCTCGGCATCGACGGTGTGGAGCGCGCGGCCACCGGGCAACGATACATCGTGCAGGTGAGAGGCGACCGCAGTCGCCGACGATTGGCATCTGGGAGGTCGACATCGGGAGATGTCTCCTACGAGAACCTCCTGCACACACTGGCGCGTCGCCTGCTGGCGAACGACGTGATCCAACGCTATGCGTTGGGCGAGATTGATCCGATCTTCCCGCATCCTGCCGAAGCATCGGGCCACGTCGAGATCATTCCGATCCGCGAGCTCGACGAGGACGAGTTGATGGGCGTGTCACGCGATCGGCGCGCCGCGCTCGACCTGCGCGAGATGCAGGCGATTCAGGCTTACTTCCGATCGGAAGGCCGCGACCTGACGGACGTCGAACTCGAGATGATCGCGCAGACGTGGAGCGAGCACTGCGTCCACAAGACGTTTAAGGCGAAGATTGAAATTCGGAATGTGGAATGTGGAATGCAGAATGCAGAATCTGCAATCATCGACGATCTGCTCAAAACCTACATTCGCGCTGCTACTGAGAAGATCGCCGCGCCGTGGGTGCGCTCGGCGTTCCTGGACAATGCCGGCATCATCGACTTCGACGACGAGCACGAGGTGTCGTTCAAGGTCGAGACGCACAACCATCCATCGGCGATCGAGCCGTTCGGCGGGGCGAACACGGGCGTGGGTGGCGTGATTCGCGATGTGCTCGGCGTGTCGGCCAAGCCGATCGCTGCGACGGACGTGTTGTGCTTTGGCCCGCAGGATTTTGACCCGGATGCGCTGCCGGAAGGCGTGCTGCATCCGCGCCGGATTCGATCCGGTGTCGTGGCGGGGGTGCAGGACTACGGCAACAAGATTGGCATCCCGACCGTCAACGGTGCGATCCTGTACGACCCCGGCTACACGGCGAACCCGCTGGTGTTTTGCGGATGTGTCGGCATCGCGCCAAAGGGCAGGCATCCACGCGAGCCGCAGCCGGGCGACCGCGTGATTGTCATCGGCGGGCGGACGGGCCGCGACGGCCTGCGCGGCGCGACGTTCTCGTCGATGACGATGGACGCCCAGACGGGCGAGGTGTCGGGCGCGTCGGTGCAGATCGGCGATCCAATCACGGAGAAAGGTGTCATCGAAGTCGCCCTTCGTGCGCGCGACCTGGGTCTGTATCATGCCATCACCGATTGCGGCGCGGGCGGGCTGTCGTCGGCGGTCGGCGAGATGGCGAGCCGGATCGGCGCGGAAGTCGATTTGAAGCAGGTGCGGTTGAAGTATCCTGGTCTTGCGCCGTGGGAGATCTGGCTGTCAGAAGCGCAGGAACGCATGGTGCTGGCCGTGCCGGAAGCGAACGTCGCCCGCTTGCAGGAGGTGTGCGGCATCTTCGACGTCGAGCTGACCGACATCGGCACGTTCACCGGTACGGGCCGGCTCGTCGTGCGCTACGGCGACCGCGCCGTGCTCGACCTCGCCAATGACTTCTTGCATGATGGCATTCCTCAAAGGCAGCTCACTGCCGAGATTCGAGCTTCTAACGTCCAATCTCTAACCTCTAACCTCCAATCTCTCGATTTCAGTGCAATCTTGCTGCGTTTCCTCTCCTACCCCAACATCGCCTCTAAAGCCGACGTGATCCGCATTTACGATCACGAAGTGCAGGGCGGCACGGTGGTCAAGCCGCTGACCGGTGCGTTAAACGATGGCCCATCCGATGCGTGCGTGCTCAAGCCGATGGGCACTAAGGGCACACGCGGCATTGTGCTGTCGAACGGCATCAACCCCGAGTACGGCAAGATCGATCCGTACCGCATGGCCGTCAGCGTGGTCGATGAGGCGATCCGCAACGCGGTGGCAGTCGGCGCGGACCCGGATCGAATCGCGCTCCTCGACAACTTCTGCTGGGGCGATCCGCTGCGGCCCGAAACGCTGGGCGGGCTGGTCGAAGCCGCGCGCGGCTGTCACGATGCGGCGCTGCACCATCGTGCGCCGTTCATCTCCGGCAAAGATTCGCTGAACAACGAATATCTCGGCTCGGATGGGCTGCGGCACGCGATTCCGCCGACGCTGCTCATCTCGGCCATCGGCATCATCGAAGATGTGAATCGAGCGGTGACGATGGATCTGAAAGAGCCGGGGAATGCGGTGTATCTTCTGGGCGAGAATGAAGAATGGAGAATGGAGAATGAAGAATGGAGAATGGCGAATGAAGAATGGAGAATGGAGAATGAAGAATGGAGAATGGCGAATGGAGAAGTGACAAGTGGAAATGGAGAAGTGCCGGCGCTGCCGCAGCACGCGCCGGAGTTGTACCGGGCGCTGCATCGCGTGATACGTGCCGGCCTGGCTCGCGCCTGCCACGATCTCAGCGAAGGAGGGCTGGCCGTCGCCGCTGCCGAGATGTGCATTGGCGGGCGATTGGGATTGGCGCTGACGATCGACACAGACGATCCGGCGAGGACGTTATTCGGTGAAGTCAACGGTCAATTGCTGGTTGAAGTGCGCCCGGCAGACTGCGCGGCGTTTGAGGCGCACTTCGATGGGCTTCCCGTGCAGCGGATCGGAATGGTGACCGGCGGGCCGCGCCTCAGCATCACGACGCGCGAGCGCAAGTTGATCTCTGTGCCGGTTGACGATCTCGTAGGGGCATGGCAGCGGATGGGTCATCAACGGATGGCGAAGCGGACAAACGGACGGGCCATCAACGGATGGGGAAGCGGACAAACGGACGGGTCATCAACGGATGGCGAAGCGGACAAACGGACGGGCAACGGATGATACGGATAAACGAATATAGTGGATCGGCCTCGCCGTTCAATCAGCAATCTACAATCACAAT
>Ga0209323_10003628_pt1 | contig 10261 bp, 12 predicted proteins | sample Rifsed19ft2_FD_184014 | JGI IMG/M metagenome (GOLD analysis project Ga0209323, IMG submission 184014) | Soil microbial communities from Rifle, Colorado, USA - sediment 19ft 2 (version 2) | ecosystem: Environmental > Terrestrial > Deep subsurface > Rock core/Sediment | place: Rifle, Colorado...
CAGAGTTTTGGGTTATCGAGAATTGCACTGACCGGTACTCGCCGTGCGCTTCCTCGATGAATTTGTCCACGAACTGAGATCCGCCGAGCAGGCCGAGCGTCAAATCGTCGAGCGTGAAACTGCCTGCGCCGCCGCCAAGGATATTTCCGCCAGCCTGAGAGATTGTCGCCGTCTGCTGCGATTGCGTGTCGCACTGCCAATTGAAAGTGATGTCGCCGTTCTTCTGCGCGATGCCGACTGCGGCACCCGAAAGCGTCTTCATGAGCATTGCGTTGCCGTAGTTCGTGTACGGCGTCGTCACCTTCGCGGCAATCGAGGTCGCGGCGTCGATAGAGCGGTTCGCAACGTCGGTGCGGCGAACGAAGCCATCGGAGCCGCCGATGTAGAGTTTCGGGCGGCTATTGTCGGTCGCGTCGATCACGCTCGCCACGCAGGTCGCATCGAGCGCCGGCCACTGCGACCAGCGGATGTCTTGGCGAGAGTAGTCCATCATGAGGATCTGGTTACAGAACGTCCCCGCATCGACCGGAACCGTGATGAGCACGATCGAGCGTTGCACGTTCGTCGCCGCCCAGGATCTCGCGAGATACGCGAAGTTGATATGCTCGCGCAGGTACTTGTGGATCGGACGCGAAAGCGCCGCCTCGTTGTAGTCGCCGAAGGCCGCGGTCGCGTTGAGCGAGTGAAGGCTCCCGTCCGACCACATGAAGCCCACGTCGTCGCGGAACCGAAAGATCGTGTTCTGCCAGACGGCCCCAAGGCCGCGGATGAAGGGAATCCGGGCAAAGGCATCCGAGCCGGTCGGAGCCGAACCAGTGATGCGGTGGATCGAGCCGTAGTACGGTCCCTTGAAGACCCAGAGGTCGTTCTTGTGGCTGACGATCGCCGTGATCCGGTCGCCATCGCTCGGGTCGATGTCGATGGACCCTGCGGTCGCACCGACCCAGTCGTCTTCGGCAAGGAGCGCGGAGTAGTGCAGGCGCGAGGGTGTCCCCGCGACCCCTGCCGCCCAGACGCGGTTCTTGTGCGCGCAAGCGAACGAGAACCTAGGCGCCGTGCCCCCCAGGTCGGCGCAGGTCGTCCCATCGTAGGCTTGCGGATTGTCGGTCGTCGAGGTCGAGCCGATGATGAGCTGGTCGTCGAACGTGCAGTAGGAGGGAATCGCATCCTCGGTCCTGCCCGTGCGGATGTTGGCGAACGTCCCATCGGCGTTGTCCGCCATGATGACGGTGCCGGCGTGAAGGACGCGCCGCTGCGTGCCCGTGCCCCCCGTTCCCATGCGCCAGAAGTCGGTCAGGCCCATGATCTCGGCGCCCGATGCAACCGCAGAGGAATTGAGCTTCGTCGTACCGCCGATCTTGTGCGGTCCACCGTCGAGTTCATAGAAGACGTTTTCGGCATCGACGAGGAACGGGAAGATCACGTCGCCGCCCGCATTCGGAACCACGTCTGCGGAGGGGCCGAAGTCGGTGCTCCAACCACCTCCAAACAAATGCCGGAAGACCTGTTTTTTGGAGGCCATCAACTATACCGGAGATTGATTGCGCCTGCGTCGAAGGTGTCCGTGCCGTTGACCATCGTAATGCGAATTTGAGTCAGCGCCCCGGTAATGGCCTTCGTACCGCCACCAAACCCACCAGAAGCCGTCGAAACGTCGCTACGGCCGCAGCACACAGAAAACGCCCAAGTGTTGTCGCTCGCATCCTCAAGCGTGAGGGTGAAAGTGCCATGGATCACAAGGGTTGCACCATTGTTACCTTGCAAGTGGAATCCGGTGGAATGGCTTGAAATGATCACCGTCGGCGTCGTGTTGATCGACATCGTCGAGCCAGAATATCCGCTCGTCTCGAACGCTCCTGAACCGCGCAACTGAACCATCATGATCGAAGTGCCGCTCGATGACACTCCGACGAGCATTCCGGTAATCCTCGTCACCCACGCCGGGAGTCCGGTAAAGTCAATCACAGTGCCGGAAGTAGACGCCTGTTCTGTAGCAAGTGTGCTCGCCACGCGATCCGCGTAGGCGGTCGTCGCAATTTTCGTGCTGTTGTCGCCGATCGTCTGCGTGGTCCCGGTCACGGCGCTGCCGATGGTGCCGCCCGTGATCGCCACGGCTCCTGCGCCCTGCGTGGACATGGTTCCCAGGCCGTGAACGGAGGTGCCGGTCGCGGCAATGTGGTCGTCGATCGTCGCATTGCTCGTCGCCCAGGTGCGGTCCCCGCGCAGGAACGTGGTCGCGTCGGTCGTCCCAGTGAAAGCATCGCCGGTCGCCAAGCCGAACAACTCCTCGGCGGTGAGCCAAGCGGTGCGCTTGATTTCCGGCTGATCGGCCATCAATCGCCCATGTTGTCGAAGTTGCCGCGGTCAAAGCGTCCGCGAATCCCTCCGCGGGAGTAGGGCGACTTGGCCGAGCGGACGTAGGGCGACACTCTTGGCCGAAGCTGCGGGCGCGGTGCGCCGACCTCGGTATCCATCATGATCCGCGCCATGATGTCCACGTATTCGGCCTTCGCTTCCTGCGAACGGGTGTCGTCCTTCTTGTCCCGATACCAGCCGGCCAGTGCGTGATACAGAATCGCGTGCCGGTAGCGTAGCGGTACGATCGGCTCATCAGTGTCGGCCGAGAGATTCGCAGCCGCCACGCCGGCAGAACTGACAGCGAGGTTCGCCGTGACGTAGGTATAGGGGATCTGGAAGATGTCATTCGGCGCCGGGGCGAACTTGACGCGCCGGATCGGAGTGACCGAGCCCGAAGGAGCGAAGTCGAGGATCGTTGCGACCGATGGCCGGCCCAAGGTGGAATTGACTGGGTATCGACGCCGGAACTCGGTGCGCGGGATCAGGTCGATCGACATCTCGTTCGAGAACCGCTGCATGTCGATCGGCCGGAGGAAGTCGGAGGCGAGGTCGTACTCGTCCTCGTAGTACGTGTAAGTGGACCCAGCAGCAAGGCTCGTCTCGGTGAAACGCTCGGCGAGCACGATGTTCGTATCGTCCGTGACGGTCGTAACGACGTAGGGAGTGCGGCTACCCGAGAAGACGATGCGCCCGTTCGCGCGCGCGTTATCCACGCCGAAGTCGTTGTTCGTGCTCCAAAGCGTGCTCGCGCCGACTACGGCGGTCGAACCCTTCGTGGTGCTGACGGTGCCGGTCGTGTAGTCGTCCTGCGTGCGAATGACGGCTCGGCGCTCGGCCCAAGGGAGCCGATAGTCGAGGCCGAGATGAAGATCATGCAAGGCGATATTTATCGCTCTTTTAGCCTGCGTTTCTGTAGCTGCTATCCCGGTTGACACCCTTGTTGCGTTTTCGAGAGCCGTGTAAAGGTCCGCAAATGTTTTCGGTTGTTCGCTAGCAGCCATCAGCGCACATCCTTTAGATCAGGCAACTCGCGTTTCAAAGTGCGCAGTTTTTCGCCTGCCCATACCGGCCGCCCACGCAACATCCGTCTCGCTGAAAGTGGTGACCTGAGTCGTGGCGCTCATGGCCGCGCCTTAGCCGATCCTCTCCACTGCGACAAGCCCCGCGCCACCCGCACCGGAAGTCGCCGGGCCGGTAAGGCTCGAGCCCGCCCCGCCCGAGCCGCCACCGAAGAATGGCGTTGCGCTTGCGACCGTCGCCGCCGCAGCGCCCCCGCCGCCGGAGCCGCCAAGCGGTCCCGGAATACCGGAGGTGCCCTGCGCGCCGCCCGTGCCTGCGCCGCTCCCGGATCTCGCGCTGGTCGTGGCCGATCCGGCCGAGCCGCCGCCTGTGAGTCCGCGGAAGGGGTCGGTCATGGAATCGAAGCCGGAACTGAAGCCGGCCGTCACGCCGTCCCGCGTGATGCCGTCCGCGCTCGCGGTTGTTGCGGTGCGCAAAAGCCGGTTGGCACCGCCCGCGTTCGTTGCCGTTGAGGCCGCGGCCGCGCCGACTGCACCTGTGCCTGCGCCACCTCCGTTCGAGGTCGTGCCAGTTGCGGCGCCACCAGCGAAGGTAATCGAGCCGCCCCCGCCCCCGCCAGCGACCGTGGTGCTGCAAGCGCCGCCTGCGGCACCGGCACCGTATGGGCTGCCAGCGCCGCCGCCCCCGCCACCGCCTGCGTTGTTCGTGGTGTGCGTACCGGCACCTCCAGCACCGCCATTGGCATTGAGGACGTTCCCGCCGGAAGCCAGACCACCGACCCCGCCCGCGACCGTGGTCGCGTTCGTGACGTTGAACGTGCCGGCGCCACCGCCGCCTGCCAGGATCTGATTGCCGTACCAGGAGATCGTCGTGGCGGTTCCCGCAGCTCCGGCGACGCCGGTCGCGCTGATGCTGGATGCGGCCGATGCGCCGCCCGCCCCGATCGTGATGGTGAGAACGGTGTCCTTAGCGAGATAGACCTCGGACTCGGTGTAGGCACCGCCGCCCCCACCGGATGACGTACCCCCTGTGGTGGTGGTGAAGATCGCCCCGCCGGAACCCCCGGCCCCAAGGGCGGACAGGCGATACCAGCCCGATGCCGGGATGGTGTAGGTGGTCGTGCTTGGAAAAAAGAGCGCGAGCCCCTTACGCGGCCCAATCGCCTGAACCGCAGCCGCGGTAAGCGTTACGGGGATTGACATCTATGGCGCTCCTTGCGTAACCGCGAACGACCTCGCTTTTGCACCGTGCGTTGGCAAGTTCATGTGGCACGGGCGACAAAGGGTGCGTCCATTGTCAATGTCGTACCTCAGATGCTCATGAGAAACATATGGAAGAATGTGGTCCGCATTCAAGATGCCACCACGCTCATTGCATAGGACGCAAGTCCAGTTGTCCCGCGCAAACACCTTTTCGCGCCAGAGCCGATATTCGATGCGATTCATGTCAGCCTTGCGCTCCCCATGTCGTTCAAGGCTCTTCCCATCGACGTAGTGATTGTGTTTCTCTGGATGCTTCGCCCAATATGCAGCAGACTTACGACGAGGGGCCACAGATGGTTTGCGCCCAGTCATCCATTCCCTAGCGCGCCCCATTATCTTGGCGCGCTGTTTCTCAATGGCTTCTTTGGACTTCACCTTTCCGACCTGCGCTTTACCCAAACTCCTACACCGTTCTTTCAATTTCGCCATGTCGATAGTGTTACGCCAACCGACCATGCGTTTGGCAATGTGCTCTGGCGACTGCTTTCTACCGGCAAGTGGATGCACTGCAATTCACTCCAAAGAAACAAATTAGAGCGAAGTCATACGGCCCATTCCGACCAGTCGATCGCCATCGGAGAAACGGTGGCGGTCGTGTTGGTCGAGCAGACCGACACGAGCGAATCCGGTTCGAGGATGACCTTGCCGTTGAAATAGTGGCGGTAGTCGCCGGGCGCCGTGCAGGCGGTCGCCGGGAAGGTGATCATCGGATAGAACGCAATCGGCACGGCCGAACCAACCGCACCAGGGATCGCCACGTTGGTCAGCGTCGCCACCGAATAGAACGCCGCCTTCGGATCACCGCCGATACCGAGGTTGTGGACCGAGCCGGCCGTGGTGCTGGTCGGGACGCCCGAAGTGGTGGTGAGGTTACGCTGGATCAGCAGGCCGATGGTATTGACCACGATGGTCGCAGAGTCCAGGCCGAAAGTGAAACTGACGAGTTCCACATTCCTCCCGGAGCCGAGCGGGTTATGGACCGTGAAGACGCCCGCGAGCGTCGCCGCGGCGACCAAGACGATCTTGCCTGCGATGACGGTGGAAGCGTGGTACATGTTGCCGCGCAGCGCGGCCTCGTAATACTGGCCGTGCATGGATTGCATCACCTGGCCACCGTCCCGCGTGCCGCGCGCGACGACTTTCGTGCCATCGGTGTTGTTCTGTACGCCTACCAGCAGTTCGTTGTCCATGATCTGTCCTTTCGTCTATGTGATTGAATCTGCTACGTCCTGGCGAAGTTTCGCCAAATTCTGCTTCACCTCGTAGGCATTCGCGAGCAGCATCGAGATGACCTGCAGCTCGATCAAGATCCGCATCTGAATCGTTCCCGCGCCGCGGTTCGCCGATGATGGCTCGGCCTGCTGCGAGTGCTTGTTGCCGCCCTTCGAGTAAACGCGGTCGCTTTTCGTGGACACGGCTTACGCCTCCTCTGCCAGGCGATCTCTGGCGCTCGCCTTTTGTTTCGCCGGCATGAGCGCGAGCATGTCTTTCACGACCTGGCGCTGCTCGTTCGACATGGCGCCGACGGTATCGCGAAGTCCTGGCTTGAGCGCATTCAGTTGATCGAGTTCGGCATCGGAGAACGTGACGGTAGCGCCGACGCCCTCCGGGATGTAGAAGTTCTTGCCCTGCACCACGGCGTTGTCCATCGAGAGCGTCGAGGAGACGGGACGATGGCGCTCCAGGTTGGCGGCTTCGCGCTCGCCCGGACGAAGGCGAAGCTGGAGGTTCTTCCACTCCAGGATCGCGGGCTTGTTCCGCTTCTCCCAACCCATGTGCTTGTCCACGGCGCCCGGAGGTGCCTTCCTCATTTCCTCCTGGCTCGGCATGCCGGCGAGGATCTGGTCGAGGAGTTGTCTGGAGCGCGTGACCATGCGGCCTTCTTCGGCGGCATCGACGGGCGGCTTCGGGGTCTGGGATTCGAGCGACGCTCGCGTGCGGATGAGCTGCTTTCTGGCTTCGCCCTTGTCCAGGATCGCCGGGTTCGAGAGTTTCGCCTCTGCCGAAGCAACCTCGGCCTTCATCTCCTCGACCTGCTGCGGACGAAGGAGTGGTTTGGTGTCGAATGCGGTGGTGGCTTCCATCGTTTCTCCTATGCCCTCTGGGGCATCGTCTGGTTCTTGGCGCGCGCGGGCACGCCCCACGTGGTATCCCCGAGCATCACGTCCTTGGTCACGACCGCGCCAGCACCGATCATCGCCGCGGCGCCAATCTCGATGCCGGGCAGGATCACCGCGCCGGCACCGATGGATGCGCCACGGCGCACGAGGGGCGGCTCGGCCATGTAGGCAGTGTTTCCCGAGCGCGGGTAGCGGTCATCGGTGAACACGACGTTCGGGCCGATGAAGGCGAAGTCCTCGATCACGCTGTTGTTTGGGAGGAACACGCCGGTCTGGATGTGGACGCCCTCGCCGATGGTGGTTCCCTTGCCGACGTAGCAGTGGCTCCCGATCACCGAATTGCGGCCGATGCGAACGTCCGCGCCGATGACGGTGAAGGACCACACCTTCGCCGAAGTGTCGATCATGGCGCTCGGATGGATGTCGGTCAGGTTCATGCGACCGCCTTCAGGTAATCCTTCTCACCGGGCAGTTTGTGCCAGTGCGCACCCTCACCCTTGTTGAGCCTGGGCTTCGCATCCGGCAGGACCATGACGCTGTTGTCGGCCGACTTGATCGCAGGAACCCACTTTCCCTCGTGCTTGCGCGCGGTGATGCCCATCGTAAAGTGGTGGTCGAACACGACTTCCTGATCGACCCAGACGGTGTATCCGAGTTGCTGAATCTCGTGGCAGAACATCATGTCTTCTTGAAGCCTGCCGGGGTCGAGCTGCCCGCACTTGAACCACGGATAGCCGATCCGGTCGAGGACGTGTTTTTTCACGAGCATGCCTGCTTGGCCGATGAAGTCGCCCTTGGGAAGCGCCAGTAGGCCGGGGCCGGACAGTTCGTCCCAATCGTAGAGCAGCATGTCCTCCTGCCAGAAGCCCTTCGATGGATCCTCCGGGGCATGCATCATGCAGGGCATGAAAGGCGGCACCTTGCACGGGGCGATCGGAACCACCACATCGACGTTGTGGCGCAGGAAACGCATGAGCAGGTTCTTGTCGAACGAGTGATCGTCGCCGAGTAACCACGCCCATTCTCCGGTCATGTTGTTCACGCCGTTGTTGAAATTCTGCGTGATGTCGCAGGAGCGCTGAATCGAGAGTTTCGTCCCGACCGGGGCGCCCACGCTGTCCACCGACATCTGGAACTCGTAGAAGCGCGGCTGGGTGGCCGCTGCGACGATGATCGTTCCGGCTGGATAGCCGGAATCCGTGAGATGGATCATTCGTTACGCTGCCGCGTTAACGTTGTTCCGCCCGGCGGTCGTACCAGCCGACCAGCAGTTCGACACGAGAATGTCCACCGTCGCCGATGAGTTGACGCCGACCTTCGCATCCCCGGTGAAATAGCAGCGGTAGATGTGTGTGGCTCCGTCCACCGTAACACCGGTCGTGTCGATGCAGTTCGTGATGACCGTAGTCACCGAGGTCGGTTCCTGGAAGTCGCAATCGCGGATCAGCGTGCCGAGCGAGCCAGCATCCAGAATCTCGATCGCGTCGTCCCACGCCTCGGCCCCCCGGAGTTCAAACGTGGAACTCTCGATCTTCAGTCCGTATACCGTGCCGAGTGCCCGGATGGCCGGCCCCTGGTTGAGGGTAGTAAGGAAGTAGCAGTTGCGGATCACAGCGCCGCTCACCGAGCCCGTGGTGGAGCTGGAGAAGTGGATGCACTCCGACGATGTGGACGCGGCACCAACATTGGCGAACGTACAGTCGTGGATGAAGGGACGATCGGCGCCGAGGACAATCCTGATGCCCTCGCCCCCCGTGATGAGGTTGAAGTGCAGGAACGCGATCTCGACATCATCTCCGGCTGCGGTGAAAGTGAAAATGTTGCCGGTGGTTTCCGAAGTCGTGATCTGCGAACGGCAACGTTCGCTCGCGCCCGGCCCGCGATCTGCTTCCCTTGTCCCGCTGCCCGGAATCCCTGTGATCGTGATGCCAGCCACGTCCAGCGTGACGGTTGCAGTGACCGTATGCACGCCAGGCAGCAGCACGATCACGTCGCCGACGCTGGCGGTCGTCTGACCGACTGCGTAGTCGATCGTGCGAAAAGCGCGTTCGGGGGAAAGGCCGTCGTTGTCGTCGGAGGCCGGGTAACTGCGCCCCTCGACGGTGTAGGAATCGGCGTTCGCGACCCAGAACACGCGCCCGCTCGTCTCTGGCAGCATTCCCCAGAAACTTCCGACCTTTGTAATGTAACCCATAGCGTTACTCCTTCGGCACGATGCTTGTCACTCGCTCAGGCTCTCGCGCGCCCCCGAGATTGCGAGTCCGGGCTAAAGGCCCGACTGCTTCACATGAAAAGGTCCGCGTTTCCCCGTCTTCGGTGCGCCGCCCGACCTGTCCGGGCCGGTCTTCGACTCGCCGCCTGGGCCGCCTGAGCCCTGCGCCTTTCCGCCGCCGCCTTCGCCGCCGGATTGCTTCGAGGGGTTCGATGCGCTTCCGTGGTACTTATTCGCCATCTCGGTTCTCCTAGTAGCGCGTCGGGTGCGTCGGCATGCGCTTCTTGTGCTTCCCCATGTCGGCGCGATTGAATTCCTTCGCCACCGGCATCGGGATCTTCTTGCAGACTTTCAGCTTTGCGCCGTGTGCGCACGCCGCCATCGTCCGCGCCTGCTTCGCCGACTTGCTCGGCATCAGGAAACGATCGCCCCGTTTATCCACCGCCAGTCGATATAGGTCATGCCGTGCCGGCAGTACCCGCGCCACTTGGCGACCAGCGTGTCGAAGTCCTCGACCATCGCGAATTCCGCGGCGACACGATCCGACCAGAACACGGACGCCCGGCGCATCTGGCCGTCGCACATGAACCAGTTGTTCGTGTCGGTGAGGTAGCGCCACTCGTAGGTCTTGTAGCGACCCTCGTGGAAGTTGCGGTTGTTGTTGGCCGTGTCCACCTTGCCGGCGGACTTGGTGATCTCGAATGCCTGCTCCGAGAGATCGGGCGGGAACCATAACTCGTCTGGCTGGATCTCGATGCGCTCGGCCTGGTCGCCGCGGAAGCCGACCATCTGCAGGCGCGCGGCGAAGACGGCGGTCGCCGTCATGCTCGCGGTCGTCAGGTTGTCGAACCCCGTGGAGGTCGAGGCGCCGCTCGTGGTGGTGTGCGAGTTCGAGCACAGCGCGACGCCTTCGGAGTGGCTGTAGAACAGCGTGTCCACGCCGTTGGCGTTGTTGAAGATGCGGGCGCCGTGCTTTTGCCGCGTGCGGTGCAGCGACTCGGCCATGCCCTTCGGCTTCTGATCCATGATGTGATACTGATCGTCGTCGTAGAGCTTGCGATCGACCTGCATGCCCTTGGCGAATTCGACCGGCGTCATCGTCACGTCGTATCCCTGGCTGATCGAGGTGTACGGTATCGTTCCCGTGAACTCGTCCCAGTCCGTCAGGGTGCCGACGTTCGACCACGTCATGTTGTTGCGGCCGTTGGTGCTGACCATCGTGAAGACCTCGCCCAGCATATCGGGAAGCTGGCGGTAGGTGTCCTGGTAAATCTTCTGGAAGCGGGGAT
>Ga0209323_10003630_pt1 | contig 10259 bp, 9 predicted proteins | sample Rifsed19ft2_FD_184014 | JGI IMG/M metagenome (GOLD analysis project Ga0209323, IMG submission 184014) | Soil microbial communities from Rifle, Colorado, USA - sediment 19ft 2 (version 2) | ecosystem: Environmental > Terrestrial > Deep subsurface > Rock core/Sediment | place: Rifle, Colorado...
TACATTTTTTCCCTGTAATCTACGGTTAGAGGGAAAAAATCGGCTTCATCTTTTTCTTCTGATGCTGACACTGCTGTGGCCAAGACTATCGTATCTCCGTATCGAACGATAGCTGCACCATCAGCTTGTTTTGCAATTTTACCTACTTCTATACTAAGTGTTCTTTTGCCGATCAACCTTTCTACTTTACAATACGCCATTGAATACCTCCAAACTTATTTCTTATTTGCCTTGACCAGCAAAAGGAATAAACGATATGAATTTTTTTATACATTTTTGGGATAGGTCTATAACTTCCTCCTAAAAACTTTGATTTATTTTCGTATACCAAGTTTATTGATAAGCTTTTTATATCTATCATTATCTCTACTTGATAAATATTTAAGCAGCGCTGACCTGTGTCCAACCATTTGAAGCAGTCCCCTGCGGGAAGTATGGTCTTTTTTATGTTCCTTCAGATGGCCGCTTAAATGATTAATTCGTTCTGTTAGCAATGCTACCTGCACCTCCGGAGAACCCGTGTCGCTTTCATGGACTCTGAGGTCATTGATAATTCGCTGTTTTACTTCTTTATTGATCATTTACTTCGATTCCTTACATAAAATAAATTATTCAAAACTCTAATTAATTCTTGTGTAACTATTAATTATCACGTTTGTCATGTAAATTACGTTATTAATATAGCAAAGCGTGTCCGTCCTTTGCAACAAAAAAATTTAACGTTTTTCCGATGAGCATAGAAGTCCTGAAGAGTTTAAAAACCTCCTATAAAAAACTGCTGCAAAAAGTCACCCATAGGAAACGATATAAATATTTTAAGTCATCAAATTTAAGGCGCCACCCTTTATCCCGCTGAGTGAATCATAGATTAATTTAATTTTTCGATCTTTGCTCCGCAAACCTTGTACTCAGCCGTCTGGGTAATGTTATCGTATGCATCCTTTGTCAGCTTATTCACGGCGGCCTCCACAAAGTGCATAGGTATCCAGATGACGCCTTTTTTCACCTTATCGGAAACCTCGGCACGGGCAGTTATACATCCGCGGCGTGTACAAATCCTTACCGTTTCAGCATCAAAGATACCTAAGTCCTGCGCATCAGCCTGATGCACCTCCACAAAGCAATCATTGGTCTTATGGATGATGCCGGCTGATCTCCGTGTCATGGTACCCGCATTATAATGGTATAAGGTACGCCCAGTTGAAAGTAATAACGGGTATTCCTTGTCAGGACTCTCGGCAGGCGCACGGTACGGTAACACAAAAAACTTGCCAAGACCTCTTGGAAATTTACCTTCGTGCAAGAATTTAGTACCGGGATGCTTTGTGTCCGGACACGGCCACTGAATACCGTTATGCTCGATCCTTGCATAATTAATTCCTGCAAATACCGGTGCAAGGCTGGCAATCTCATCATAAACTTCTTTTGGCGATGGGTAATCCATTCTATAACCCATGCGATTGGACAACTCACAGGTAATTTGCCAGTCGGGTTTTGAATTTCCAATAGGGTTAATTGCCTTGCGCACACGCTGTACGCGGCGCTCCGTATTGGTAAATGTGCCGTCTTTTTCAGCAAAACTAGCCGCTGGCAGGACTACGTCTGCACACTTTGCAGTCTCTGACATAAAGATGTCCTGTACAACAAGAAATTCAAGATTTTTTAGTCCTTTAATTGTGTAATCCTGATTCGGCTCACTAACGACCGGGTCTTCACCGATTACATACAATGCCTTAAATTGATTCTTGTTCATGCGCTCGAACATGGTTGGCGCAGTGGCACCAGGAGTTCTTGACAATTTGACGCCCCATGCCTTTTCAAACTTTTCCATAACTGCATTATCTGAAATATCCTGATATCCAGGCATTTTGTTAGGTATACACACATCTGTAGCGCCCTGCACATTATTCTGACCACGGATGGGATTGACACCCGTACTGGGTTTTCCAATATGTCCTGTTAATAAAGCCAGGTTTGCAATGGTTCGCACATTATCGGTTCCACAGGTATGCTCAGTAATCCCCAGGGTATAATATATGGCTGATTTTTCTGATTTAGCATATAACCTGGCCGCCTGGCGAATATCTTCTGCGGGAATACCGGTAAATTCTGAAGCCTTCTCAGGTGTGATATCATTCAAAAATTCTTTTAATTCTTCATAACTTTCGGTACGTGTTTTTATGAATTCTTTATTTTCAAGGCCTTCGGCAATTATGACATGGGCCATTGCATTGAGTAACCAGTTATCCGACCCCGGCCTTACCGGTAAGTACAATTTGGCATGTTGGGCAAACCAGATACGACGCGGGTCTGCTACAATAAACGTACACCCCTTCCGCAAGGCCTTCTTCATCTCTAACGCTACAATCGGATGTGCCTCTGTCGGGTTGCCACCAATCAGAAAAATGAGTTTACAATCCTTGATTTCGCTGATCGAATTGGTCATTGCGCCACTACCGAATGACATCGCCAGACCGGCGACGGATGGTGCGTGTCAAGTCCGGGCACACTGGTCTACGTTGTTAGTGCCAATCGTAGCCCGCGCAAATTTCATTGCCAGATAATTTTCTTCATTGGTGCATCGTGAAGAACTCATTACTCCTATATAGTCCGGTCCGTATTTGGCTTTTATTTCGCCCAATTTAGCGGCGACAAGATTCAGCGCCTCGTCCCATGTTGCCTCTTCAAATTTTCCATTCCTCTTTATGAGTGGATGTTTTAATCGATCGGGATGATGGACAAAATCATACCCAAAACGACCCTTTACACACAAGTTGCCGTCGTTGGGAATAGACCCTGTCTTTGAAGTTACCTTGACGACCCGATTCCCTTTAACGTTTAAATACATCGTACAGCCTACACCGCAATAGGCACAGGTGGTTTTGACCTGTTTAAAGTCCCACTCCCGTCCCATTCCAACTGCCTGTTTCTCGACCAGCGAACCCACAGGACATGTCGACACACACTGGCCGCATAATACACAGGTTGTATCGCGTCGGGGTTTCCCAAAGGGTGTTCCTGTTTGGGTTTCAAATCCGCGGTTCTTAAAATCAATCGCATAATCCTGCTGGACTTCCGCACAAATACGGACACAGCGACCGCACAGGATGCACTTACTTGTATCGTGTTGAATGACAGGATTTTCATCCTCTACGATACCGCCATCAGGTTCTTTAAAAAATCGACTTTCTCTCACACCATACTTGTAAGCAAGGTCTTGCAGGCTACACAAACCACATTTCTCACAGGTCATACAATCCTTCGGATGGTCTGAAAGGATCAGTTCCAAAACCATCTTTCGGGTTTTTAATACTTTTTCAGAATCAGTACGGATCACCATACCATCGGCAATCTCTGTATTGCACGACGTTATGAGCGCATTCGATTTGCCTCTCTCTACCTCTACCATACAAACGCGGCATGCCGCAAAGGGGTCCAGCCGCGGGTCGTGACAAAGGGTTGGGATACGAATGCCGACGGAATTGGCAGCTTGTAATACCGTCTTGCCTTTATCTACCTCTATGGTCTTACCGTCGATATTGACTTTAATTTTTGGAATCATTACCATAAATATTATTCTCCTTAATTTTCAATTAGGACACTGATTGCCGCAGATACACACAGATTATTTTTCAATTTTTATATCCTGTTAATACGTGTTCATCTGTGTCCACAAAAAATTTAACTTACCATAATTCCCGCATATCCTACGACCTGATCATAATCGCCCGTAGTGTCGCCGCTGGTTTCATATCGCACCAGTTCAGCCGTTTTAGCCCCTCGTTCCTTAGAACATACCAGCATAGTAACCGTCGGGTAAATGCCACACATCGTAATGCGCATATCGTGAACCTTGCTATACAAATTATCCTCGTTAAGGGACAGGACTTCGTCGATAGCAATTTTGTCCTTCCTGTTAGCAGATGCCTGTGACTCGTGATGTGTCATATCAGAAGAGGCTACCACAAGTGCATCCGGGCATAATTTCTGTAATACCTGTGATAAACTTTTCCCGATATTTTTGAGGTCTACGATATTCCTGGAAGAAATGACCATCACAACGATTTTAATACCAGGATTAAAGTATTGAATAAAAGGTATCTGAACCTCTGCAGCATGCTCGTACAGATGAGATTCCTGGTCTTTCTCAACAAGGTCGCAGACGTGCACCAGTTCATCCACTACCTTTTCATCCACCTCGACATCTCCCAGGGGGGTACGCCAAAACCCGCCAGGCCAGATGGAATACGGCACACCATAACCTGTATGATTGGGCGCTAAAATCACTACCGTATTGGGTATTTTAATCCTTGAATAAAGATTTCCTGCAACACGTCCTGAATACACATATCCGGCATGCGGAGAGACAATGCCCAAAACGGCCTGTTTTTTGCAATCCTTGATCACAAAACTTTCGATATCGCTCTTTAGCTGGTTTGCATCTCCGCTGTAAAAACTGCCAGCAACGGCAGGAAGTCTTATCATAAACTTCTCCACTATATTTGATGTACAGGAATTTCAACGTTGTTGGTAGGAGCCGACTCCTGTTGGCGACCGGGTACTTGCATGCCATTGTGAATTGCCGGTCGCCGTCATGAGACGGCTCCTACCTACAAATTAAACACAATATAATTTAACATGGCATTATTAAACAGTCAAACTTCTTTTAAATTGATTTTTTATTTGAAAGATACGTATATAATGGTTTAAAATTTTGTAATAGTTCACCCACCCCTAAATCCCCTCCCAAGAGGGGACTTTTTGTATTCCCCTCTTGGGAGGGGACAGGGGTGGGTTCCTCTACTGAGTTCAAAGTGAGGGGGTGAACTGTTACAAAATTTTGAAATTAGTTAATTACCTTGTTGCATAGGAAATTATATAATTTTGACAGGATTAACAGGATAATCAGGATGAAAATCGTAGTAGGGACACGGAGCACCGTGTCCCTACCTGCTGTTAATCCTGTTCATCCTGTCTAAGGTAGCTGAACTATTAAAACTGAAATTCATTGTCATTTAAGGAGTTAGCTTTTGGCTAAGGCATTGGCTTTATTATCGGGTGGTTTAGACAGTACACTGGCTATCCGCGTTATTCAGCAACAGGGAATCGAGGTAATTGCCCTTAATTTTGTGACCGTTTTTTGTCGCTGCACGTCACATGGAAGCTGTAAACTCGAGGCAGTAAAGGTCTCTGAAAAGTTTGGAATACCAATTAAGGTCATCAACACGACGGAACGGTTTCTGGAACTCGTCAAGAAACCCAAATTTGGATATGGAAAGAATATGAATCCCTGCATCGATTGTAGAATTAATATCTTTCGCATTGCGGGGGAATACATGCGGGAGATTGGAGCCGATTTTATTATTACCGGCGAGGTGTTAGGGCAAAGACCGATGTCCCAGCGAAAAGAAGCCATGAAGATTATCGACAAGGAAGCGAACCTTACCGGGCTTGTTTTGAGACCTTTGTGCGCCAAGCATATGGAACCCACTATCCCTGAGAAATTGGGAATTGTAGACAGAGAACAACTGCTTCAGATTCGGGGACGTTCCAGAAAGAACCAGATACAGCTTGCCGATGTGTTCCAAATCAAAGACTATCCCTGCTCTGCAGGCGGATGTCTGCTTACCGATCCAGAGTTTGCGCATCGTATGCGGGATTTGGTTAATACCTGTGATGCCAATGTCAACGATGTTAACTTATTAAAGGTTGGAAGACATTTCAGACTCGACCAGCAAACAAAGGTTATCGTCGGCAGAAACGAGGAGGATAATACAAGGGTCGACTCGCTATCAAAAGAAGGAGATGTCCTGTTAACCCTGGTTGACATGCCAGGACCTCTTACCCTTATCCGAGGGGAAATCACCGAAGAAAAGATTCAGACTGCTGCGCAAATTACTGCCAGGTACGGGAAGTCACACGTTTTGCCTTCAGTAAAAGTATCTGTGAAACAGGTGAAAAATAATGCCACGGAGAGGATCATAGAAATTACACCAATGAGCCAGGAAGAAGTGGACAAACTCATACTAAAAAAATCTCAAACCATTAACGTCTGTTGAGGAATATTTTAAGATGAATTTCAATATAAAATTTAAAAACCCATTTAAACGCCTCGAAAATGCGACCGGGGTAGATTCTGATGCCAAAAAAAGGACATTTATTAAAACCGATAAGCAAATTTACACTATCCTCGGAATTGCCTTTGCAGTTTCAGCCGTTGCCCTTTTATGTTATTGGCTTTTAAAAGAAAGGCCTTACTATAATAATCTGCTTGCTGAAAAAGACGAACTGATTAAGACCCTGAAATTCACGCGGGATAAGTTGAAAAAAATTCATGAAAATGCAGTCGCTAGTTATGAAGAAAAATTAAAAGGCGAATATATCCCAAAATCCCTTTATGACGATAAAATCAATGACTACGAGCAAAAACTAACCTCGTACAAGAATAGTTACATTTCCAAAGAAGAACATGAAAAACAGGTAGCAGAATTAGAACAGCGCCTTAAAGAAGAAACTTTATCAGAAGAAAATGTATCCAAAGAAGAATATGCACAAAAAGTCACCGCACTGGAACAAAAGGTCTCTATTCTGGAAGACAAAAATCTCGATCTAAAAGAAACGTTCGAAAAATCTGCAGAATTCATCAAAGGGGAAAAGGATGCATTGGAAAATATGCTTATGTTAGAGCGAAAAAAAGCATTAATCCCTTCTCTGATCCTGCCTGAAACCAAAAATAATGCACTGACTGCCGATGTATTAAAAAAATTAGTGGCCATAAAAGAAAAGTTAAAAAATATTGACGAAATGAATCTCCCTTTAAAATCTGATACGTATTTTGGGATGGGTCTCGTTTCCTATTACAACAAACAACTCGGCGAAGCAATTGAACAATGGGAAAATGCAGTATCTTTGAACAAAAACAATCTCAAGGCATACATCTGTCTTGGGATTGTTTATAACGAAGAAAATATGTCTGACAATGCGATTAAAATCTTGAAACGCGCCCTCGAGATCAATCCTAAATATGCCACCATACATCTTACTCTAGCCCGTATCTACGAGCAAAAAGGGGTATTGGATGACGCTATTTATGAATACTTGAAAGTGCTTGAAATCAATCCGGAAACCGTGGATATTCATAACAAACTTGGAATTCTTTACGAAAAAAAGGGGATGAAAGAAGAGGCAAGGAAATCTTTTGCCCAGTACGAAAAATTAAAGGGAGGAAAATAAATTACCCTGAACAACAAATAAAATTGAAATTACTCTAAAAGGACAAGTCCGTATATATTAACCTCATCGAGTTTATTCTTAAGCGTTTCTATTTTTAAGTTATGATTTCTTACCGTCTGATAGACATCGATACCGCACGCCTCCATTGACGGTCTTGCCTCTGTAGTACGAACGCAGGCAGAGGCAGTCTCGCAATTTTCGCACAATTTACAAGGACCTGCACCAAGACCAAAGGCTTTGTAAAATCCCAGAGAAAATGCATGCTTTTCGATTTCTGCAGTGATATATCGCATCTGCCAGCTCAGGTGTCCATGGAGGAGCAATGCCTTATTATATTCCCCAAGAATTTTTTTCATCTCTTCATAAGATGGCGCATGAGGCGGGCAGGTTAGTTTTTTCCCGTACTCGTCACATCCATATTTGCATTTCAGTTGAATCCACCGTGCAACAGCAACAGTATTGGTATGGATAACGAAAGCCTGTTCACAACCAAGTTCTATGGACTTTTTAATCAATAAATCACACAAACCGTTGGAATCAAGGTGTGATATAATATCCGCCTGAATGTCTGGTATAGCCGAATCCTGGATATGCATAGGCAAATCTCCTAAAGGACTAATCTTTCATTGTATTTAATATAAACGAGATAGTGTGTTTAATCAAATATTTTTTCCTTGGAATGCGCACAAAACATTTTATTGACAGGGTCAATTCATACGGTATAATCTGTCAGGTCAGGAAAATAGAAGTAGCTATTTTAAAAATATTTTCATAGGTTTTAAGTTCACCACTTCGGCGATATGGTAACTGTGGCCCTGAAGGAAGAAAAAAAACGCCCTACAATCAAACAACTTCCCGCCCATGAACGACCGCGAGAAAGACTTATCCAGGGTGGCGACGAACATCTCACCGATGCTGAACTCTTAGGAATCATCATTCGTGACGGTACAATAAATTACAGTGCAGTTGACATAGCCAAAGAGATACTTTCAAAGTATAGTGACTTTAGAAGTTTGAGTTCAGTTTCTATTCGTGAGTTATGTAAGATAGATGGTATAGGGCCGGCACGGGCTGCGCAGATAAAGGCCGCCCTGGCTATTGCCAAGCGTTTTTCTGCCACTTCCCTTAAACCTAGCCAACAGTTTAAGTCTAGCAACGATATCTTCAAGCACTTCCACGAGCAACTTCGGGGAAAGAAACAGGAAGTATTCCTGGCAGTTCTACTGGATAATAAAAACCGTATCATTAAAATTGAATCAGATGTTTCTGCTGGCAGTTTAACATCCAGCATCGTCCATCCCAGAGAGGCATTTAGGGCGGCGATCAAGGAATCCGCAGCATCAGTAATCTTTGTGCATAATCATCCCTCAGGCGACCCTGAACCCAGTAAAGAAGACATTCAGATAACCAATCGGCTGGTAGAGGCCGGAAATATAGTCGGTATAAAAATCCTGGATCACATTATTGTCGGAAACGAGCAGTATGTCAGTTTTAAGGATAGAGGGATTATGACTTAGGTGCTGGCTATCCAGGAGGGTGGTTTTTTGGTTATATTACGGAAAGATGCAAATAACACCTTATCTCTTAATGAATGATACTTTCAATCACTTAGGTATTCCATACTTCAAGGCACGCACACCTCACCTGCTCATTCCTATTTACTCGCTTTCATTACAAATACTTTACAGCAGGTTCAGCTACAAATGGCCTATGCCAAAATCTGCCCTTTTCGTATTTTACGAAAATGATTAGGATTATCTGGAAACTTTTTCAAAACAATGGTATTATTCTCTAACAACTTTGGACAACAATGCTGGTATTCCTGGATTTAAGGTTTTCCGTTTGAAATAAAAATAAACTATAGAAAAGGAGATGTAAATATGCAAGACATAAAATTACACATCATGAAAGCCTTTGTATTGGTTGTTTGTATCACAGTCATTCTTGGATTTGTTTCTGCCGGCATCTCTCAAGCGAAAACGGCTGCGGAGATTGACGCAAGCGTAGGTGCCTCCCTCGAACGTTTTCATAAGGAAGTGAAAGGCGCAGAGGAATTTCTCAAGAGCGCTAAGGGTGTGCTTGTACTACCGGGGGTTATCAAGGGTGGACTGGTCATTGGGGGTGAATATGGTGAGGGGGCTTTGAGAATTGATGGAAAGACGGTTGATTACTATAGCACCGCGTCTGCCTCATACGGCTTCCAACTGGGTGGGCAAAAGAAGGACATCATCCTTGTCTTTATGCAGGAAGAGGCGCTTAATAAGTTCCGTGAAAGCTCCGGATGGAAGGCGGGAGTTGATGGATCAGTTGCCCTGGTAAATCTTGGGGCAGCCGCCTCTCTTGACACGGCAAAAATGAAAGAACCCATCGTTGGGTTCGTTTTTGGCCAGAAGGGGCTGATGTACAACCTGACGCTTGAAGGCTCGAAATTTACTAAACTCAAGAGATAAAAGTATAAATAATCTGTGAAATCGCATTGTCTTAAATCTGTGTAATCTGCGAAATCTGTGGTTTATTTTTTGTTGTTTCGAATTACAATTTTCTCGGCGCATTGGTCAAAGAAATCATATCCTGAACCTGCCTCGCCGATGAGATGTATCATCTTTGCCGCATCTGTAACCCGCACGCCACCTAAAACAGTCACACCTCTTTTAAAAAGCGGCTCCGGGTACACACTGGCAGTCGGACCGACAATGACAACATCACGCGCATTTCTGGCAAGTTTCAAGATAGGTTCAAGGGTGTGATTCACGAGCGTAACCCCGGTTATAATCAGGATGTTTCCTTGAGGAATTAATTCCTGCAAACGGGCTTCGGGTTCAATTTCAATGTTTTCGCCTTTGCCAACGGTTCGGGGATTTTTTTCGATGACAAAAAGTTTTTTAGTAATCTCTTGGATTCTTTTTATAAACGGCGGAAATGCCCCGACCATAACGACCGTGTCTTCTCCAGTTATCTGGATCAGGTCTAATGCATTCCCATATGCTGAAGGTTTGTAAGGACTGTGGTCGTCTTCAAGCAGTATC
>Ga0209323_10003631_pt1 | contig 10254 bp, 8 predicted proteins | sample Rifsed19ft2_FD_184014 | JGI IMG/M metagenome (GOLD analysis project Ga0209323, IMG submission 184014) | Soil microbial communities from Rifle, Colorado, USA - sediment 19ft 2 (version 2) | ecosystem: Environmental > Terrestrial > Deep subsurface > Rock core/Sediment | place: Rifle, Colorado...
TCATCGTCAACTAATGCAAGAACATGTGCATCTACTACCTTAAGCGTAAATATTGGCTTTCTTTCAAGTAAGTTAATTTCATAACTTCTTGGAAACTTAAGCTGAATCGAAAAATCTTTTACTAAAACTTCCTGAGTCAATACTTCACTAATTTGTTTTCTAGCACTACCTATCGGAAGACCCCTAACTTTTTCGAGTTTATTTGATATTGAATCATTACAAGGACCGAATTGGCTTATACAAATAATATCTCCAGTTCTTACTAGTTTGGGTAAAACAATTACTATAGAGACTAGAAAAATCACAATAAACCCGGCAACCACCCTATCGTGAAGTTTCACTTTAAATATATTCTTTAATTAATTCAACTAATTTAGTCGCGGCAAAAATATCTGGGCTTTGTTTACGCCCTACTTTTGAAACAAAGTAATCCCAGTTTTTAGCCATAAAATCTATCTCTTTATAAAGGTTTTCGGGTGTTAGATTTTTCTGTTCCAAAATTTTTGCAATACCGAATCCTCTTGCGTATAGGGCATTTTCTTTCTGTTCATTTTTATAGCTCCAGGGAATAGGTATGAGTATTGAAGGAATTTTAACTACCATTATTTCAGATACAATATTCGCCCCCGCTCTAGATACTACAATATCTGCCTTACTTAAAAGAGAGGTCCAATTCCATGGCTCAACAAGACCATAAACTTCATACTTTTCCCTCAAGGCAGTTGGAAGACTTGCCCGTATATTTTGAAATCTTGAAAGGCCATTTATCCCTACTTGATGAATTACTCTAAATTTATTGAGTAATCTGGGAAGGATATTATTAATCGTTTCGTTAATAAACTCAGAACCTCTAGAACCCCCCGTTACAAATATAATCGGCGGATTTCCAATTTTTTTCCTAGGCATAAGATTTCTTACTTCTTTAGAAACAGGATTTCCAGTAATTACACTTTTATCTCTTGGAAAATATTTTGCGCTTTGAGCTCTACCTAGGGCAATTCTTGTAGCAAAATGGGAAGAGTATCTATTAGCCATACCAAAAGACGAAGTTTGCTCATGTACTAAAGAAGGAACCCCTAGTAACCAGCCGATAAAAACTACAGGAAAAGAAGCATAGCCGCCGAAAGAAACAATAATCTTCGGTTTTACTTTTAAAAGAATGATTAGGGCGTGAGTAAAACTTAATGGAATTTTAAGAAGTGACGGAATTGTCCAAAAAGAAAACTTTCTTTGAACTCTTCCTGCAATAATAGGTATAAATTCTATATCTATTTTGGGAAAAACAACTTTCTCAAAGGTTGGAACTTTTCTTCCTTCCAAAGCTTTTGCAGGTCCAACCCAGTTGATATCCCAACTTACACTTTTGCTTTCTCTAAGCTCTTGAATCAAAGCATAGGCAGTCGCCCCTGCGTGTCCGCCGGTTAATATAACTTTTATTACTTTTCTTCTTCTCTTAACTTTTCCCATGTTTAGAGATATTAAGTAGTATGCCTGCTGCTACCAATACCATAGTTAGAGCACTTCCACCATAGGAAAAAAAAGGCAGGGGGACTCCGGTAAGCGGGGTTAGTGCGACCATGGAGCCAATATTCAAAAATATCTGTACTCCTATCCAAGCTACGATTCCCGTTGCAAGAAGCTGCGAAAATTTGTCCGGTGCGTTATTTGCAATTTTCAACCCTCTTATAATAAAGGCGACAAAAAGAAAAAGAATAATTAAAGCACCGATAAAACCTACCTCTTCTGCAACCACCGCGAATATTGAGTCCGTTGCCGCTTCTGGTAAAAATAGATATTTTTGTCGAGATGCTCCAAGCCCTACACCAAATAGTCCGCCTGACCCCAAAGCAAGAAGTACTTGTCTTATATGATAAGATTTTCCCAAAGGGTCATGAGTTTGTTCTAAAAAAGTCATAAGTCTGTCTCTTCTATAGGTAGAGGTAATAATCAAAACAAAACTAGCAAGTATGCCAATTAAGAGTGCTCCCAGAAAGTAGAAAATGCTTATTCCTGAAACAAAAATCTGGGTCATTGCTGTTCCTCCGACTACAAGAGCTGTTCCCAAATCAGGTTGAAACATGATTAATACCAGAACCAAACCCATTGGTAAAAAATATGATAGCGCGCCCTTGCCTTTTGAGAAAACCTTCGCAAGGTAAATTGCGAGTGCTAATTTCACAAACTCGGAAGGTTGTATTGATATTGGTCCAACATTAATCCATCTACGTGCTCCTAATATTTGGGATCCGACTGAAGGAATTATTACTAAAAGTAAACCTAAAATGCTTAATAAAAAAACAGGTAATGCAATTTTTTCCCAGAGTAAGTAGTGAATTTTTGAAACAATAAAAAGAAGTACAAGTCCTAAACCACCCCAGATTATTTGTTGTTTAACAAAATAAAATTTGTCATTAAAAGTACTCAGGGCTTGTGGTGCAGATGCATCCGCGACGGCTATAAGCCCCAATACTGTCAATATCAAGGTTAAAATCAACAAGGTTTTGTCCCAAACCTTACTTTGTTTGGTGAGACGTATTTTCTTCACGTCAAATTGTAGCCAGCCAGAGTCCAAAAATTGCAAGCATAAGAATCAATCTAGCTTCAATATGTGCCTGCGCGAAGTAACCCTTAGCAAAAATATGTCGAGCCAGCCCCTGATATAAACTACTTTCTAATAAGAATATTTGGGCTGGCAAGACTTTAAATGAGGAGTGGGAATAATCCCCAAAAATGTAATTTGTACGACGAGTGTTTTTTGAAAAGGCGTTGACGAGCGCAAAATTATCCATTTATATTGTTGCCAGCCAGAGTCCAAAAATTGCAAGCATTATTCCTGCCAACCAAGCCCTAAATACGATTTTTGGCTCCTCCCAACCTATTGCTAAAAACGTGTGATGAAGCGGGGCTAATTTAAATATAGGTTTTTTAAAAACTCTCCATCCAATTATTTGGATTGCTGAAGAAGCAAGTTCTATAACAAAGATGCCTCCTATTACAACTAAAGCAATTAAGCTTCCAGTAAGAAGTCCTATTACCGCCAAAAGGGCTCCAAAAGATAAAGCTCCAACGTCTCCCAAAAATATTCTTGCCGGCCAAACATTAAAGTAAAGAAAAGCCATCATCACCCCAAGCCAAAGAGAAATAAAAACAGAAACCGGAGTGTCTAAGCTACCATAAGCAATGATTAAAAAGGCTAAAAGGCAGATTACTAATAGTCCTGAAGCTAAGCCGTCTAATCCATCTGTGATATTAAAGGCATTCGAAAATGAAACAATTACCAATGCGGCAAAAGGAACATAGCCGATGCCGAGATTAATTGTTTTATTGAGAAGTGGAATGTGAAGAAATTGAATTCCTAAATATTCATATATTGTATAAGCGATTATTCCTGCCAAAATCCATTGAATTATAAATTTTTGTTTTCTTTTTAAGCCAAATGAAAAACCCAGCAAAAAGCCTGGCTTTCCCTTACCTATTATTTTGACTAAGTCGTCAGAGAGTCCCAAAAGCCCAAAAGATAAGAATGTAAAAAATATTATTAAAAGTTCGGTTTTTAATTCATAAGAACTCTTAATAAAAACTCCCATATAAGAGGCCAGGGGAAATACACACGCAAAAAGTACCGAAACCAAGACAATTATTAATATTCCGCCTCCAACAGGAGTCCCTGCCTTGATATCGTGTAATTTATCAAAAAGAGGCACCTTACCTTTCTTAGGCGCCTCTTTTTGCCTGGTCATTTTTAGCTTATAAAGTAAATCAATAAACGGTATCACCAAGACAGATGCAACAGTGAAAGAAAAAATAATTAATCCCAGGCCTAAAGACAAGTAGCTGGATGAGCCCATCCTAAGAATTATATCAACATTCAAGAAGACAGCATAATCTAATTATGCTGATGAATTGAACGTTGATATGTCATTTTCATTTAGATGATGACCCCGACTATAGTCGGGGAAAAATGTCATAACAGCATTCAAGAAAACCGACCAATCTGATTGGCCGGATGCCTCCGGCTCATAGCCACCGGCGCGTAGCGCCTAAGGCGCAGAGCGAGTCTATGGCTCGGAGAGAATTGAACGCTGGTATGTTTTTCGCTTTTAGAAGTCTACCTGCACATATTGTGCAGGACGAAAACCATATCAGAATTCAAAAAAACTCTCGACTGAAGTTAGAGATTAAGACAACCTCGACACTAGCCTATCAAGACCTATACCTCGAGAGCCCTTCACAAATACCAATGAATTTTTGTTGATAAAAGGGCGGAGTTTTGATAGTGCCTCCTCCCATCCTGAAACTTCAAATACATTTGCCTTTCCCATTACCTTGACAGCCTCTTCTCCGGATATCTTAGCAGACTCACCTACACAGATAAGTTTTGATAAGTGCAGCTTACCCATAAATTTCCCTAGTTCTTCGTGATATTTTCCATTCCAATTCCCCAATTCCAACATATCCCCAAAAATAACTATTTTTCCCCGTCCCGGGAAAAAAGACAGTGCCTGAAGAGATACTTTTGCTGCTTCGGGATTGTTGTTGTAAGAATCATCTATTAATAATGCCCCGCCCCGAAGCTCCTTTACACGCATTCTGTGTTTTTGGGGTTCAAATACTTCCAAACCATACTTAATCTTTTGTATTGAAATTCCCAATGAATATGAAGCTGCAGAAGCCGCAAGGGCGTTTAATATAAATTGACTTCCAAAAACAGGAATTGTAACTTTAATTTTTTTAAGTGAATTTTGGTCAAAAATAATCCTAAACTCTGTCGTAAAATTCTTTTGCAGTTTTTCTTGCGACGCCATTACTGCAGTTCCATCTCCAAACCACACAATTTTCCCGGTTAAACTATTTTTTAGTTTAGTTAAATACTTATCTTGCGAATTTAAAACCGCTATGTCATTTTTCTTCAAACTTCTAACCAGCTTGCTTTTTTCCATATATACGCCCCCAACGTCTCCCAAAAACTCCGTATGAGTAGGATAAATGTTAGTAATTACTCCCATATCCGGAGTTGCCAACCACAAATAAAAATCCATTTCACCAGGGTATTCAATCCCCATTTCAAGTACTAAATATTTAGTGAAAGGCGTACATCTTAATATCGTAGAAGGAATATTATAAATGGGGTCTATATTAGCTAATGAGGCTATGGTTCCGCCATCTTGTTTGAGGATGGAGGCAATCATTTCTTTTGTAGTAGTTTTACCCGCGCTACCTGTAATTGCGATTACTTTTAAACCAAATATTTTCTTTAAGGTTATTAGATAATACTTAGCCAGCCTTCTTTTAATCGGATGAATAAAAAATCTTTTAATATACGTCCCCATCAGCTTATTAATTCCTACATGCCTTTCCTCGTTAGTTAAATAGATATGATTTATGGGAAGTCTCGGCGTCACCCACCATCTAAATAGAGGATTAATATAAGACATAACTAAGTAACTACAACTTTCTTAATTGAGCTAGCAATTCTTGCTACTACCTCATAATTAATTGTACCAATCTTTTCGGCAACTTCTTCTACGCTAATCCTTTCTTTTCCACTTAGACCTATCAAAACTACCTCATCCTCAATACTTACATTTTTGATGCTACTTATATCGATAACTATCATATTCATTGCTACCCTTCCAATTACTGGTGCGAATTTGCCTTTTATTAGGACTCTTGAACTACCTGATAATTTCCTATCATACCCGTCTGCATAGCCAATTGGAATTATCGCAATTTTAGTTTTTCTGGGGGCTATCCAGGTCCTGCCGTAGCCAACTGATTCACCGGCGCCAATCTCCTTCACCTGGACGACCATACTTTTCCAAGAGAGTACGGGTTTTAGTATTAACTTCCTTTTCCTAATTCTGAGGGCTATTTTTGTTTCTCTCGACGGCCAAAGACCATAAAGAGCGATTCCTGCCCTAACCATATTGAAGCGCGTGTCTGGATAAAGAAAAGTAGCGGCGCTTGCGGCACAGTGGATTAAAAGAGGATTAATACCATTTCTTTTCAGTTGTGAAATGGCTTCCTTAAATTTCTTTAATTGCAGTTTGGCAAAACTTGGGTCGAGTGTATCCTCTATATTGGCAAAGTGAGTAGACATACCTTCCAAATATAGTTTCTTATTGTTTTTTAAAATATACTCCGCAAATGAAAGAAGGCTTTCGCCCTTAACTCCTTGTCTATTTAATCCTGTCTCTACTTTAATATGCAATTTGGCTTTCTTTGGTAGATTTAGATTTATAATTTTCTCAATACTTGCATTATTGTAGACAACTATTGATAAGTCGTTCATAACTGCTTCTTTCAAGCGTGAGAGAGGAGTATAACCTAAGATAAGAATCGGCTTTGGGGTTAGCCTTCTAACCATTAGCCCCTCTTCGATACTATCTACGCAAAACCAATCGCAAGATGTATTCAAAATACCTACAACTTCGTAAAGTCCATGGCCATAAGCATTTGCCTTAACTACTGCGGCTATTTTAGTCTTTGTCCCTACCATCTTTTTAAACTGCTTCAGATTATGTAAAAGTGATGATTTAGAAATCTCAATCCAGGTTTTATATTGAGGTGATTTAGTTTTGAAGTGCATAGTTAATAATCTTTTGCAAAAGTTTCGGATATGAATAGCCAAAAGCTTTTGCGGCTTTTGGCAGAAGAGACATGGGAGTTAGACCCGGAATAGTATTAATCTCAAGCACCACAGGGTAAATACCTTCTTTGAGAAGAAAGTCCACCCTGGCAAATCCTCTACAACCAACGACTTTATATACTTTTATAGATATTTCTTGAACAATTTTCGAAAGTTTCCTTGAAATCCGTGCTGGAACAATCTCTTCGGCGCCGCTTTCAGTGTACTTGGACTTGTAATCAAAAAACTCTCCCTTAAGCGGAACTATCTCAATCACGGGAAGTGCGAAAGCATCTTCGTTGCCCAAGACCGCACAGGTAACCTCTTTACCCTTAATATACTCGTCAACCAGAGCCTCCTTCCCATACTTCAAAGCTTTAGATATTGCCCTTTTTAGACCTTTCTTCTTTCTTACTATTGATGCTCCAACTGAGGAACCCTGAGCTGACGGCTTTACAAAATAAGGAGGATTAGATAACTCTCTATAGACTTTCTTGAGACTATCTCCTTCACTGACAACAACAGATTTTGGTACTGGAATTTTTGCATGTTCCATAAGTTTTCTAAAAACAGGCTTATCCATACCCAATGCGCTTGCCAGTACTCCTGAACCGGTATATTTAATACCAGCAAGCTCTAGCATCCCCTGAACAGTTCCGTCTTCGCCATATGGGCCGTGCATGGCAATGAAGACAATATCAACGCTTCCGGAAATTTTCTCTGAAGTAACCGGTCTAGATTTTAGAGAAGTACTAACAATATCCTTACCCGTCCCGACAAAGCTGGACGAGTCAGGAAGGGAAAGGAGCTCCTTTTTAGCTACATTTAGCCATTTTCTACCATCTTTTGTGATAATAATAGGAATTGGTAAATATTTTTTAGGTAAATTCTTTACAACTTCTCTACCTGAAATTAAGGAAATTTCATACTCGGGGCTTCTTCCACCCATTAATACCGCTACCTTAATATGCTTCGTCATCAATTAAGAAATTATTACTTTAAGCGCCTTACCCGATATTTTTTCGCCCAAAAACATCTCAGCAGTCATTATAAATCTTTCGGTCAAGTCTGTGAGGTAAAATCTATCCTCTTTCCTACTCTTCGAAGTCATTCCTTTCTCGTTAAGGTAATCAGAAACTTCTTTAGCAACTTCTTTAGCAGGATTAACTAGATAAATCTTATTTCCTAAGAAGTTCCTTAACTCACTTTCTATAATGGGATAATGCGTACACCCCATTATGAGACAATCAATTTTGCTTTTTTTAAGGGGTGAGAGATATTTATTAATAAATATTCTTATTTCCGCACCTTTAACCAATCCTTCCTCGATTAGCGGAACTAATAAAGATGTATGTCTTTCAAAAACTTTTATTGTCCTTTCTTGTTTCTTTATCCCTTTTGAATATGCTTTAGCTCCGACTGTTGCTCTTGTTCCTATTACTCCTATTCTTTGATTTTTCGTCTTTTCTATGGCGATTTTCACAACCGGGCTTATGACCCCAAACACTGGAACTTTCGAGGCGCGCTTAACTTCATTTAGAGCCAGAGATGAGACGGTATTACAGGCAACAATAACACATTTAACTTTTTTCGTCAGAAGAAATGCTAAATCCTCGAGGGCAAACTTTATCACAGTATCTTTACTCCTTACCCCGTAAGGTACACGGGCTGTGTCTCCCAAATAAATAAGGCTTTCTTCTGGTAAAACTTTTTTAACCTCCTTAAAAACCGTAAGTCCCCCTAACCCTGAATCGAAAATTCCAATTGGTCTATTGTCCATTTTTGTTAAGCTGCAAAAAGGCTGCTTTGAATTTTTTGCCTCTTTCCTTATAGTCGTGAAACATATCAAAAGAGGCAGCAGCAGGCGAAAGTAGTATGACTCCGCCTTTGGGCGTAAGAAAACACGCCTTTTTCACAATTTCTAGCATTGACTGCTTACCCATATTCACTATATTGCCTTTATAACCTGCATCGATAAGCATTTTCCCGAGTTTATCGGACAAATCCCCTATCAATATTATATTTTTAAGATTATTCTTTTTAGCCGCTAATTTTGCCAACCCCTTATAATTTAACCCCTTATCATAGCCGCCAAGAATGAGGGTTAGAGGTTCCAAAAAGGAATTGAGGGCAGCAGAAGCTGGCTGTGGGCCGGTTGCAAAGGAATCGTTATAATATTTTATCCCTGAAGCCTCCCCAACCAGTTCAAGTCTATGCTCTAAGCCTTTGAAAGTCGATAAAACTCTTAGAATGATACTCTCTTTTATATCTAAAATTTTGGCAACAGTAGTTGCAGCTGCCACATTTTCCCAATTATGCTCGCCTTTCAAAAGCAGAATACTTTTATATTTTTCGGGGAGACCCGATTTGGAATAAAAGACTATTTTACATTTAGTTTCTTTTGAAAAACTTTTAGGCAAAGCATAATCTTCGTTAATTACTGCAAAATCACCCTCTTTTTGAAATTTAACAATATTTTTTTTGGCCTCGACATATTCATTGACACTCTTGTGCCAATCTAGATGGTCTTGGGTGATATTTAGTACGACCGCTATATGGGGACTCACCGAAAGGTCAATCAGCTGGAAAGAGGAAAGTTCTAAGATTACCCAGCTTTCTTTTTTCAATTTTGGCAAAAGCTCTAACAATGGACTGCCGATATTTCCCGCTAAATAGACGTCTTTACCTGCACTTTTTAAAGTTTCATAAATTAATGTCGCAGTTGTCCCTTTTCCTTTTGTCCCTGTGACTCCGATTATTCTTCCGGGACAGCGCTCAAAGAAAAGCTTGGTTGCACTTAGAATCTTAACCTCTCGTTTTTCGGCGTCAATAATTTCGGGCAAATATCTATAGACTCCTGGAGAGCGAAAAATATAATCAAAATTAGTAAGTTTACCTTTTAAATAGTTTTTCCCACATTTTATACTGATATTTTTTTTGGGGACTAAGCCGAAATCGATTTGCCCTTCGGCTTTCTCATCAAAAATAGTAATTAGTGCATTCTCCCCCAAAAGATACATTGCAAGGTCTCTCCCTTCTAACCCAAGCCCTAAAATAGCAACCTTTTTTCCTTTAAACATATTTATTAAAATCCTATTAACTGTACTTCTGGTTCTAATCTTATCGAGAATTTCTCTTCTACTTTGTCTGCATATTTTTGGGCTAATTTATAAAAATCAGAAGCATTACCACCGCCCGTATTAATAAATAAATTGGCATGATAGTCGGCAATCAGGATTTTACCTCTCTTTTTACCTTTTGCTCCCACTGCTTCGAGCAAGTATCCCGCAGGAACCTTGCCGTAAACAATTTTCTCTCTGGGAATTTTGGCAAGTTGTCTGGGGGTTAAATCGCTGGCCAAAATATTTTTAAAATAGGAGCCAGGACATTTGAGTCCCGGCTTATATTTTGCGAGTCTTAGTGAGAGCGTCTCGTCCTTAATCTTTTTCAATATTTTTGCTTCGGATTTAACCTTGAAATCAAACACTCCTTCTAAAATTGTCCACTTATTTTTCTTAAATATACTTTCCCTATAATTAAATCGGCACTCATCTAAAGTTAACCATTTCAACTCTTTCCCGTCAAAAGCTTTCACGCGGGATATATTGTCACTTACTGTCTGTCCA
>Ga0209323_10003634_pt1 | contig 10252 bp, 7 predicted proteins | sample Rifsed19ft2_FD_184014 | JGI IMG/M metagenome (GOLD analysis project Ga0209323, IMG submission 184014) | Soil microbial communities from Rifle, Colorado, USA - sediment 19ft 2 (version 2) | ecosystem: Environmental > Terrestrial > Deep subsurface > Rock core/Sediment | place: Rifle, Colorado...
CTCGCGTCCGACCACCCTGCCGAGTCGCCGCACCGGTGGCGCCGGCCGGCGCTGCACGAGCTGGCGACGCCCGGCGAGGCGTTTCCGGCGCTGTTCTCGGCGGCTCTCGCGCAGGCGGGCGCGAACGCGCGCGGAGTGGTGCATTCGAGCGATCCCGAGTTCCTGCACCAGATGCGCGTGGGTTTGCGCCGCCTGCGTTCGGTCCTGCGTGCCTTCCGCTCGATGGTGCCGCCGCGGAGCGCGAAGCCGGTGGTGCGCCCGTTGCGCAAGCTGATCCCGCCGCTCAGCGCCGGACGCGACTGGGACGTGTTCTGCGAGTGGCTCGCCGCTGCTGCGGCGCGCGGGCCCGAGGGCGCAGCCGACCTGCGCGAGCTGCTGGCGCGCGCGCGCAAGAGACGGTCGGCGGCGCGGCGCGCGGCGCGCGCCGCGGTGTCGCGGCCGGCGTTCCAGCGCTTCCTGCTGCGCGCGCTGCGCTGGCTGCACGGGGCGCCCTGGTCGCTCCGGGCGGCTGCGCGCGACATTCCGCTCGCAGAGCACGCACGGGACTCGTTGGAACGCCTGCATCGCAAGGCGCTCAGGCAGGCGCGCGGAATCGACTGGCACGATACCGCGCGGCGCCACGCATTGCGGATCCGGATCAAGCGGCTGCGCTATGCCTGCGAATTCTTCGCTCCCTGCTTCCCGCGGGCGTCCGTGCGGCCCTACCTGAAGCGGCTGCAGGCGCTGCAGGACATCCTGGGCGAGCTGAACGACGTGGCGGTGGCGCGGCGGCTCGTCTCAGAGCTCGCGCCGCGGGGGAGCGCGCCGGAAATCGCCGTCGCCGCGGCCCGCGCGCGGCGGATCGTCGCGGCGCGCGAGCAGGCGCTCATCGCCTCGCTCGAGCCAGCCTGGGCCGCGCTCGAGAAGCGGCGCCGGTTCTGGCGCGGCCACCCGCGGAGATCCATTCGCGCTGCAGCATGAACACCTGGCCCGCCCCGGCGCTCGTCTCGGGCCACAGGAACGGCACGCGCGGATAGGCGCGCTCGAGCGCGCGCCGGCTGTCGCCGATCTCGCACACCAGCAGCCCGCCCGGGGCGAGATGCGCGCGCGCCCCCGCGAGGATGCGCCGCACGAACGCCAGGCCGTCGCCTCCGCCGGCGAGCGCCAGACGCGGCTCGTGACGGTACTCGTGCGGCAGCGCACGCATGGTCGCGGCGGGCACGTAGGGCGGGTTGCTGACGATCAGGTGGTAGCGCCGGCCGCGCAGCGCGCTGAACAGGTCCGAGCGCACGAGGCGAACGCGCCGCCCGAGACGATGGCGCGCGATATTGCGCCTCGCGACCGCGAGCGCGGCCGCGGAAACGTCGGCCGCGTCGACGCGCACGCGCGGCAAGGCGCGCGCGAGCAGCACGGCGAGGCAGCCGGACCCCGTGCACAGGTCGAGCGCCTTGCGCGCCTGGCGCGGCAGCCATGGCCGCAGCCTCTCGGGCAGCAGCTCGGAGATGAACGCGCGCGGGACGATGGCGCGCTCATCGACGTAGAACGCACGGCCGCCGAGCCAGGCTTCGTGCAACAGATACGCGACCGGCATCCGCTCGCGGATCCGCCGTTGCACCAGCGCCGCGACGCGGCTGCGCTGCGACGCACTGGCGGACGCATCGAGGTCCGTGCCGAAAGGAAGTCCGAGCCCCCGCAGAACGAGAAACGCGGCTTCGTCGCGTGGATTGCCGGTGCCGTGGCCGTAGTTGAGCGGCGCGGCGCGCAGGCGGCGCGCCGTGTCCCCGATCAGCCCGCCGAGCGTCAAGGAAGGAGCGCGCGCAGCAGGTCGAGGTAGATGCGCGACAGCCGCTCCAGGTCATCGAGCCCGATGTGCTCGTCGAGCTTGTGGATGCTGGCGTTGACCGGCCCGAGCTCGAGGACTTCCGGGCAGATGTCGATGATGAAGCGGGCGTCCGACGTGCCGCCGGCCGTGGAAAGCTCGGCCGTGCGCCCGGTGTGCGCCTTCGCGATCGGGACGGCGATCTCCGCCAGCCGCCCGCGCCCGCTCAGGAACGGCCTGGCGCCCAGAGTCCAGCTGATCGAGTACACCAGGCCGTGCTTCTCGAGCACCGCCTCCAGGCGCGCCTTGAGCGAGGCCTCGGTGCTTTCGGTCGAGAAGCGGAAATTGAAGTCGACTTCGACCGACCCGGGAATGACGTTGGCCGCGCCGGTGCCGCCGTGGATGTTCGAGATCTGCCAGGTGGTGGGCGGAAAGTCTTCGTTGCCCCTGTCCCATTGCGTGCCGGCGAGCTCGGCAAGCGCCGGGGCGAGCTGGTGAACGGGATTTCGCGCCAGATGAGGGTAGGCGACGTGTCCCTGGATCCCGCGCGCGATGAGCTTGCCGGAGAGCGAGCCGCGGCGGCCGTTCTTCAGCACGTCGCCAAGCACATCGACGGAAGTCGGCTCGCCGACGATGCAGTAGTCGATGGTCTCGTTGCGTTGCTTGAGTTTCTCCACCACGCGGACCGTGCCGTCCACCGCAGGCCCTTCCTCGTCCGAGGTGAGCAGCAGCGCGATCGAGCCGGAGTGCGCGGGGCGATCGGCAATGAAAGCCTCGGCGGCGACCACGAACGCGGCGATCGAGGACTTCATGTCCGCGGCGCCGCGGCCGTAGAGCCTTCCTTCGCGAATGGTCGGAACGAAGGGATCGGAGCGCCATTCGCTCAGCGGCCCGGTCGGGACCACGTCGGTATGCCCGGCGAAGCATACGACCGGATGCGCCGTTCCGCGGCGCGCCCACAGGTTGGCGACCTCGCCGAAGGGCATGCTCTCGCAGCGGAAGCCCTGGCGCGCCAGCCGGGCGGCAATCAACTCCTGGCAACCCCCGTCCTGCGGGGTGATCGAGCTGCGGGCGATCAGCTCCTGAGCGAGTTGAAGAGCTCCCGCCTCAGGCATTCATGTCGATCTTGAAGTCGTTGAACGTGGTGTCGGTGCCGGGGCGCGTGACTTCCTTCCTGTCCTGGCCGCCGCCCTTGTCGGCGCCCGGCGCAACCGCCGGGCCGCGCCCGGAAGTCAGCTCGCCCGCGGTCGCCTGGTTGATCAGCCACAGCATGTTGGTCGCCGAATCGGCGTTCGCGAGCGCTTCCTCCTGCGTGATGTGGCCGTCCATGAAGAGGCGGAACAGCGCCTGCTCGAAGGTCTGCGAGCCCGGCGCCATGCTCTTCTCCATGGCCTCCTTGATCTCGTTGATCTCGCCTTTCTCGATCAGCTCCGCGATATGCCGCGTGTTGAGGAGCACCTCGAGCGCGGCCCGGCGCGAGCCGGTCTTGGTGCGCACCAGGCGCTGCGAGATGATGGACTGCAGGCTCGCCGAGAGGTCGAGCAGCAGCGTCGGCCGGTTCTCCAGCGGGTAGAAGCTGATGATCCGGTTCATCGCGTGGTAGCTGTTGTTCGCGTGCAGCGTGGCGAGGCACAGGTGCCCCGACTGCGCGTACTGCAGCGACGCGGACATCGTTTCCTTGTCGCGGATCTCGCCGATCAGGATGCAGTCCGGGGCCTGGCGCAGCGCGTTCTTGAGCGCGGTCTGGAACGCCTTGGTGTCGGTGCCGACCTCGCGCTGGTTGACGATCGACTTCTTGTTCTGGAACACGAACTCGACCGGGTCCTCGAGCGTCAGGATGTGGCCCGACTTCAGCCCGTTGCGATAGTCGAGCATCGCAGCGAGCGAGGTGGACTTGCCCGAGCCGGTCGCCCCGACCATCAGGATCAGCCCGCGCTTCTGCATGATGATTTCCTTGAGCACCTCGGGCAGGCCGAGCGTGTCGAGCGGCGGGATGGTGCCGGGGATGTAGCGCACCACCACCGCCGGCCCGCCTTTCTGCCGGAGGGCGCTGATGCGGAAGCTTCCGACGCCCTCCAATGTGTAGCCGGTGTTCAACTCCATCTCTTCCTCGTACTCGCGGATCTGCTTCTCGTTCAGGACCTCGTACAGGAGCTGCTTCACCGCGTCGGCGTTCATCACCGTCTGGTTGATCGGGACCGCGACGCCGTTGATCTTGATGTTGATCGGCGCGCCGACCGAAAGAAAGATGTCCGAGGCCTTCTTCTCGGCCATCACCTGGAACAGCCGCTTCATCGCGGACATGGTGCCCCCTGGGGAACGCGATGGCGCTAGTGTAGCTTGACTAGTCGCCCCGCAGCAGATCGTTGAGGCTGGTCTTGGCGCGCGTCTTCGCGTCGACCCGCTTGACGATCACCGCACAGTACAAGCCGTATTTCCCGTCCGCCGAGGGCAGGGTGCCCGGCACCACCACCGAGCCTGCCGGAACCCGGCCGTGACATATTTCACCGGTGGTGCGGTCGAAAATGCGGGTGCTCGCGCCGAGGTAGACGCCCATCGAGATCACACTGTTTTCCTCGACGATCACTCCTTCGACCACCTCGGAGCGGGCACCGATGAAGCAGTTGTCCTCGATGATCACCGGGCTCGCCTGCACCGGCTCCAGCACTCCGCCGATGCCGGCGCCGCCTGAAAGGTGCACGTTCTTTCCGATCTGGGCGCAGGAGCCCACGGTCGCCCAGGTGTCCACCATGGTGCCCTCGTCGACGTAGGCGCCGATGTTGACGTAGGAGGGCATGAGCACGACGTTGCGGGCGATATATGCGCCGCGGCGCACCATCGCAGGGGGGACCACGCGGTAGCCGCCCGCGGCGAAGCGACGCGCATCGTAGCCCGTGAACTTCGAAGGCACCTTGTCGTAGTAGCTCGTCGCGCCTGCCTTCATCAGCCGGTTGTCCTGAAGCCGGAAGGAAAGCAGCACGGCCATCTTGATCCACTGGTGCGTGATCCATTTGCCGCCGGATTTTTCCGCGACCCGCAGCCTGCCGGAATCGAGCCCGGCGATCACCGCGTCGACGGCCTTGCGCAGCGCGCGCGAAGGCTTCAGGCTCGCGCGCTGCCCCCAGGCTTCCTCGATGATCTTTTTTTCCGTGTCCACCGAGCTATAGCGTGCGTGCGAAACGCATGATCCGCCCGATCGCCTCCACGCATTCCTCGAGCGGCGCGACGAGCGCGACGCGCACGTGGTTCCTGCCCGGATTCGTCCCGTACGCCTCGCGCGCAATGAAGCTCCCGGGCAGCACCAGCACATTATATTGACGGTATAGGCCGCGCGCGAAGTCCGCGTCGTCGATCGGCGTGCGCATCCACAGGTAGAACCCGCCTTCGGGCAGGCCGGCGGCGAGCGGGGCGCCGATCATCGGCAGCACGGCGCGGAACTTCTCGGCGTAGAGCCTGCGGTTCTCGACCACGTGCGCCTCGTCGTTCCATGCCGCGATCGAGGCACGCTGCACCGCGGGGCTCATCGCGGAGCCGTGGTAGGTGCGGTAGAGCAGGAAGCTCTTCAGCAGAGATCGATCGCCGGCGACGAATCCGGAGCGCATGCCCGGCACGCTGGAGCGCTTCGACAGGCTGGAGAAGACCACCAGGCGCGGGAATGCGGTGCGGCCGAGCCGCTGCGCTGCCTCGAGCGCGCCCAGGGGCGGCCTCGACTCGTCGTAGTAAAGCTCCGAGTAGCACTCGTCCGAGGCAATCGCGAAGCCGTGACGATCGGAAAGCTCGAACAGCTCTGCCCATTCCTCCAGCTGCATCACGCGGCCGCTCGGGTTCCCCGGAGAGCACGCGTAGACGAGCTGCACGCCGCGCCAGTCCAGCTCCGAGAGCCGCATTCCCGAATTGAGGAACAGCGGCGTCGCGCCGGCGAGCAGCGCCGCGCCCTCGTAGATCTGGTAGAACGGGTTGGGGCAGACCACCCTCGCGCCCCCGCCGGACGGATCCACCACGGCTTGCGCGAACGAGAACAGCGCCTCGCGTGAGCCGTTCACCGGCAGCACCTGCGCGGCCGGGTCGAGCTCGGCGAGACCGTAGCGCCGCGCCAGCCAGGCGGCGATCGTCTCGCGCAGCACCGGCGTTCCCGCGGTCGCCGGGTAGGTGGCGAGCCCGTCGAGCCCGGCGACGAGCGCGTCCTTCACCAGCTGCGGGGTCGGATGCTTTGGCTCGCCGAGCGAGAGGCTGATCGGCCGCAGCGCCAGATCCGGCGTCGCCGCGGCGATCAGCGCGCGTAACCTCTCGAAGGGGTAGGGCTGCAAACGCCCGAGCTGCGGATTCACTTCGCCCGCGGCTCGGCCGCCGGGAGCCGCTCGAGCGCCACCGGCGCGGCCGGCCGCCAGCCCTTCTTGCGATGCTCGGCGACGACCGTGGTGAAGATCCCCCCGCGCACGTTAAAGCGCGCCTCCAGGCGCAGGTAGCGCGGCGCGAGCGCGCGCGCCAGGTCCCCGACGATGCGGTTCGTCACCGCCTCGTGGAACGCGCCTTCGTTGCGATAGGACCAGACGTAGAGCTTGAGCGACTTCAGCTCGACGCAGGCGCGGTCGGGCACGTAGTCGAGCACCAGCGTGGCGAAGTCGGGCTGTCCCGTCATCGGGCACAGGCAGGTGAACTCCGGGATCTCGACGTGGATGCGGTAATCCCGGCGCGGCGCAGGATTGCGGAACGTCTGCAGCCGCTTGCTGGGACGCGAAGGCATGAAAAAGACCCGGAAAAACCGGCGGGAAACGAGGGCGCGGATGGTATCATTTTTTTGGTGCGCCTGACCCAGATCAAGCTCTCCGGCTTCAAGTCGTTCGTCGATCCCACCTCGATCCACATCCCCGGGCAGCTGGTCGGCATCGTCGGCCCCAACGGCTGCGGCAAGTCGAACGTGATCGACGCGGTGCGCTGGGTGCTCGGCGAATCCCGGGCGTCCGCGCTGCGCGGCGACTCGATGCAGGACGTGATCTTCAACGGCTCGGCCAACCGCCAGTCGCTCGCCCGCGCGAGCGTCGAGCTGATCTTCGACAACTCGCTGGGCCGCGCCACGGGACAGTGGTCGCAGTACGCGGAGATCTCGGCGCGGCGGGTGCTGCAGAGGGACGGCGAGTCGTCCTACCACATCAACGGCACGCACGTGCGCCGGCGCGACATCACCGACATGTTCCTCGGCACCGGGCTCGGGCCGCGCGCCTACGCGATCGTCGAGCAGGGCATGATCTCGCGGGTGATCGAGGCGAAGCCCGACGAGCTGCGCGTGTTCCTCGAGGAAGCCGCGGGCGTGTCGCGGTACAAGGAGCGCAGGCGCGAGACCGAGCACCGCCTCGCCGACACGCGCGAGAACCTCGCACGCATCACCGACATCCGGTTCGAGCTCGGCGCCCAGATCGAGAAGCTCGAAGCCCAGGCGGCGATCGCGACCCGCTACCGCGAGCACCAGTCCGACCTGCAGCTCAAGCAGCACCTGCTGTGGTTCCTGCGCCGGCGCGACGCCGACGCCGAGCGCGCGCGGCAGGCGCAGGAAATCGCCAGGGCGACCAACGAGATGGAGTCGGACGCCGCCGCATTGCGCCAGGTCGAGTCGCGCGTCGAGGCTGCGCGCGCGGAGCACTACCGGGCGGGCGATGCGCTGAACGCCGCGCAGGCGGCCCTGTATGCCGCCAATGCCGAGGTCGCGCGCCACGAGTCCGAGCTGCGCCATATCGAAGAGACGCGCCAGCGTCTGGAGAATCAGCACATCGAGCGCAGCGCGCAGCTCGCTTCGTGGCGCGAGCAGCGCTCGCAGCTCACGCACTCGCTGCACGGCTGGATCGCGCGCCTGGGGGAGGCGAGACAGCGCGCCGCGCAGGCCGAAGCGGCTGTCGCCGAGCGCAATGCCGTTCTGCCGCATGCCGAGCAGGCCCACCACCAGGCCCAGGAGCGGCTGAACGAGGCGCGCAGCGGCCTGGTGCAGGCCGAGGCGCGGCTTCAGCTCGAGCAGACCAACCTCGCCCACCACGAGCGCGGGCTGCAGGCGCTCGAGCAGCGCCGCGAGCGTTTGCAGGCCGAGCACGACGCGCTCGCCCTGCCGGACCCGGCGGCGCTTGCCGCAAGCGAGCGCCGGATCGCCGAGCGCGAGGCGGCTTTGCCCGCGGCGCAGGCGCGCGCCATCGCCGTCCAGCGCGAGAACGCGCTCGCCGAGGAGCGCCAGGCCGCGGCCGGGGAGAGCCTCGGCGCGGCGCAGCGCGAGCATGCCGCTGCCCAAGCGCAGCTGGCGACGCTGCGGCAGATCCAGGCCGCCGCCGAAGAAAACGTCCCGCTCAAGGAGTGGATCGGGCGGCACGGCCTCGCGGCGCTGCCGCGCCTGTGGCAGAAGCTGCGCATCGATCACGGCTGGGAGACGGCGGTTGAAGCCGTGCTGCGCGAGCGGCTGCACGCGCTGGAGCTTGCCGATCGCTCGCAGCTCGCGCGCCTGATCGCCGACCGGCCTCCGGTGAAGGCAAGCGTGTTCGGGCGCGGCGAGGGCGTGCCCGCCGCCGCGGCCGCCGGCCTGCTGCCGCTCGCCTCCAAGGTGCGCGCGGCCGATCCGGCGGCGGGCGGCGCGCTTGCGGACTGGCTTGCCGGCGCGTACGCGGTGGAAGGCATGCCGGAGGAGGCCGCGCGCAATGCGCTTCCCGCCGGCGCGGTGCTGGTGAACCGCGAAGGCCATCAGTTCACGCGTCACACCGCGAGCTTCCACGCGCCGGATCCGGCCGACGCGGGATTGCTGGAACGGCAGGCCGAAATCGAAGCGCTGGAAGCCCGCTGCGGCGAGCTCGAGGCGAAGCTCGCCGGGGAGCACGCGAACGCCAAGCACATGGAGGATGCCGCGGCGGCGCAGCGCTCGGAGCTGGAGAGCCTGCGCGCCGCGATCGCCGAGCGGCAAACGGAGCTGCACGATGCGAAAATCGAGCACCTGATACTGGCGCAGGCCGACGAGCGCTATCGCGAGCGCAGCGCGCAGATCGGCGCCGGGCTGCAGGAGATGGCGAACGAAGCGCAAGCCGCGCGCAGCGCGCTCGCCGACTCGCGATCGTCGCTGCGCGGCGCCGAGGCCGAGATCGGCGCGGCGCGCGCGCAGCTGGCGAGCGCCGAGTCACAGCACGCGGCGGCGCAGGGCGCCCTCGACGAGCGTCGCCGCGCCGCCCAGCAGGCGGCGGACGAGGCCCGCGACGCCGCTTTCGGCGAGCGCGAATGCGGCTCGAAAATCGCCGATCTCGACCGCTCGGTGCGGCTGATCGACCGGCAGATCTCGAGCGCCGACGCGGAAGTGGCGCGCATGACGCAGGAGCTGGCGGCCGACCCCGTTCCCGAGGTGCGCAGGTCCCTGGAGGCCGCGGTGGAGGAGCGTATCGGCCGCGAAAAGGCGCTGGCCGGCGCGCGCGATGCGACGGAAACGGCGGCCAGCGTGCTGCGACAGCTCGAGGAGCAGCGCCTGCAGGTCGAGGCGCGCATGGCGCCGCTGCGCGAGCGCATCGCCGAGCTGCGCCTGAAGGAGCAGGCGGCCGCCATCAACCGCGAACAGTTCGCCGCCCAGCTGCGCGAAGCGGGCGCGGACGAGGTGCTGCTCGAGGCGGTGGCCGGTGAGGCGCCCCGGCCGTCGGTCCTGCAGGGCGAGATCACGCGCATCACGCAGGCGATCGCCGAGCTCGGAGCGGTCAACATGGCGGCGCTCGACGAGCTGGCTTCGAGCCGGGAGCGCAAGGACTTCCTCGACTCGCAGGCGAACGACCTGGACGAGGCCGTGCGCACGCTCGAGGACGCGATCCGGCGCATCGACCGCGAGACGCGCGAGCTGCTGCGCGAGACCTTCGAGACCGTGAACCGCCATTTCGGAGCGCTGTTCCCGGTGCTGTTCGGCGGCGGGGAAGCGAAGCTGATCATGACCGGCGAGGAAATCCTCGATGCAGGCGTGCAGGTGACGGCCCAGCCGCCGGGAAAGCGCAACACCTCCATCCACCTGCTCTCGGGCGGCGAGAAAGCTCTCGTCGCGATCGCGCTGGTGTTCGCGCTGTTCCAGCTCAATCCGGCGCCTTTCTGCCTGCTCGACGAGGTGGATGCGCCGCTCGACGATGCGAACACGCTGCGCTTCTGCGAGCTGGTGAAGAGGATGTCCGCGCAGACCCAGTTCCTGTTCATCAGCCACAACAAGATCACCATGGAGATGGCCGGACAGCTGGTCGGCGTCACCATGCCCGAATCGGGCGTGTCGCGGGTGGTGGCGGTGGACATCGAGCAAGCGCTGCGCATCCGCGAAGAGCTTGCGGCCTGAAGGGCGGCCGCGCGTCATGAGCGATCTCCAGCTCGGGCTGATCGTCATCGGCGCCCTGCTGGTCGCGGGCGTGCTGCTCCACAACCGGCTCCAGGAAGGCGCGGCGCGCCGCCAGGCCGAGCGCGCATTCGGCTCCC
>Ga0209323_10003635_pt1 | contig 10252 bp, 6 predicted proteins | sample Rifsed19ft2_FD_184014 | JGI IMG/M metagenome (GOLD analysis project Ga0209323, IMG submission 184014) | Soil microbial communities from Rifle, Colorado, USA - sediment 19ft 2 (version 2) | ecosystem: Environmental > Terrestrial > Deep subsurface > Rock core/Sediment | place: Rifle, Colorado...
TTGTTGTGCTGTCGAATTTACCATAAATGTTGCAGATTCAAACCAGTAAAGCACTGCCTGCATCTCTTTTGTTGTTTTGTATTGGAACACAAAGTAGCGACTGACTATGTTAGGATTACCTGCAAGTTCGATGTCTTTCAGTTCAATTTGGCTCACGGTTGACTCATTATCCCCTGTTGGTGACAACAGTCCGGGAGTTTCTTCCCATCTATGAAGCGATCCAAGCTTGGGGGCTATTTCAATAGTTGCCCAAATTGCTTGATTGGACTGGCCTAACGGAGTATAAACATACACCAAAGCCATATCTTGTTTGGATGTCGCCTCCAAATGGGTGTCGCGGTAAAGGAAATTCAAATTGTAGTCTGAAGCATTCGGAAGAATACCACTCGTAACACGCGGTCCCGACGCAGCACTAATTATTGTCATTGGGGATTCCTGTGTTAAAGCGAAAACTGGAAGCGGTATTAATGTCAGCAAGATCAAGGCGAAGACCACAGACACCAGCTTAATGACGCCGCTTGCACGCAGCTTAATCGTTTTGGGCTCAAGTATTCTTCCGCAAGAAAAGCAGAAAGCGTAGTTTGTCATTGGTGCTGGATTGCAATGTGCGCATTTTTCTCTGTGTTTGCCGAATATCTGTATTCTAAATATTTTTTCAGACACGGCAAGCAGTAGGAAAGTCCCTAGGAATACTAACATCCAGCTTCCGGGAAGGGTAATTGCCTGCAGAGCCAGATAAATTGCTGGAATGCCAATGACAAGCAACACGATTTTTTCCCATGGTTTACCTCGGATTATGTAGGCAATGAATGTGGCGATTGATAGGGTAGAGCCAAGAGTGTAGAATATTCCTGACGATGACGGCGTGAGAAATATGAGGAAGGTTAAAGGAAATGCTAGTTGCCGCAAGGTTTGGGTATTGAAGAGGATTAGGGATAAGCCAGCTACAAACACTGGAAAAGCAAACATTTGATATTCTATCGGCATAACAGTGTATGAGCCATACCAGTGAAGCAAAACTACGATTAGGCACAGCAATACACCAGCAATTGTTGGAAAATGCTTGGTGTCTTCAGGTTCATTTTCATTCTCAAAGCGCATCACTGCTCCAAACATTCTTCGCTTGCGATATATTAGATAGCTGAAAAGAAAGGGTATAGCCAAAACATAACTTGCGAAGGGATTTTGTAAGACATCGCTTGTTAACGTTCTTAAGTCAGGATAGAAAATTACCAACGTCGCCGCAATAATCAATGCAATTTTCATGCCTACAACTAGATTGCTCCCACTGTGCTTGCCAGGAGGCAATTGTAAATCTTCCATTTTCATCCAACCCATTTTTCATGCAGTTCAGAAATGGCGTGGTTTGCCCGTTAGTGTTATAAACTTAAGTAAGGTGAGGAAGATAAACTTTCAACTTTTCCTTCGAATCACCATCACGATTGGGTCATCTTGATGTTTGGGATGACTCTCCATCTCTCTATAGAGCACGTCACTCAAAATTTTAACTCACATTAAAGAATTTCATAAAGTGTACATGCACAAACTTGGGGTTGTAACCCATATGGTTTTTGGCCCAACCTATACTTGTTTGATACCTTTTCAAAGCAAATTCCGTCGTAAAAGCTGGATCCTCTGCATTATTCTCTAAAGGAGGCGTAAAGGCTAACATACCACTTTTTCCAAAAAGACTAAGACGCTTTAGGAATAACTCGAATTTTCGTAGAAGCATTTCGGTGTCTCTCCAACCTCTATCTTTAGGCTGATAGAGTCTCTTGGGATTACCAGCAAAATAGATGGAGTCCCAATTATTCGCATTTGTGAAATAATCCGGATGGAAATCAAAAACTGTAAGACGCGTTCTTAACAATGCCTTTAAAATTAGTCTACACTGACCTAGGCTGATGAGGTCAATCAAGGAAGGAAATGGATAGAAAATAATGCCGTTGTGAGTGATGGGTGTCGGTGACAGGTCAGTAGAGAAATCAAACAGTATACCTAACTCTCTTAGCGCTTCCAAGTGCGGTGGAGACCAACAAAAACCTGGCGCTCTGAAAGAAACCACGCGCTTTTTTGGAAAAATATTTCTTAAAAGCAAGATTCCGCCTTTTCCATCACATTCGCCAGTCAGGGGATCAATATGAGATGTTTCTCTTTTCAGTGAAATTCGACGTGCTCTAGAATAATCTTCGACATCGGTGTATTCAACAATAGTCGGTCGAACCGTGTGAGCAGAGGAATGGTAGCCTATTTGATGGTCTTCAAGCATATCCAAAATGTCAGGAAAGTTGCTGATTTTTTCAGCCATGTGACCAGTCAAGAAGAAAAGGCCTGTGATATCGTATACACGTAGCAATTCTAAAATGCGATATAAAATAGGGATTGATCTAGAGCTTATGAAGTCTTCGCAATCGAAAGTCAACCAAATCTCAGGACGCATAAATCATGCACATCTGGTTATGATGTTTCGGTTAGCTCTTGATTTTCAGAGAGGGAATTGCAGTTGCCGATGCTTTTTAGGGCCATAACGGTGCTGATGCCTCGTCTTAATATTGACAATACTCTGACGTTTCACACCGAGATCCCCACGTGTTTAGTCAGGTTTTCTTTCAATCTATATGCGAAATTGCCAAGATTTTTAACGATTATTTCGCTTCTGGTAATATTCTTGCCCGAACTGGTTCTTCTGAATAGGCAGCGCCAATGCAGAATCTGCTAGGAGTAATGTTCATTCCTTGCAACCCGAGTTTGCGTGTTCCCATCAAGTAATCATTAACGAAAGGGGAAAGTACCGAAATCTAAAATATACCCACAGTATATTCGTTAAACAGATTAACATGTCAATTGTTCGTTCTGTTTCTTGCGTTGCGCTCCTAATCATTTTGTTGACGAGTACGATAGGTGCATCGCTCATGCTTCAAGCATCAATGGTTGCTGACCTTAATGACGATTCTGTTATTGACTTGACGGATTTGTGCCTTGTCGCTTTGGCTTGGGAATCTTTTCCCGGACATCCTTCGTGGAATCCTAGGGCAGACTTGGACAATAACGGTGTTGTGGACATACTAGATGTGGTGCTAGTAGTAAGGCAGATGGGAATGGAACGTATGAAAGCCAACAAGCATATTGTCGCCTATAGTTCAGTGAACGATGATAGCGCCAGCTTTATCGCTAACAACTTTGACATTGCAGTCGTGGATTTTGCGTACACAAGGAACCTTGGCAAGATTAAGGCTTTCAATCCGAATGTGGTTGTATTTGGGTATAGAGACATCATAGCTATGCATACTACTTATGAGGATTGGGCGGAAGTAAACGCGCACGAAGACTGGTTCATCCACGACAACTACGGAAACAGGATACGAGAAACTGGCTACGGCTTCTACGTTATGGATGTAGGAAGTCAGGGATGGCGACAACACTACGCACAATATTGCCTGCAAAAACTAGCCCAGCACCCAACAGTTGACGGCATATTTGCAGACGACTGCCTAGAGGCAAAAGTTTGGAGTAGAAACTGGTGGAGCTCCCGCGTCAGCGACATCCCCTCATGGGTTCGCGAGACATGGAACGAGCGTATGAACGGAATGCTTTCATACGTGAAAAATGCCCTAGGAAACAAGCTTTTCATAATAAACACCAATGATTATACTGGAGGATTCCTAAGTCACGTTGACGGCATGATGTTGGAAGGATTCATTCATGGAGGCTGGGAAGCACTTCAATCGTTCTCAGGCACTCCCGCATCCACTATCGATGTTCTCCAAAGGCTGAGTGCAACGGGGAAGTATTTTCTGGTGCAAAGTGACACAGCATATCCAGGAACTGTGACAGATGCCGACAAAGAACTGATGCACAAATTGATGATTTATTGTTTTGGCTGTTTTCTCTTAGGAGTAAATGGTCCCAAAGCCAGCTTTGGCTGGTTGTCCTTTGGCAAGTCCAGACAAATTGGGAGTCCATCTTTTTGTCCAGAAATGGAAGTTGAAACTGGCAATCCGAAGGGAAACTATTACACCAAAGACGGCTTATACATGCGCGACTTTGAATATGCTAAGGTCATAGTAAATCTTTCAACGCAAACTCGGTCGACCGTCGTTGATGGCGTTACTTACACTCTGGAACCTCGCACCGCCACTATTCTGACTTATTGATAAATACCGTAAAGTGCAAGTGCCAAATCCATTTTTCATAAGAACAATTAATTCTTCGTTCGTCTAGTTCAGCGACCCTTTTGCGTTCCCGGCTCGACGACCCTGAAGAGAACCTATTGATGTTTAACGGCGAACATTTTAGGCAAATTCTTGAGGAGCTTCTTAGCCAATAGCTCGTTATCGAAGTATCTCTCCGCTGCTTTTCGCCCATTTTCGCCGAGTTTCTTAGCCAACTCTCTATCGTAGTATAATTTCTCAATGTGAAGCTCAAATTCTTTCCAGTCCTTGGCCACTAATCCACATTTGAATGTGTTGATGATTCTGGCGGGTTCTTTGCAGTTTGTTGAAATTACGGGTTTGCCGGCAGCCATATAATCGGAGAGTTTGGAAGGCATCGTGTAAGAAAAATGCAACCTATTTGGTGGATAAGGGATGACTCCTACGTCCGCCTCCGAAAGAATCGTGTTAACGAATTGGGGCCAACTTGATTGCTTGTTTTGAACCCAATCAGGCAAATCCATCAGTCTTGCTCCCGCGATATTGAGGTTAACCTGCAACCCTTTTTTTCTCAAGTTGTCAACGGCAAAAACAAGTTTATCCACGTCCTTGACTCGCCGCGCTGAGCCAGCATATAACAACGTAAGCGGACCTTTAGATTTCGGCGGAGTATTATTTATGAATTTCACTAGGGTTCCAGCCGGAACTTTCCGAATCTTACTTTTCTTAGCCCATTGACTCTTGGCTATATACTGCTTGTATGACTGAGTGAGAACCAGAACCAGCGATGCAAGTTTCAGACTTAGAATGTCAAGCATACGCCAAGCAATCCTCGTGAATTTAGAAGGTTCAGTTTCAGAGAGAGCGTATGTTGCGGGTACTGGAGGATCGATAATGTCGACAATCAATCTGGTACGCGTTGGACTCAGAATTCTTAAAGCTAAAAGGGATGATGCATACCTGAATGCGATTCTTGAAATTGACGCTTGCAAAATCGTAGGGTAAGTCACGATTCCGACGAGATATGATCTTTCTTTTAAGCTGGTTAGAATGGACTCTAGCACGGCTTTGAACATGCCGCAACTGCTTTTCGACATCTTATTTTTAGTGATAATCCTTAGGGTTTGATCAGCATTTGAGTACCAAAAGACCTTTGACTGCGGCGAGATGTTGAGCAAATCCTTAGCTAACGCGCTGTATAGCCCACCATACCTTGTGCCAATTCCTTCTGTAATGTCCTTAGGATCCATCACGAAGATACTTGTTAAGACAAGCAAATTGATTGGCATTGTGCTAAATCCTCAAATGCGGTCCTCACGGTAGCCCGTGCTCTTGTTTGTTGTGGTTGTAATGCTGAAGGTTCGGTCTTGACGATTCATGAACATGGGTTCGCCTTCGCTTTTGAATGAGCAGATTTGACTATTTTTGTTTGTAGCATCCTTCTGAAACCTGCTGTGCATAGCGGTTCTTATTTGTATTAGTGTTAGACTGTAATCTGGCAATGTTTATTAAGTCTTCCTATACACTACTCATAGACAAAGCATGCACCCACATCAAAAAGCTCTTTCATTCACCTGCCTAATCGTCCTACTCAGTCAAATTTGCCTATCCTTCAGTTCCTATTCACTCACTAAAACCTTCGTTGTCTCAGGAATCATAACAGACACTCACCATTCAGCAAGAATACTGAAACACATTGTTGCCTATGCCCCATTGACTGACGCTGCCGCCAACTTTATCGCCAACCATTTTGACATGGCAATCGTCGATTTTGTATACACGACAAACTTTGCAAAAATTAAGACTTACAATCCAAGCACTCTCTTGATCGGATACAGAGACATCATAGCTATGCACACGACTTACGAGGACTGGGGAGAAGCAAATGCACATGAAGACTGGTTTATTCATGACGCCTATGGGAACAGGATACGGGAGACTGGCTACGGCTTTTATCTGATGGATGTAGGAAGTCAGGGATGGCGACAACACTACGCACAATATTGCCTGCAAAAACTAGCCCAGCACCCAACAGTTGACGGCATATTCGCAGACGACTGCATAGAAGCAGGAGTCCTTAGCAGAGGCTCGTGGTCTTCATCTGTTCCTTCATCGGTTCGCAATACATGGAACGATCGCATGAACGGAATGCTTTCATACGTGAAAGGCTCCCTAGGAGGCAAGCTTTTGATAATCAACAGTAACGAATACAATGGACAGTTTCTACAAAACTCCGACGGCCAAATGTGGGAAGGCTTCATTCATGCTGCATGGGAGGGCAGTGGGCAGTTCCGTGACTATGCGTATTCCGAATGGGAATTAAGCGTTATCCAAACGTTATCCGCTACAGGAAAGTATGTTCTTGTTCAAAGTGGCAGTGCATCAAGCTCTGACTTTCAGCGGTTGGGAACATACTGTCTAGCGGCTGCTCTGATTGCTGGAGGCACAAGCTTCAACTATGCATATTCTTACAGTGACCCTGCAAGTCAATATTTCTCCACGTTAGATTACAATTTCGGCTCTCCAACCGGAAATATGGTCAAACTCGCTCCGGGGGTTTACTCAAGAGAATTCTCTCAGGCTAAAGTATATGTGAACTTGTCTCCCAATCCTTACAATCTCAGTCCAACACAGACAGTGAATGCTCATGATAGCCTGATCGACTAGCTGATGGAGCAGATTGCATCGCTAATGGCGATAGTCGAGAATATTCAAGGAATTTATTGTATCAACTTGAAAACGACAAGGTTGTTTGATTCATAGATTATATCGTAATCAAAAGAATATTCAGTCGCAAGCTGTTCCAAAGCATCTATTGTTGCAGTATCCGTAAAATGATAATACGTTTTTTCTAGTTCCACCTCTTTCTTTTGAATAATAAGCCAGTCAAACTGTGTCACATTCACTTTACCGTATAAAGGAAGAAACTCTCCAAAATTGTTGTGCACATCATAAATTGCCATGATTGGATTCCCATAACCAATTATATTCCCAACGGAGAAGTTGAGTGTTCTAGCCAAGACGTAATCTTCCTCTGAGGGAGCGGAGGGAATTGTCTGCACTCCTGCATCCCATGCAGTGGGCTCAATCATATAAATATTGAATAGCATGAAAGCAATCAGCAAAAATACAGCGGCTGTCCGGATCCATTTGCTTTTGAAATTCATAATAGTGGCTGTCAAGGCTGCAAATCCGAAAAGCCAACCGAACATGAGATAACGGTCAGGAAAGGCGGGAGCCCGTACAAGGTAAAGAGACAATGCCCCTATCAAACCACAGAGAAATACGAACAAAGTAGAAGAATATACTTCTGCTTGACGATTTTTCGCCCGAGGTAACAATCCATATAATAGAATCAATCCGAGAGCTATTTGAAAGAAGAAAAAGCCATAGAACATAATAGAGCCTCTAATCGTTATGATGGTGCTCACCCCAGATATCTCAGCATAGGTATGCGTCCACCATTGGGCAGGACTGAGGATACTCCTCGCAAAAGTGACTAAGGTGTAGAGGGGAGCCAAGACAACATACATCCAGTATGCGAAGAGAACTACAAAAGCGATTGATAGATAAGAAGTAGTTATCCTTCGTCCAGCAATACCGCCCCCGAAATACGCTCTGCGTACAATGGAAAATTTTGACGCTTCAGTGACTATAAAGTGAGTTGAGAGAAACGTCAGCAACATGAAGCTCGTTAGATGATGAGCAAATATCGTTCCTATTAAGCACATAATTGATAATCCATATCTGGCAACACGATGTGACGAATTCTCGGCTGAGAAGTAAAGATAGATGCAGCCAACTCCCAAAATTAAAGAGAACGTTTCTCGCACAAATAAAGAACTAAACAATATGTGATGTTCCAAAGAGGCAAACAGCAGCACTGAAAGTAAGGCAAGTTTCTCTTTTTTAAATATGCTGCGCACCAACAAATACAGCATGAAGATGAGGGTTACATCAATAAATGAGGGAAGCCACTTAGCCACAGAGAAGAGGTCGATGCTAGTAATCAATGATAACGCAACGCCAAACACGTGAATCATTGGAAAATATGAGCATGGGTTAATGTATTGAGGGGCGCCCAACACAAAACCGCTAGAAAGAACGCCTCTTGCAGCAGCCAAATCCAAATAGGAATCAGACCCATACAAACCATAATATGGAATCTGGTAAATCAGGTGAAACACGAGGCAGGCAACAGCGACCTCCAATAACACTACTTTGGCAAAAGCGTTGGATAATTCGATTCTTAGACACTGGTACACTACAGTGCCAATCATCAAAATAATAACGCCCCAAAAGAAGGTGACTGGCAAATAGATGTGCCAACGAATCGATAGAGAATAGAGGACAAGAAGGATTGCTGCTGCGAAAAATATTCCAACCGTGCTTGCTTTGCTTTTAAGATACTTCAAGCAACAACCTCCATGCTCCAAGTCATTTCTGCATGATTTCTTTAAATATGCTTACGTACTTCTTTGCGACTTCGTGTATACTGTGCTCACGTTCTACATATTTTCTTCCGTTATTACCCATCTCTTCTCTGAGAGGCTTATCCTCTAATAGTGTGTTTACATCCGAAACTAGTTGATTAAACGATTTAGAACAGAACCCCAACTTTTCGCCGCCAATTACTCCGTCGGGGTTTACATTGAGGCTCAAGACAGGCATACGAAATGCCCATGCTTGAAGAAATGTATTTGGAAAGCCCTCTACTTTTGAAGTGTTAACGAAGATTGAAGCTTTCCTAAAGTAATCGTTGACCTCGTGGTAGGGGATAAATCCATGAAATTTAAGATTAGGAACCTTTTGTGCTGCCGCTTGAATTTCTTCATATAGTTGAGGCTCTCCCACAGCTCTTCCTCCAACCATTTCGAAGCGAGCATGTGGAATGGATTTCGCCAGTTCAACAAATAAGTGAGGTTGCTTGACGCTTGAGAGGGTAGCAACCCAAAGAACTATAGGAGGATCAGATTTCGTGCAGCCGCCTTCGGGAACATCAAAACCATTCTTAATTAGGATGCTGTCTACTCCAAATCTTTCCTTCAGCATTCTTTTTTGAAACATGTTTTGCGATAAAACAGCGTCAGCTCTCCCTATCTCGAAAGCATCTATGAACTTTCCGAAGACACCATAATTTCCATACAGAGTCTTGCTGAGAACAACAGCATCAGAACCAACGCGATATACAAATTTTTTTCTTCTTGCATAACAAAAAACTGGAATCACTCCATGCGATCCACCCTCATGGAAATATACGTCAGCGTTTGCTTCTTCCAAGGCAGCCCATATGGAATAGTATTTCAGCAAAACATGTTTCTTGCCGGCTTTGTCTCGTTCATACGTTTTTATCACTTCAACTGAATTTACATTTTCCACACGGTCTCGACCATGATGATAAGTAACAAAGGAGACATCGAAACCTTGAGTCAATAGCGCCTTTGCAAGACATACTTGTTCAACCTCGGCGCCCCCAGTATATCCGGTGTTCATGCCTGCCAACGTAGGATAAGCGCTCAAAGACAAGAAACAAATCTTCACGATGCCCTTAAACCCCTTCCATTGTGACTTCGCACAGATTCTTTAACACAGGACTTGTAATAATTTGTTGCGTTTCTCCCTTTGAATTTCTTCGGAAGCATTTGAAATCATGTGCCGCTATTTGAAGCCACGCTAATTAAAGTACGTTCGATAAAGGATTCTTTCTATTTTGTAATCCCATTCCTTAATAATATCTCTCAGCAATTTCTTGTTGAGCTTAGCCATCTGTCTGTAAACCTCATAATTGCGTAATACTTCCTCAATGGCTACTGCGAGTGAGCGAGGTGAACGTTCTTCAACGATAACTACTTTGAATCCGTACAAATTCGTCAAGTCTTCTGTATAAGAAGCTTTTACGGCAATAATAGGAAGTTCGCACCAAATTGCTTCGAGAATAGAGGCGGGTATGCCTTCGCGAAGTGATGTATGGACGTAGATTCTTGCCTTCTGCAATTCCACCCATACCTTTTCGTGTGGAATATTCCCTAGAAGCAGAATTTTGTGGTTTTGACATTCTTTAGCAAGACTTGTTAAGTAGTCTTTGCATGGACCGTCGCCTA
>Ga0209323_10003637_pt1 | contig 10248 bp, 8 predicted proteins | sample Rifsed19ft2_FD_184014 | JGI IMG/M metagenome (GOLD analysis project Ga0209323, IMG submission 184014) | Soil microbial communities from Rifle, Colorado, USA - sediment 19ft 2 (version 2) | ecosystem: Environmental > Terrestrial > Deep subsurface > Rock core/Sediment | place: Rifle, Colorado...
TGCGCCAGCATTTCGGCCAGCCGCTTGCTGGCACCCATCACGCCCGCCGGATTGACAGCCTTGTCGGTGGAGATGAGCACAAACCGATCGACCCGATGCTGGCAGGCAGCGTCAAGTGTCAACTGAGTCCCCAGCACGTTGTTCGTCACCGCTTCGACGGCGTTGGCTTCCATGAGCCAGACATGCTTGTGCGCGGCGGCGTGGAAGACGACGTTCGGCCGGTATTGCCGGAAGACCTGATCGAGCCGGCGCGCGTCGCGCACGTCGGCGATGCAGGCGACGAGATCGAGTGACGGAAACTTCCGGCGCAACTCACGCTCTATCTGATAGATACTGTGCTCGCCGTGCCCGAGCAAAACCAACTGGCGCGGGCGGAAACTCGCCACTTGCCGGCAAATCTCCGAGCCGATCGAGCCGCCTGCGCCCGTCACCAGCACACGAGCGCCCTGCACATAGTGCGCGACAATCGTCGGGTCGGTTTCCACCGGATCGCGGCGCAGTAAATCCTCCACCTGAACATCGCGGATGTGTTTGACGCTGACATCGCCCGAAATCAGCTCGAACACGCCGGGGATGGTCTTGTAGCGCACGCCCACCGACTGGCAAATGCCGATGATGGCGCGGATGTCACGGCCGGAGGCGGTCGGCATGGCGATGATCACCTCGTCGATCGATTCGCGCTCGACCAGCGCCGGGATGTCCTGGCGTGCGCCCAACACCCGCACGCCGTGGATCGTCATGCCGGACTTGTCCGCATCGTCGTCTACAAAACCAACCGGGATCATGCGCAACTGGGGATTGTTGTGCATCTCGCGGACGATCATCGCCCCGGCGTCGCCCGCGCCTATCACCAGTACGCGCGCGACTTCAACCGGTCGAACGCGGCGTGTGCCCGATCCGCGCGCTAGTAAACGCACCGAAAAGCGCACACCGCCGACCAGCGCCATCGTCAGCAGCCAGTCGATGATCGGGATAGAGCGGGGAACGCTGGTGAAAGATAACCACATCGGCAACAGAAAAAACTCCACTGATGTTGTCACGATCGAAGCAGTGGTCACTGCGATGGCGATCGTCCACAGATCGTCCGCACTGGCATAGCGCCAGTAGCGGCGGTACAGGCCGAAGAAGTAAAACACAACCGGTTTGGTCAGGAGCGCAAGCACAGCTACGATCGCCAGCGTATCCCGATAGCGCACCATGCCTTCCGCGTCAAGGCGCAAATTGAAACTACCTGCCGCCGCCACGAAGACTAACAGCAAGTCGGCCAGGAAGAAGTAGCGATTCCGTATGTGCTTCATACTAATAAGTTTCATAGCGGGTTCTCTTGTGTTCCGGACGTCAAATGGCGACTGTTTTCCTGCCGCGAAACGAACCACACCAAGCCTGTCGCCCCGATGGGCAGCCCAAGCGCCACCAACCACTCTGCCACGGCCAGTCGAGCGGCGAAAAGAAAGGCTAGCACGACACCCCCTCCGGCCAAACCACTGTAAAGTATCGCCACGGCTCGATGGCTATAACCGACAATGGCTAACCGCTGATAGAGATGTGAACGATGCGCCCTGAACACGTTCTCACCCTTGCGCAAACGCCGCAGGAAGGTGAAACCGGTATCGAAAACGAAAGGCCAGACCAGCAGGATCCCAGCCACGGGCATCAGGTTCCAACTTGCCTCGTGAGCAGGTAAGACATTGAATGCAAGAGGCAAGACGGCGAACGTGTACCCGAGAAAAGCACTGCCCACATCACCCATGAAGATACGCGCGGGAGACCAATTATGCCACAAAAAACCCAGACTGCTGGCCGCGATGAGCAGACCTGAAACGCTGATGAATGGCTGTTGGCTTATCCAGCCTAAGCCAGCCCAACCCAGCCCCGCTACGACGGCCTGCCCACCCGCGATGCCGTCGATGCCGTCCATAAAGTTATAGGCGTTCGTCAGGCCCACAATCCATAGAAGCGTGACAGGCCAGCCCAGCCATCCGATGTAGAGTTGGCCGAGCACTGGAAGGCTGATCGTATGCCAGTATCCGAAGCCGAGCACGGCAAGAACAGCACCTAGCCCATGGGCAGCGAAACGCACCCGATTGGGTAACGATTTCACATCATCGAGCCAACTGACAATAGCGATCAAGACAGCGCCGACAACGTAAGTCAACAACGGCAGCCAGGAGGCTGCCGGCGCGAGCAGTTGATACGTGAGCAGCCCGATCGAAGTCACGACGACGATGGCAATGCCACCACCCCGTGGTGTCGGGCGGCTATGCGAGCTGCGCTCGTTAGGCACATCGATCATCTGCCAATGATAAAGGCGCTGTCGCAAAGGAAACAGTGCCAGCCAGGTCACACTTGCGCTCAGACAGGCCATCGCTAAAAGGAATTCGCTCATGCCCATCCTCATCGTGTCCGATCGCGATACCAGGCCGCTTCACGACACAAGCCTTCAGCCAACGCTACTTGCGTCTGAAAGTCAAAGGTCCTGTGGAACTTACCGGCATCATAGACATCATCGGCCAGCCATTTTTGCGTAGTTGCGTGCAGGCTTCCCAACCGTCCACGCCCCCACGTGAATTGAGCCGCGACTTGGGCTAAACGAAGCACTAGCGGGGCCGGAACTCGCCAGTGGGGCAAATGCCGGCCCAGCGCGTGTGCCAGGCCTTCCACCACTTCGCGCATGGTACACGGCGGAGCAGAGACGTTGTAAGTGCGAATGCCCTCGCTTGGTCCATGTGTCACAGTGAGACATGCTCGCGCCGCATCCCCCCGATAGAGAAGACTTTTTCGGTTGGAACCGTCGCCCACCCAGATGAACCTCCCCCTATCGATCGTGCGCATCAGGCGAGCCACATTGCCGGGATCACCCTCGCCGTAAAGTGTAGCCAGCCGCAGGATCGTCAAGCGCATTCCCGATGTTTCGGCAATCTCAATGGCCCGGCGCTCGGCCTGATATTTGCTTTGCGCGTAAGGCCCTTCGGGATGACATGGAACGGTTTCATCGTAAGCGCCGCGTGTGAACGGGCCATAGACCGAAACCGAGCTGACCAGCACAAAATGCTTCACACCGGAGAACGCCGCTGCTTGCGCGACGTTTGCCGTCCCGATTTCGTTAACGGCCCTAAAAGGAGCAGTGCCGGCTTGCGGCTTATCGAACACGTGCGCCAGCCCTGCAGCATGGATGACGACATCCACTTCGTTTAAGGCAGGCGTCAGGCTTGACGAGTCGAGAATGTCGGCCCGGCAGTAATGTTCAACCGGAACCAGAGGAGCCATACCTTTATCGGTGGCGCGCACTGCCATTCCCGCCTCGATAGCCTGACGCACAATCTGTGAGCCTAAGAAACCGTTTGCGCCGGTGACAAGCAGTCGCATGTATGCCTCAACAGGACGCGGGCCGCACCCCGGTAACTAGCCTCAAGTCTAGAAACGCTTCTACGGCAGCTGGGTGACCAAGGGCGGCGCTTGAAGAACGTCTCCTCCTGTCTGGAGAAACTTCATGCGCTTTGCAAACTGACTCAGCGCATCCTGAAGTTTCCTCGACTCGACTCGCCCGTAGAGATTATTCTGCTCATCAGGATCATCAGCCAAGTCGAACAAGAACAACTCGCCTTGTCTATTCACGAGTTTAAGATTGCCGCTAATGGCAGCCAACGTGCTTTTATCCGAAGCGAACGAGTCGTTGGGTCGGCGCACATAGATAACCCGAGATGGGCTTTGTCCCGCACTCAATAGCGACTGGCCCTCTACCCAATGGGTCGGATAAGAAGCCCCAATGGCATCGAATACAGTCGGCAAAACATCGAGGTTGCTTACCAGATCGGCCACTCGACGCCCTTGGGTCTGATATGGGAACTTGACCAACAGGGGAATATGGTGTTCGGCCGCAAGCATGCGCTCGGATCCATAGCCTTGATAGCCAGATGAAAAGCTGGTGCCGTGATCTGCGGTAACAATGATGAGCGAGGGATCATACAGATCGAGCTGCTGCAGCGTTTCGATTAGTCGGCCCACCTGCTCATCTGCTTTCAGGATGTTCTCATCATAGCGAAGCCGCAGTTGATCGATGATTGGTTGTTGTTCAGCCGAATACACTCTATACCGATAAGGCTCTTGGCTTGGGATATCTGTCCAGCCTTTGTCTCGCGGCAGAAACACACCTAAGAATTCCTCTCCTAAGTAAGGTCCGCTGGGCCTCAGCGCATGAATATAAACGAAGAAGGGTCTCGAAGAACCCGATCGCGCTTTGTCCCGGAAAAACCGTTCGGCGTTTTCATACATCGGTTCTGGCAAAATCCGGCCAGGATTTTGAGGTGCACCCAGATCGAGAAGATAGTACACCCAGGCCCCACCCACCGGGCTCCAGCGGGTTGTGTTAAGTGCATCAAGGACAGTCGCCTGGCCAATGACCACACGATCGAAACTGCTGTTCAAGTGATTCAGGCTGGGCGGATGCGTTTCGCCGAATAGCTGCGTCTCGTATCCCAGCGTCCTCAGCGCTTGAGGCAAATCCATCCAAGGTCGACCTGTGTGAGCAAGGTCGCCATAGCGATACCATTCATCAAGATAAGGATAACGCCCAACGAGCAAGATCGGCATAGCGGCTAGGGTGCCTGTGCCTGCCGAATGCGCATTCTCATAGACAGTCCATGTCTGGGTTAAGTTATCTAGATTGGGTGTTGTGGGCAAGCGGTATCCGTATAAAGACATATCCCGAGCGGCGAGGCCATCGAGTATGATGATCACCACATGGGGCAGTTTTTGGCCGGTCTGCTTTAAAGCAATCGATGCTCTTTGCGGCACGCTCAACGGTTCGATGAAAAGGTGCGCTGTAAGGACAACTGAGACTGCTATAAACAGCCAGGTCACCCTGCCTAATTGCCCGGTGGTCGTGTCCATCCATTGAGACGTACGAGTTCTGAAGCGCAGTTGAGCCGCTACCGACACAACTGCGCCGACCATCACGCAGCCGACCATCTCGAGCGCTCCACCGATCCCCAGTTTGATGCCGTTTGAAGCCAGCAACAGGCGCAGCAGGTTTAACCAAACACCCAAAAACAGAGATAGGACAACAGATCGAGGCGCATTCGCAAGCACATCGCTTCGCCTGTATGAAGCCAGCTTCTCAAACCCATACAGCATGGCCGAGCCCAGCAGAGCAAGAACAGTCCAGACTGTGCCCAGCATAGCATAATTGGCCGCGACATCCAGCCACGGCACATGGTAAAACTCGAATGTCTTGGACATTCGCAGCATTTCACTGATAAGCAGGAGCGCTCCGCTAAACTCCAACCAGTAGAAGAATTTGCGCACAGAGGGACGTGCGTTTACGCCCGTGTGCATAGAACCAGGGTCCGTTGATCAGGATGGGAAGGGAAAGTTTCCACCCGGCCAAACTCGCGCTTCAGCGCCACTGTGAACGCATCGAGCGAATACCAACTCATATCTCGCCTATTCGACGCTAAGAGCTCTTGAGAGCGGGGATCATCAAGCGGGACAAACTCGGTCAGCAGCCACCGATCGGCATAGTCGGCCAAGGCCGGAACAATTCGTTCGAAAGTTTGACGCTGCGTGATCGCCAAATGGTGAACCAGGGCCAAGGCCATCGCCATGTCCGAGCGGAAACGCTGCGGAGAGGGCGGGAACTGAATGGCACGCCAGCCACAAGCAGGCGAAGGATTCAGAACGTCTATGACGAGCGGCAAAATATCAAGTTGTTTCTCGTGAGCCACTTTGTACAACAACGATGCACTGTCATCATCCGTGTCGAACGCCGTCACCCGCGCCCCCGCCCGCGCGGCCAGTATGGCATAGCCGCCGAGATTGCATCCAATATCCACTACCGTTGGGGGCCGGCACTGATCCAGAATGTGAGCCACTGCCGCCTGTTTCCGATCGAATTCAGCAGGCCGAAAAAAAGTCTCCAAGTCAGCGTAGTACTTTGCCCAGCGACTTCTGCCGCTTCGGAGCGGAATGGCCCGGATGTTCTTTTGCAACGAGCGGAAGAAAGCGCGGCGCGCTTCTGCACGGGGATGCAGGCGCGCACTCATCGTGGCTAATGCCCGATCGCTGCTCCAGCGTCTGACCAGGGACAGCAGCAAGCGCGGCAAGTAAACTCGCCCCCAAAGCCAGGGCAGACGCAGCGGAGTGAAAGCCGGCAGCAGCTGCACTAAATCGCTATCGGTGACTCCGTTAATCGAGTCCAGCAGTAAGGCTCGCACGACTTTAGAGGGAATGCGACTGGACAAGACCAGCGGGTAGAGAAAGAACCGGCAAAACTGCTCGTAGGCCACCCACAGCAAATTGGGATCTTGTGGTATCAGTGAAGTAAAATCGACAAAAACCGGGCGTGTGCCTTCAAACAGCACATTCCATGGAGAGGCGTCTTTCAGTTCAAGACTGTGATCGACCAAGCGATAGCCAATCTCTAGAGTCAGCAGCGCCGCCTCGCGCAGCATGAGCGGTGGCCACTCGTAGCAAAAGCTCAGAGGGGAGATTTTCCGATGCTTCAACGTGAGTGGGTAACCCTCGACTCCATCCGACTCGACTACCGTTTCGATAAGCTGCTGCCCCAGCATGACCTGGATGGAAGGCGTGTTCAATAGGCGGATGTAGAACTCGGCGAAGGCTGGCCGAATGCCGCGCAGAATCTTGCCATCTCGCTCGTAGACCTGCCCAGCTGGATCGATGTATGAACCGAGGTGCTGGCGCGCGCCTTGATCCGCCATTACTGTTCAACCACCTCTTCATGATTGAGTCGAATCGCCGCTCTCGTCACGAGTCGCGCCCGATTGCTTCCGCCCAGTCAGCCGGTTAAACAGTTGCTTTATCGGCTTGAAAAAAAACATAAACCCGCTCACCAACACAAACAGCAAGATATATCCGATTTGCGAGACGAGACCGAACGAGCCCGGATCAATATATCCCATCCTACAGCCTCCCTTCAACTTGGCGAACAATCACCGCGAGCATCGATCGTAATGTCTCGACGATTCTTCATCGTGCTCGGGCCACATTGGGTCGCCTGACGCATCACGTCGACCGGTGCGATACCGCTCGCACCGTCCGGCGCAACCACATACCGATGATCGAAAGAACAAACTTGCTCCACACTCCTATCCATACCAGTCCCGTTACAACCCAGGGGTATTGCTGTTTCAAATGCTTTCGATAAAAAACCCACATGGCTTGATGCATGCCCCAAATCTTACGGTACGGCTTAGCGTGGACACCCCCCTGCCCTTTGAGATGGACGATGATGCTCTTCGGGTAATACCACACTTCCCAACCCGCCCTTTTGGCGCGGACGCACCAATCGATGTCCTCTCCAAAACCGAAAATGCGTTCATCCAGGGGGCCGATGTCCTTCAACACTTGACGTCGAGCCATGAGACAACAACCCGACACGGCATCGACCTGATTCGCTTCGTCAACCGGCAGATGGGTCAGCAAATACTGCCCCATCTTGGGGTTTCGCGGCCACAGCCGATGCATCTTTAGAGTGTAGAACAATGAGGCCGATGGAGTGGGCAGGCCACGCCTGCATTGGGGTTGAAAAGTTCCATCAGGATTGAGGACTTTAGGGCCCACAATACCGGCGCAGGGGGTCGCCTCCATAAACTCATGCAGATTGTATAAGCTGTCCGGCCTCAAAATCGTGTCGGTGTTCAGCCAAAGAATGTATCGGCCCGAGCTCAACTCGATCGCCTGGTTGGTGGCCTTGGTGAAGCCGGTGTTGCGATCATTCAGGACGAGCCGCACATCAGGAAAATGCTCTTGGATGCGCTGCGGCGTGCCATCGGTGGAGGCATTGTCCACTACAATGACTTCATAGCCGACTTGCGGCTGACTTGCCGACAAGGAGTCAAGACAGGCTTTGAGAACAGTCCAGCAGTTGAGCGACACCATGCAAATAGAAAGCTCGGGCATAACAGTCCGCTTGCTACTGCGAAGCAATCGATGACATCCTATGTTTCGGCCATTTCTATAGTAGGAGATGGCTGAACAGAGTGCGCTGCACTCAAACGTTTGACCCTGCTGCCAAAATATAGGGCGATCACGATCTGTATGAGGTAGACCTGGGACGAGAGCAAGTTGTAAAACACGGAAAAGACAATGGATTGGAATAGAACAGCATAAGCCAAAATGGCCCAGACCTTCTTGCGCTTGGCGTAAAAATAGACAATCACAATGAAGACTTGCAGAACTGCAACACTCACGATCGAGCCGATGACTCCGTAGTCCGATAGAAATCCCGCGTAGAAAGTAGAGACGTTCAGGTTGGCCACCACAAGTTCTAAATCATCAGGCCGGACAATTTCAGGCATGATGACGCCCCTGAGCGCCGTCGGTACCAGATTGGCAATAGAGTAATACGGAAAGTAGGTGGGCTGAACAACGTCGATGTTGGAAATGATATTGCCGAGCGGAGAAGTGAGATAAACGTAGAACCAGAGGAACCCGGTTGGAAGCTGGCTAATCGTCTCCTGATAGCGGCTATCCACGAGGTTGGCAAATGGATCAGGCGTGCCTCGAAGATCGCCGATCCAGCCAAACGCCCAAATGATCACGAGTACGACAAGGAGCAACTTGAGGAGGGTGCTTAATGACACCCGATGCAGGAGCAGGTAGACGCCAGCCATCTGGCACAGCGCACCCATCAGAACACTGCGCGCAAACGCCACGACCGGCCACATCAGCAACATCATGACAAGGAATAGGCTCTGCCTCCTCTTGCTAACTACGAAATCGAGGAACAATGCCGTTATGCTAAAGAAGTAAATCGAATTGAGCAGCCCATGAAAGGTTGGTATACCGAAATCCACGTAGGACTTCTCAATATTTCCACTGAGCGCCCACATCAGCGGCACACCCCCAGCATAGATCACCTCAAAAGCAATGCTAACGGTCCAGAACACAAGCAGACCCTTGACGAACCGTTTCAGCCTGAGCATCACCTGGGGCGATATATCCCTTGTAGACTTCGACCTGCCACGAGGATAAGCCGGCAGCAAGAAGAGATAAATCAGCCAAAAAGAGATAATGTTTGACAGCACTAAGATCAGGGTGCTGTCATTAATGGGCGGAAGGTTAACCGTAAGCTGTAAACCCACCAAGAACAAGACCAGCAACCAGGCTGCAGTATAGATGATGAGCGGATGAGCGAGGTTCAGACGCGGGAGCTTCATGAATCAGCCTACATATATCTCTTAATCAAGTACTTGCCGCTATTAAGCATCGGTCCCATTATCCGGGCAAGCACTTGAAACCGAGAAATCAGATAGAGAACTCGATATCTAACGTTCGCCGGATCCAGCTCCACAGCCTGCCGAGATAGTTTGCAAGCCGTTGCGATATTACGTGTCAGTTGCCGGAATGCCTCCCCAGCAAGATAGCGAGCTTTGCCCTTTCGACAGAGAGCGACCAACTCGGGACGATCGGGGTGCTTCTCAACTATCAGGTCCAAAGTGCGGAGTGTCTCGTTGAGGAACTCGTGGACTCTTTGAGTCGTTCCCTGCCTATGCTTTCGATACTTTCCATACACTTGATCGACTTTAGCCACCTTTCCCTTAAGCGCCACTTCAATTTGAAACAGCCAGTCGGAAACGGTTGGCAGTCGCACATCAAAACCATCGGGTGGGCATGCCGATCGCCTCACCATGACTGAGCAACCGCCTGGAACACCTCCCCCGACGATAATCTCCTCAACCCCCCGAATGACTTCACGTGGGTTCTGGAAGGTAACATATAGTGTTGTGTCAGTCGATGAGTCAAACACCTCGACTGGGTGGTAGCAGAACACCACCTCCGGATCGCGAACAAATTCCTGAACTTGTGCGCGAATCTTGCCCGGCAGGAACAAGTCATCTCCACTAAAGGTTGCTATGAGTTCTCCCGTGCAAGCGAAAAAACAGGCGTTACAGTTGGCAGTAATCCCATGATTACGTTCGCTTAGCACCAACACAAACTTGTCGGGATACTTCGCTGCATATTCTCGCGCGATGTCTTGAGTGCCATCTGTCGAAGCATCATCGGCTACAACAATTTCCAGATTGTCGTAGTCCTGAGCCAGGATACTATCTAAAGTGTCTCGGATAAAGTGTGCCTGGTTATAGGCAACGACCATGACAGACACTTTGGGAGTGGAATTCATATTCTGCTGCGCTCCACGAACTATCGAGAATACTGGCTGTGGATGCTCACTGCGAATCGCCTCAAGAGCATCTCCTTGAGCTTACCCCGCTCCGAGCACGCAGC
>Ga0209323_10003641_pt1 | contig 10244 bp, 10 predicted proteins | sample Rifsed19ft2_FD_184014 | JGI IMG/M metagenome (GOLD analysis project Ga0209323, IMG submission 184014) | Soil microbial communities from Rifle, Colorado, USA - sediment 19ft 2 (version 2) | ecosystem: Environmental > Terrestrial > Deep subsurface > Rock core/Sediment | place: Rifle, Colorado...
CGAGTGACCGAGGAGCCGAGCGGCGCACCCGGTGCCCTCCGCCATCGTCTTATGTAGGAGCCGCGTTCCGGAGAGTCGTGGAGACAGGCACCTCTCAGAGACCTCTTGCGTTCCTCGTCGACGGAGATAACGCCTCGCCGAGCTTGATTCGCGAAATGCTGGCGGAGGCATCCAAATATGGGGAGGTGATCATCCGCCGGGTGTACGGTGATTGGACATCGCGGAACCTCGCGTCGTGGAAGACCACCCTCCAAGAACACGCCCTCACGCCGACCCAGCAGTTTGCGAACGTCGCCGGGAAGAACGCGACGGACAGTGCCATGATCATCGATGCGATGGACATCCTCCACGGGGAGCTTGTCGGGGGTTTCTGCCTCGTTTCGAGTGATAGCGATTACACTCGGTTGGCGACCCGTATCCGGGAGGCCGGACTTTTCGTAATGGGAATCGGGGAGCCGAAGACCCCCGGTGCCTTTCGGCAGGCTTGCCACGTCTTTGTGTCGACGGACAATCTGAAACTGGCGCGCAAGGCGGAACCCGGTCGGACGAGGGCCAGAAGGTCGGTAAGCGAGGAGGCTCGCCGAGTACCCGAGGACGCCGTGAAGCTGCTCGAACAGGCTTTCGAGAATGTCGTGAAGGACGACGGATACGGCCACGTGGGCGAGATGGGAGAGGGTCTCAGACGTCTCAATCCAGCCTTCGACTCAAGGACGTACGGTTTTTCCAAGCTCGTCGACCTTATCCAAGCGCTGCCCAAGCAGTTCGAGGTCGTCCGCCGCAAGGAGCTGGGGCCTGGGGCGGTATACGTCCGGCGCAAACGCAGCACTTGACAGCGCAAACCCGGAACTGACAGCACGCCGACGGTCTGCGGGCGGAGAGAATGGCCTCACCGTCGGGCGGGCGTTTCCTTGGGCCTTCACGGCCTGGCGCGAGCGGTCCGGTGGCCACACGAGGAAGATCTGGCCACCGCAACAGGCGACCTGGCCGGGCGGACCCAACCGGATTGGGTACGAGTCCGGACGGACCCATTCCCACTCCATACGTTTCAGTCGATAATCAGCCGGTTTTTCCGCGCCGCCTTGCGCGAGGCCGCTTCCGACCAGGCGTCAGCCGCCTCCATCCTCGCGTAGAACTTCTCCGTCGTCGTGACGGACGTGTGGCGGAGCATCCTGGACACGGACTCGATGCTCCGCTCATGCCTTTCAGCAGAATCCATCGGGCCGGCTCCTCGAGCATCTCACCACATGGTTCCCCCACACGAGGGTCGGTGACGGTTGGTAGACCGATTGTCCTCGATGCCATGCCTCGCGTGGATTGGTGTGCCAAATACCCCCGCCCGAGCTTCGAGATTCGATGGGAAGAGATCGCCCTGGAGCAGGTCTGTCCAAGTCGAGGGCTGGCGCGCATCTCGGGTTCGAACCCGCCATGCTCTGCAAGCGAGTCGGTGGGGCTCGGCTGCGCTTCCGATCAGTGCCGGGTGAATCCGCAGCCAACCGGGTCCGAACCTATTGAGCCCGCCTCGCTCTTGGGTTTTGCCACCGAGGTCCAATTCTCCTTAGTCACGAACTTCTCGCTTTGAGATCAGGAATAAGCCGATCAGCGCAAAGAGGTTCGGAAAAGATCTCACTGCTCTCCCGTTGGAGAAGGACGCAGATTTCTCGATCCGTATGCCTTTCTCCCGGCAATAGTCCACGAAGTCCGAGATGCTCAGGAAATGTAGGTTCGGCGTGTCGTACCACTTGTACGGAAGAGAGGGCGTCACCGGAGTCCTTCCGCCGAAGAAAATCTGCAGACGCGCCTTGTAGTGCGTGAAGTTCGGGAAGCCGACGATGACCTTCTTCCCGACCCTGAGGGCATCGGCCAGCACAGCCTCCAGTTGTGTGACCTGTTGCAGGCTCTGGTTCAGTATGACGTAGTCAGAGGACTCATCCGGGTAGTCTGCTAAGCCCTGGTCTATGTCTCTATGGAGGACGCTCAACCCCTTGGCAACGCACCGATGAATCGATTGCTCGTTTATGTCGATGCCTTCGGCCCTTACCCGTTTTTCCTTGACGAGAAACGCCAACAGCTCGCCGTCGCCGCAGCCTAGGTCCAAGACGGATGAGCCTGTTTCGATCCAGTCGAGGATCTTCCCATCCTCTATTGGCCTAGAATCTTGATCCGTGGTGCCACCGTGTCCTGGCTTCCTACTGCTTCCTTCTCGCGAGACACGTTCTCCAGAAAATGCCTGATCAGATGGGTTTCCGTCTCGGCCTCAAGTAGAAACGCATCGTGCCCATAGGTGGAATCGATTTCACAGTACGTAGTGTCGACCCGGGCCCGTTTGAAGGCTGTGACGAGCTCCAGCGACTGTGAGGATGGGTAGAGCCAATCAGATTTGAACGATAGGACGAGGACCTTTGCCTTCGTCCCCCTGAAAACCTCGGAGAGATCCTTGCCGCCCGAAATGTCGAAAGAATCCATCGCCTTTGTGATGTAGAGGTATGAGTTCGCATCGAACCTTCTTACGAAGTTATCGCCCCTCTCGTGCAGGTACTCTTCCACCTCAAACCCGTTGCTGAACCTAGACGGTCGGCCGTTCTGACCGATCCGCCTGCCGAATTTCTCGGACATGGATAGGTCGCTCATATACGTGATGTGGCCGAACATCCTAGCGACCGATAGTCCCCTCGCCGGCGGCGGCCCGCCGTAGTATTGGCCGTCCTTCCAATTGGGGTCGGCCATGATCGCCTGCCTCCCGACCTCGTCGAACGCAATCTGCTGAGGCGAGTGCTTAGCCGCGGTAGCGATTAGGATGGCGCTGTGAAGCCTGTCTGGATAGGAGACCATCCACTGCAATGCCTGCATGCCACCCATCGAACCCCCGGCAACGGACAAGAGCTTCTCGATGCCCAGATGGTCTAGCAGGTGTTCTTGTACATGGACCATGTCCGAAACGCCAATGATCGGAAACTCTAGAGCGTACTCCTTTCCAGTCCTGGGATTCGGGGAGGACGGCCCTGTCGTCCCGCTACAGCCCCCAAGGATGTTCGAGCATATTACGAAGTACCTGTCGGTGTCGAACCCCCGGTCAGGGCCGACCATCTTGTCCCACCAGCCGGGCTTCCTGTCCCGCGCGTGGAATCCCGCCGCGTGTGCATTACCAGAGAGGGCGTGGAGGATGAGTATGGCGTTCGACCTCTGCTCATTCAGCTTGCCGTAGGTTTCGTACGCGACTCTTATCGGGCCCAGCCTTTCCCCGTCCTCGAGTTCCAATTCGTGGGGCGGTTGAGCAAACGTGAAGTATTGCGTGTCGACGGTTTCCATGACTCCGCCTCCACCCGTCCCGAACCTACCTGGAATCTTGATTACTTTGCAGCTTTTCTGAGGGCCTGGTCAATGTCCTCCTTGATGTCCTCCACGTCTTCCAGGCCCACGGAGATCCGGATGAAGTCCTCTGTGACCCCGGTCTCTTCCTGTTCCTCCCGGGTCAACTGGCTGTGTGTCGTCGAGGCCGGATGGATGACCAGGCTCTTCGCGTCCCCGATGTTGGCCAGGTGGGAGAGCAGCCTCACCGACTCGATGAAGATCTTCCCGGCTTCCAGCCCGCCCTTAATTCCAAAGCCCAGGATCGCCCCATACTGCCCTTTCAGGTACTTGACCGCCAGGCGATAGGAAGGATGGTCCGGCAACCCAGGATAGTTGACCCAGTTCACCAGGGGATGGTCCTTGAGGAACTTGGCGACGCTCAACGCGTTCTCCGAGTGCTTCTTCATCCTCAGGGGCAAGGTCTCCAATCCCTGCAGAAACAGAAAAGAATTGAAGGGGCTCAGAGCCGCCCCCAGGTCGCGCTGCAGCTGGACCCTGACCTTCACGATGAAGGCCACGTTTCCCAGATTGGGGAAATTGCCGAACGTATCCCAGTATTCCAGACCGTGGTAGCTTGGGTCAGGTTCGGTAAACTCGGGGAACTTGCCGCGGCTCCAGTCGAACTTGCCGGAATCGACGATGACTCCCCCGATCGACGTACCGTGCCCTCCGATGAATTTCGTGGCGGAGGTCGCCAAGATGTCCGCGCCGTAATCGATCGGCCTCACCAGGCCGACCCCCACGGTGTTGTCCACCACGTAGGGGATCTCGGCATCATGGGCGATCGCCGCGATTCTCTCGAAGTCCGGAACGTCCAACTTGGGGTTACCGATCGTCTCCGAATAGATGGCCCGCGTCCTCTCGGTGATGGCGTTCTCGAATTCCTCGGGCTTCGTCGAGTCCACGAAGATCACTTTTCTGCCCAACTTTGGGAACGTGTAATGGAAGAGCTGGTACGTCCCGCCGTAAAGGTTGTTTGCTGAGACGATCTCGTCCCCCACCCGGGTTATGGCCAAAAGGGCCAGAGTCTCCGCGGCCTGACCGGACGAAACGCCCAGAGCTCCGGTACCTCCCTCAATCGCGGCCACCCTTTTCTCGAAGACGTCGTTCGTAGGATTCATGATCCTCGTGTAGATGTTGCCGAATTCTCTGAGGGCGAAGAGATCCGCCGCATGGGTCGAGTTCTTGAACACGTACGAAGTGGTCTGATACACGGGCACGGCCCTTGCTCCGGTTGCCGGATCTGCGGTTTCTTGTCCTGCGTGGATGGCTGATGTATCCAATCTTCTCGCGACCATCGCCGATTCCTCGAAGTCTCGGAAGCGACCGATGACGGGGGTCTAGAAGTACCACATTGAACCCGCTCGGTCGGATAGGAATATTAGGATAACCGAAATATTCTCTGTAGGTATTTTCAATGAAAAAGGCGCCGAACCGACCATTCTCATCCTTCGACGGTTGCTTCGTCCGCGGAACGCGTCGAGGTCCCGACCCGGGCCGCCCTCCCGGCCCCGGAGAAAGGAGCCGACCGCCTCAGGGGGGCTCATCCGCCCTCGCATCCGATCCCGTCATGATCGCCGTCGAAGTAGTGAGGGTCGGGAGGCAGAACTCGGAAGTTCCGGTAGGAGATATCCGCGCAGTCCAGGTCCGGCGGCGGAGGTGGAATGCACACATCCGGATAGGCCGGGTCGCAGTTCCCGGGAGGCGGTGGGGGAGGCGACGAGCATCCCGTCCACGCCTCGCTTCCGAACTCGCTCGCCGAGCAGAAGCTGTAGTAGGTCTCCGCATGGCCAGACGAAATCATCGCGCCGTTCGCGTTCACCGCTTCGCAGCGCAGGACCGCGAGGACCCGGCCGTAAGGGTCGTCCCCGACCTGGTAGTCATCCTCGTCGACCAGGGCGGACGCACCGAGGCACAGGGATTCGAGATAGCTCTTCGCATCGGCGCCACCTGCCTCGCTCAGTTCCGGGGCGTCGACCAGGACGAGCCGGATCCGAGAACCGGTCGCGACGTCCACGGTATCGCCATCGATGACCCGCGTCACCGTCGTCTCGATGCAGAGCGCAACGCCCGAACCCAGCGACTCCTTGCATGGGCTGGCCGGAGGCGGGGGAGGCGGTGGAGGAGGAGGCGGCGGGGGCGGGGGAGGGGGATTCCCGGACTGGGACGGCTGAATCGGGCGGGAAACGGCCAGAGCGATGGCGACGACCACGACGACGGCAACCATAGCCGCGAGGAGGGCCGTGCGGATCCTCAAGCGGCTCCGCATGCCCGGGGCGGGATTTGTACCCTTGCGCGACGGACACCTCACCCGCCTTGGCCGTTACTGAGAACCAGCGGTGGACAGTCGCGTCGGACGGCTGATCGCCCGAAGGAGGGGTCCACGCGACTCGCGTCGTCGACGCGACGCGGGGCCGGGGAAGCGACGTGACCGGAGTGTCGGAGCTGCTCTTCGCCTTCGTGCTCGCCCACATCTTCCTCGTCGGAGACTGAGCCGTTCGCCGCGACGTTTTTATGGCGAGGCCGCGATGCCGCGGCCGGACGGAGCCGCATGTCGAACCGGGACACGGGCTTGGCCCTGATCATCGTGAGCGTGATCCTGATCGCCGTCGGGTTCATCCCCTTCCTCTTCCCCCTCTGCGGAATCGGAATCGTCCTCCTCATCGTGGGGATCATCCTCCTCGCGATCGGCGACCAGCCCGCCTATGGGTACGGCTACTACGCGCCGCCCCCCGGATATCCATACGCGCAGGCGCCGGCGACGCCTGCGGGGCCCGTCACGCCGCCCGCATGCCCCACGTGCGGCTCGCCGCTCACCTGGGTGCCGCAGTACGCGCGCTGGTACTGTGGCCGCGAGCAACAGTACCGGTGAGCCCCCGAGGCCATGGCGGACGCCGAGGCACGCCGCTCTGCGATCGTCCCCCCGGCGGCGACTGTCTGGAGCATCGGCCACTCGACGCGGGCCTTCCCCGAGTTCGTCGACTTGCTCCGGGAGCACCGCGTCGCCCGGCTCGCGGATGTCCGGCACTTCCCCTCCTCGGAACGCGTGCCCTGGACGAACCGCGCCGCCCTCGATCGCGCGCTGCGCGAGATCGGGATCGAGTACGTCCATCTCGAGGCGCTCGGCGGATACCGGACGGCCCGGCCCGATTCGCCGAACACCGGATGGCGATCCGCCGGTTTCCGCGGGTACGCGGACCACATGGACGACCCCGGGTTCCAGCGGGCCGTCGAGGCCCTGCTCCTCGACGCGCGGGAGCGGAGGACCGCGGTGATGTGCGCGGAGGCGGTCCCGTGGCGGTGCCATCGCTCCCTCCTGGCCGACGCGCTCGTCGCACGGGGCGCCCGCGTCGTCCACATCCTCGGGCCCGGCTCGACCCAGGACCATCGTCTCACTCCGTTCGCGCGAGTGCGCGGGGGCCGCGTGACGTACCCGGCGCCAAAGGGCAAGCGCCTTAAGCGAACGCGTGCTTGAGGAGGGCGGAGCCCCCATGGTCCTCGACGTCGGGATCGACGACTCGTCCGGGATCGTCGTCCTCGCCTGGCGATCCGGCGAGCAGGGACTCATCCTCCACGTCCGCGGCCAAGGCGACGAGGTCCGCCTGAAGTGCCGGTGCGGCCGGTGCCACTGGATCGTGAGGGAGCAGTTCGAGGACGACCGCGTCCAACTCCTCATCTCATGCCACACGTGCGGAGTGCGAGGCACGTATGTGATGGAAGGCGCGGTCCTCCCGCGTCCGTGAGGTCACCGGAGGGCGTACCCGCCGTCGACGACGAGGGTCGCTCCCGTGACGTACGACGCATCGTCCGAGGCGAGATATGTGATCACGCGGGCGACCTCCTCCGGCGTTCCCCACCGCTTGAGCGCGGGCTCGTCCGCGAGGTCCCGCCGCTCGTCCGGCGTCAGCGCCTCCATCGCCTCCGTCGCGATGCTGCCGAGAGCCACCGCGTTCACTCGGACCCCCTTCGGACCGTAGAGCTGCGCGAGGGCACGGGTGAGCGCGAGAAGACCCGCCTTCGCGACGAGGAAGGGGATCCCGACCGTATCCCCGGTGAGTGCGGGCGTCGAACCCGCGAGGACGACGCTCCCGTGTCCCGATCGGATCAGGTGGGGGATCGCGGCCTGGACGACGAACAACGACCCGAGGAGGTCGACCTCAATCGGCCGGCGGACCTCGGCCTCCGTCAGGTCCGCGAAAGGCTTGAACCATTCCTCGCGCACGAACGGATGCCCCGCGAGGCACACGATGACGTCGAGTCGGCCCATCGCCCGCCTGGCCTCCTCGACGAGCTCCCTGCCCGCGGGGGCTTCGCCGAGATCGGCCCGGACGGCGACCGCCCGGCGCCCGTGCGCCCGGATCTCCCCGGCGGCCGAGTCCGCCCTCGACCGGTTCCCTCGATACTGGAGGACGATGTCCGCCCCGTCGCGCGCGAGCGCAAGCGCGGTCGCACGTCCGATTCCTCCGCTCCCGCCCGTGACGAGGGCCACCCGGCCGTCGAGACGACCCATGCGCGCGGAACCTCTTCCCCGCCCCAAAAAGGCATCGGCGGGTCACTCGGACATCCGAACGACGCGACGACGTCCGCTGCGGACGGCCGTCCTCGACAGAATCCGCTTGTTCCCAACCCTGAGAACGTTTCGACAGTCGTCGGTGCTCCGCCGCCGGACACGGATATCATTATTACGCACCCTGCCGATGTCTATCATGTCCTTAGTCGGCTCGGAGGAGGAGGGTACAATGAGTCGTGAGAAAGGGCCCAGGATTCTCGCTGGGTTGCTCGTGAGCTTGATGGTGGCAACGGCGGCTCCCGCGCTGTTCGGCGCCGCCGCTTCCGTGGGCGGAACCCTGCGGGCGAACACCGCGGGGGTGAACGCAGCGTCGATCGCCTATGAGTTCACCGACTTCTTCAACGTCCCATATCCCGAATACTGGGATCTGCGGCAGGCGATCTACGGCGACCTCCCGATCGACGCGGAGTGCTTCAGCGCCGCGGGCATCGCCGCGGGCCTCTGCACGCCCGCCGACCCCGCGATCCCCGACGTGCCTTCGTTCCCGTACACGAACTGGTATCCCGGTGTGGGCAACATCCAGCCCGGGAACCCGAACGCGGACATCTTCGTCAACGCCCCGTACCGGATGCGCGCGACAGGGACCGCGGTCGAAGGGTACACGCTCGCGGAGCCCGTGTACTTCCCCGTCCTCAAGGCGACGGAAGCCGCGGGCAGCCGGCTCGACTTCAACTGGCGGATGCAGTACATGACCGTCGCGGACGCGGCGGCGGCCGAAGCGGCCGGATGTCCGATCTCCCCCGGCTCGCTCGACGGCTATCATCTGCGCTCGATGATCACGCTGACGATGGACCTCCAGGAGTCGAAGAGGCTCTTCGGCGTGACCGCGACGGATGCGGCGTCCGCGCAGACTTGGTGGAACGCGAACGCGAACCCCGTGTGCGCGCTCGCCGGCCCGGTCGAGAGTGCCGTCAACGTGTGGCTCGGCCAGATGGGCGGGACGCAGTTCGCCATGGGGAAGTACGACATCTACAACGGTTTCGAGTGGTACTACCAGACGTTCTACACGCAGATCGGCGCGACCGTCGACGAGGGCGGGACGACCCATGTGACGATCGAGCACGTCGCCTGGGGCACGGAGGTCCTCCTCGCGCGCTTCTTCTACTGGGGCGCGGCCTCGTACATCGAGAACTACCTCGACTCCACGAAGTCGAAGGGCTGGTGGGGGATGGAGGTCGCTTGGTTCGAGGACCTGACGTTCGGCGGGAGCTTCAGCCCGGCCGCGCACAGCTTCACCCTGAGCACGCTCCTCCAGTACCACTTCCAGCAGCTGTCGGCGCCGGGCGCGAACGGGATCTTCGACCGGACGGACGACGAGCCGTATTGGCAGTGGGCGGCGTGGCTGAACGACTACGTGAACGACTTCAGCCCGCGCCACCTGATCTCGGAGCTCGACCGGTACCCCGGTGGTACGTACATCCAGACCGCGCCGGGCCACGTGAGCTACGGGAGCGCCCTGCCGTACGACTACACGCCGGCCACGTGGGACCTGAAGTCCTTCGAGACGATGGTGTTCCGGTTCCCGACATCGAACATCGTGTTCTACGACCCGAACCTCACGCCGCCGGGCGCGGACCCGCGGACGCAATACGTCGCGATCAGCGCGCCGCTGATCCTGCGCTCCACGGTCCCCGCCGTGTTCGGAACGTGGGACAACGTCGCGAAGACGCTGACCGTGTTCGGCGCGGTGACCACGGGCTGCCCCGTCGGCTCGCCGGGATTGGACGGCCTCGCAGGCACTGCGGACGACCAGTACCCCGCGGAGGGGTGTCCCCAGGTGAACCTCGGTCTCGAGAGGATCGTCCCGATCGTCACGAACGCGGACCTCCTCGGACGATCCGCATGGCCCGAGAGGCACCACTGGGTCGAGTCTCGCGACATTGACGGGAAGCAGACCCTCTATGCCAAGGTCGGCAACCTCGGGAACGTGCCCGTGAACGCGTCCGTAGTGTTCAAGATCTACGACGCGGCAGGCACACTCGTCGCGACGCTGGAGACCGCGGTGGCCCGGGACATTGGTGTCGGAGGGTCCGCGACGCTGTCCGTCGCATGGACGCCGACGGCGATGGGTCGGTACCGCGTGACGGCCCAGGCGATGTTCGACGGGGACGCCGACGGAACCGTGGACATGGCCGGAACGAAGCTGAAGTCGTTCAGCTTCGCGGTCGTGCCGTAGTCCGGAGAACGGGAGGGCACGTCCCTCCCCCTTTCCCTTTCCGCCACGGGAGGCGAGGCGGCCACCTTCGGGGCCCGCGCCAAAAGCCATAAGACGGCGGCCCAGGATGGCCCGCCTGCGGGGGTAGCCAAGCTAGGACAACGGCGCCGG
>Ga0209323_10003644_pt1 | contig 10241 bp, 6 predicted proteins | sample Rifsed19ft2_FD_184014 | JGI IMG/M metagenome (GOLD analysis project Ga0209323, IMG submission 184014) | Soil microbial communities from Rifle, Colorado, USA - sediment 19ft 2 (version 2) | ecosystem: Environmental > Terrestrial > Deep subsurface > Rock core/Sediment | place: Rifle, Colorado...
GCGAGGGTCTCGCCGCCGGAGCGCCCGATGCCTGAGCTCGAGGTCGTCGGCCACCCGGCGGCGGCTGTGCGGGCCCATGAGATCGTCACCGGCCGGGCGCTGTACACCCGCGACCTCTGCCCTCCGGGTACGCTGGTCGGGAGATTGCTCTACACGCCGATCCCCTGCGGCAGGATCCGGCGGCTCGACGTGAGAGCGGCCCGCCGGTTGCCGGGCGTGACGGCCATCCTCACTGCGGCGGACATCTCGGGGGAGAACTCCTACCTCTATTCGATCCCCGACCAGCCGCTCCTGGCATTCGACTTCGTCCGTTTCCAGGGCGAGGCGCTGGCAGCCGTCGCCGCCGAGAACGAGGAAGCAGCCGCTCGGGCCCTCGAGGCGATCGAGGTTGAGGTCGAACCCTTGCCGGGGGTCCACGACGTTCTTGAAGCGATGCGCCCGGGCGCGATGCAGGTGTGGCCGGATCGGCCCAACGTCCATAGCCGTCTGGTCATCGAGCGGGGGAAAGTGGATCGTGGGTTCGCCCGCGCGGACGTCGTGATCGAGAACCAGTACCTCACGCCCTGGGTGGAGCATGCCTTCCTTGAAACCGAGGCCGCCCTGGCGATGTTGGACCATACTGGGACGGTGGTGGTTTATTCGCCCGGCCAGTCGCCGCATCGCGACCGGAGGCAGATCGCGCGGGCGCTTGGGCTACCGGAGGTCCGCGTGCGGGTGATCACGCCGGCAATTGGCGGCGCGTTTGGCGGGAAGGACGAGGCTCACGTCCAGATCCACGCGGCCTTGCTGGCACAGGCCACCGGCCGGCCTGTGCTGATCGAACGCTCGCGAGAGGAGTCGATCCGCACACACGTCAAACGCCATCCGGTGCAAGTGCGCTACCGGACGGGCGCGCTTCGCGACGGCCGGCTGACGGCCATTCACGTTGAGGCCATCGGCGACACCGGGCCCTATCTCGGAGCGGGCGCCGAGATCATGGCGTGCCTGGCGGCGACCGTGTTCGGCCCCTACAGAGTCCCGGCGGCGCGAATCGAAGCCTGCACCGTCCTGACCAACAATCCGGTGTGCGGGGCGATGCGCGGCTTCGGCATCCCGCAAGGGCAGTTCGCCTGTGAGCTCCAGATGGACGACCTTGCGCGCCGCCTCGGGATCGACCCACTGGAGGTGCGGCTGCGGAACGGGCTCGAGACCGGCGATGAGATTCCCACCGGCGTCCGTATGCGCCAGGCAGGCGGGATGAAGGGCTGCCTGATCGAGGCGGCCCGCATGGCCGGATGGGATCGGCGAAGAGAGATTGAGCGTGCTCCGGCGCCTCACTTGCGCCGCGGCTGGGGAATGGCCTCGATCCTTTTCACCGTGGGCATGGGGCGCAATGTCCCCGATTTCGCCGGGGCGAGCCTCGACATGGCGCTCGACGGCACGGTCATCCTCCGCACCGGAGCCTCGGACATGGGCCAGGGGGCGCACACCGCTCTCGCCCAGCTCGCGGCCGAGGCGCTGGGCGTTCCCCTCGAGTCCGTTCGGGTTGTCGCGCCCGACACCGATCAGGCGCCCAACGCCGGGCCCGCAGCGGCGAGCCGCACGACTTTCGTCTCGGGAAACGCGGTGCTGCGGGCGGCCGAACCCATTCGGCACACGTTGCTCCAGATCGCCTCCGAAAAGACCGGCCTTCCCTTGAACGTGCTTGGCCTGCGTGGCGGGAGGCTGATTGCCGAGGGCGAAACCCTCAGTCTGAATGTAGCCGAACTGGCGCGGGAGGCCGCCTTGCAGAACCGTGGGCTGCACGCCGACGGTTTCTACGCGATGGAATACCCCGAGCCCCATCCGCCCGATGCCTACCCCCATGCCTACTCGGTTTTCACTTTCGCCACCCAGGTCGCAAGAGTGCTGGTCGATGTGGAGACGGGACAGATCAAGGTGGAGGAGATCGTCGCCGTCCAGGACGCCGGCCAGGTGGTCAACCCCGCAGCGGCCCTGGGCCAGGTGGAGGGGGGCTGTGCCATGGGGATCGGCTACGCGCTGCTGGAGGAGCTGATCGTCCACGAAGGCCGGACGTTGAACAACTCCCTCGAGGGGTATCTGGTCCCGACGGTGCGAGATGTTCCCCCAATCCGGGCTCGTCTCCTGGAGTACCCGGAACCCTTTGCGCCGTATGGCGCCAAGGGAATTGGCGAGTCGTCTCTCACCCCCACGGCGCCCGCGATCGCCAACGCCGTTGCCGACGCCATTGGGGTTCCCATCCGCCGACTGCCGATCACGCCGGAAAGAGTTCTTGACGCGCTGGAGCGCGGCGAAGACGGGAGGGTGCGGTGACCGACGACTTTCCCAAATCGGAACGCCCCTGCGACGGGATGAGGAGCCGCCCGGCGCTGATCCGTGCGGCTCCGGTGGCTTTCACTCTCCCCGGCTGCCCGGCGTCTGGCGTGCGGTTCCCGGTGGCGAGCGCCCGCAAGCGGGCAGCGGGTGCTGGATGATACGGGAGGCTGGTGCCGATCTTGTCTTCCGCGGAGCACGGCTTGCGGAGCAGGAGGGGCTGGTGGATATCGCCGTCTCCGGCAGCCGAATCGCGGCCATTGGGCCGCACTACCCCGGTGCGGCGGCCATGGAACGCGCGGCGGAGGGCATGCTCGCAACGACGCCCTTCATCGACGCCCACCACCACCTTGACTGCGCGTACCTCTCCCACCCGCCGAACGTCTCCGGCACCCTCGAGGAAGCGATCCGAATCAATGCGGAAGTGAAGCCGCGGCGGTCCCCCCTCGAGGTTCGTCGGAACGCCTGTCGAGCTCTCGAGCAAGCCCTGCTCCATGGGACCGGGTGGATCCGGAGCCACGTCGACATCGATTCCGTTTCGGGCCTGCGCCTGCTCGCCCCCGTGCTCGAGGCGAAGGAGGAATTCCGCGGCCGCGTCGACGTCCAGATCGTGGCCTTCCCGCAGCTCGGCCTGCTGCGCGATTCGGAGAGCATCGGCCTGATACGCGCGGCACTGCGCGAGGGGGCGCAGGTCGTCGGCGGGATGCCGCACGGGGAAGCCTCCCGGCAAGATGCCGCCCGACATATCGACCTGGCGCTGGAGATCGCCCAGGAATACGACGTCGATGTCGACATGCACATCGACGAGACCGACGATCCGGCGTCGCGAACCCTCGAGCTCTTGGCGGAGGCGACGATTCGAGAGGGGTACCAGGGGCGGGTGACCGCCGGGCACTGCTGTGCGCTGGCTGCCTATCCTGATGACCTCGCCAGGCGCGTGATCGAGCGGGTGGCCGAAGCGGGGATTCACGTCGTCACCAGCCCTCTGAGCAATCTCTATCTGCAGGGTCGCCACGACCGCCAGCCTGTGCGGCGAGGGATCACCCGTGTGCGCGAGCTCCTGGCCGCGGGAGTGAACGTCGCCTGCGGGCTCGACGATGTGGGCAACATCTTCTTCCCTTTCGGACGGATGGATATGCTCGAGGTGGCCATGATCACCGCTGTCGCGGCCCACCTGACAACGCCCGAGGAAATCGAGACGGCTTTCGATATGCCCCGCCACAGGGCAGCCCGGGCGCTGCGGCTGACGGGCTACGGCCTCCGTGCCGGAGCCGCCGCCGACTTCCTCCTCCTGGATGCCGGCAGCGCAGCCGAGGCGCTCCAGCGCCAGCCGGCGCGGCGCTTGGTCGTCCGCGGCGGGCGCATCGTGGCCGAAACAGTCACCGAGGCTCGGCTCCCGGCGCCTATCGGCTGAACGTGCCCCTCCCTGTTTTCCGTTCCCTGAGGGCAGAGTGTTAGAATCGCGCCTCGGCTCCTCGGGAGGTGCTGGGCGTTGTCGGTCCGCCTGCAAGCTTCGGCTTCCATCTTGCTTCTGGCACTATTGGCTCGGGCGCCGAGCGCCGCGAGCGCCCAGGCCGATTGCGCCTACGCGCTCGTCGGAGAGGTGAACAGCCTGCGGGCCTCCTACGGGCTGGCTCCCTACTCCGCCGATCCCGTTCTCATGGCGGTGGCGCAGGCGCAGACGGAGTATCGGGTGGCGACCGGCGGGGCCTACGGTCACCTGGGCCCGAACGGCGAGCGCCCGCGCGATCGCGCCATCGCCGCGGGCTATGGCGCTGGGATGACTGTCTTTGTCTCCGAGAACATTATCGAGGGAACGGACCTGACGGTCTCGCAGGCAGTTCAGTGGTGGACCGGCGACGACCCACACCTGAACACGATGATCGGGCAGAACTACCGGGATATCGGCGCCGGCTGTGGCTGGTCGGGCAACTACGCCTACTATACGATCATGTCTGGCTACGTCGCCGGCGGGTATTCTTCCTCCGGCTACTACACGACGCCTCCACAGGGGGCCTCGGCCGCGGCGTCGTTCCTTCTGTCCACGCCCGCCCCCGATGGTTCGATTGTCCACACGGTCGCCCCGGGGCAGACCTTGTGGACCATCGCGGCGTATTACGGAGTGGACCTCGACGCCCTGCGGAGCCTGAACGGTTTCAGCGAGACCCCGCTTCTGCATCCGGGCGACATGGTGATCATCCGTGCCCCAGACTCCACGCCAACCCCCACGTCCGCGGCGCCGACCCAGCGTGCAACTCCCAGTGTCCCCAGACCAACAGCCAGGCCCATCGCAACGGCGACGGCGTCTCCGCTGGCTGAAGAGCCCCTCCCGGCCGAGAGGAACACCCTCAGCACGGTGCTGATCGGAATCGGCGCGCTCCTCGCCCTGACGGGGGCAGCACTGGCGATCCGGCGGTCGTAGACGACACTCCGTGCCCAAGGCTCCGGAGCCTCGCAGGCTCCGGAGCCTTTTTCGGTTCTCCCGACCCCGCCGAGGGGCCGCGCGAAGGTCTCTCAGAGTCAGAGACCTGGCGTAGTAGGGGCGACTCCACAAGGTGCCGGGCGAGCCCCGAAAGGAACGGCTTTGTGCAGGCGAGGGTCTCATAACCCCGACGCGAATCCAGGTTCCCGGAGCTGCTTCGCGAAGGCTCCGGGAGCCTTTCTCGCTCGGTCCGACGAAGGGCCTCCTAGCGTGGATGGATGCCGGCGTGGTCGCCGTTCTCGGGCGCGGCTCGTCGGCGGCCGATCCAGCGCCGAACCGATCCCCGGTAGGCCTGGTACTCGTCCCCGAACTTCCTTGTGAGCGTCGGCTCTTCGTAGAGGACCACGAAGAGATGAAACGCAAGGAAAAGCGCCGCTGCGTAGGCTGCAAGAACGATCGAGCCGAAGAAGACGGCCTCTCCGAAGACCACCGACAGGACGGCGAGGTACATCGGGTTGCGGGTATGCCGAAAGGGCCCCGCAACGACGAGGCGTTGTGGTGGGTCTGTTGGCGAAGGGGTCCCGCGGCCCTGGCGGACGAAACCGGCCAGGCATGTGAAGTAGAGGGCTAAGCCGGCGGCTGCCAGGACGGCCCCAAGGATCCGAAGCAGGGCGGGAGCCGCGGGAAGAGGCGCCTGTCGGCTTGAGAGCAGGACGAACGGGACGATCACGACGGCTGTGCCGGGCACGAGAACGGTGAAGAGGGCGGACTTGAGCGCTGTCATCGGTCCGTGACTGCCGAGCGAAGGTCCCCGATCCGGTGGGTTGATCTCCTGCGCAGGGCGTATCGCCTCACCCCAGAATCCTTCTTAGCACGGCGCATGCCCTGAGGCCCACCCATTGCCTTGACACTTCGGCCCGCGATCCACTCCCGTACCCCGTGGGCCACAAGCCGTCCTCGTCTTGGTGGTCGATGAACCATCGGACGCCAGCGGCGACATGCGGGTCCTCAGCACCTGGTTCAATCAAAGTGACCGAATCGAGCGCCATCAGGAGATCGGTCCACCAGTAGGGGAAACCAAGCTTAGTCCAATACCCCGGCGCCTTGCGGTCGTTGTACTTCTCCGCGCGGAAGAAGCTCTCCTTGAGACGTTCCGCGGCTGCGCGCGCCTCTTTGCGCCTTCGGAACCGAGGGTGGACCGCCAGGGCTCGAAGCGCCATGCCTGTGGCCAGATGCGAATTCGGCCTGGCCCGATCCGGTGCAAGCGGCGCCTCATTCCAGAAGGACAGGGTCTTCCTGGCTGGCGGCACAGCCTGGGCCGGGACAATCCAACCTCCATCATCCTGCCGCATCCGGAGAAGCCACTCAAGGCCGGCTTCGATTCGAGGGTCATCCCCGTAGCCAGCCTCGATCACCAGCGCTAGGATCATGCCGTGGTAGTACGGCATGTATTGATTCCCAAGGATCCCCCGGATATCGCCATCAGCGGTCTGGCAGCTCAACACCCACTCGACGCCGCTCGCAAGAGCGGGGTGACCCGCATCGAGTTGATACACCTGCACAAGGACTCGAAGCTGGCGGAAGGTTTCCAGAAGATCGTAGTTGCCTGTGGGCGGCGGGGGTTGCTTGGGGTAGCGCCAGAAGCCACCCGGCTGCTGCTTCTTCAGAATCTTTCTGACGTCGGGCAGCTCCCAGAGGGCGTCCTTCGAAGGAACGCCGCTGTCGAGCACTTCGGCCTGGAGATGCCAGGCGAGCGCTGCATCCTCAGAGGCCGCGAGCGCCGGCACCGGATCGAGTCGGAGCGCCGCTCTCCACTTGTCCACCGGATGCTATTTCCTTCCTTGTGCTCCGAGAAGACGTATCAACGTGGTGACCACAACCGCGATCGCCGAAGGTTCAACCCGCAAGGGGTGCTCACTCGGCCGCGTTGGCTCCCCTCGGCCAGGCCGGACCGGACGACGACAACGTCGTCCGTTGGCCGAAGTCAACGGGCGCTCGGCCCACTTCGTCCGTAGACGCGTGATCCATTCCACTGGATGTGCCCCCAGATCGGCGCGCCAGGGCGCCTCCTCCCGAACCATCTGCGGTGGCGCCTGGGTGAGGGATGCTCAGGCCACTGCGGTCATGGCGCAGGCCTCGGGCTCCCACGGCCTGCTCCGTCCATCTCGCTACTTCTTGTGCTGGGGCGGGCCGCCCCTCTTCGTTCGGGCCGGTTTCTTGCGCGCGGGGCGCTTCGCCGCGGTCTTCGATGGCGTACGCTTTCCGGAGGCGGGCTGCCTCTGCCCGGCCTTCTTCGCGGCCTGGCGCTTCTTCCCCTTTGGGGCTCTCGTCTTCCGGCGTCCACCGCTCTCAGAGGGGAGAGTCCTGGCTTCCGGCTCGGCGAAGACGGTCCGGCCGATGGTTGGTGTGAGCCTTACGACGCGGTCGTTCTCTTTCACCTCGAACAGCGCCTTCCCGCTCCCCGCCCGGGCGCGGCGCGGGGCGTCGCCGAGGCGGATCGAACGGGCAGCGGCCCGCGCCATGTGGGCGACGGCCCGGTCTTCGGCCAGGCCGGCGCAGGCGCCGGCGAGGTCGATCTCCTCTTCCGATCTCCAGGTGAGCACACCTTTCCCATGGCGGCCCTGCCTCGGGAAGTCCTTCAGCGGGGTACGTTTTGCCCGTCCGTCGGCAGAAAGGAGGAACAGTTCGGCGTCCGGACGGCAGACGTCCATTCCCACCACCTGGGCGCCCGCCTCCACGCGCATGCCTGCCACACCCGCAGCCGCCAGGCCCATAGGCCGCACCTCGCTCTCCGAGAAGCGGATGGCGAGCCCGCCGGAGCTCACAAGCACCAGGTCGTCCCCGCCGGTGGTCAGGCGCGCCCAGCCCAGGCGATCCCCTTCACTCACATTGGCAACCGTGAATCTCCTTCCGGAGGCTCCCGGCACCCAGACGAGGGGGATCTTCTTCACCGTTCCACCAATCGTACACAGCACCAGGTAGCCCTCGGGGGCCCGCGGCCCGATCTTCTCCGGGGGAAGGGCCATCCCGGCCACCACGTCCGTCCCCTGGGGGAAGGGCGTCAGGCCTGCGAGCGGGGAACCCTGAGCGGGATCCTCGCACTCGGGGAGCGTGTGAACGGGAACGGCGGCGGCCTCTCCCCGGGCGTCGAAGAGATAGAGGTTGTCTCGTCCCGTCGCCTCGATGAGGAGGCCCGGAGCGCTCCGCCCCGCGAGGCGCGGCAATCGCGCGGTCGCAGTGCGGGAGATCAGTCCTTCCGAGGTCACGACGACCCAGGTCTCCTTCACAGGCGTGAGATCCGCAAGGTCGGTCGCGGTGAGCACACGCTGGCCCCGTTTCCCCTTGGCCATCTGGACGATCTGTGTCCGCCGGCGATCGCCGTACTTGCCCCGAACCTCGGCGATCTCGGCCGCGATGGCGGCTCGCAGCCTTTTGTCCGAGGCCAGAAGCGCCTCCAGTTCCTTGATCTGGGCCAACTTCTCCTTGTATTCGATGTCGATCTTCTTGCGTTCGAGGCTGGCCAGCCTCCGAAGGGGCATATCGAGGATGGCGTTCGCCTGCGGCTCGCTCAGCCGGAAGCGGCGGATCAGGCGCTCGCGCGCCTGGTCGGCGTCGCGGGCGGAGCGGATCATCTGAATGACCTCCTCGAGGTGCTCGAGCGCGGTCTGCAGCCCCTCGAGGATATGCGCCCGCTCGCGAGCACGCCGGAGGTCGAACTGACTTCGGCGGCGGACCACTTCCAGGCGGTGCTCGATGTAGACGCGCAGTGCCTGCTTGAGGCTCAGCAGGCGCGGCTCGCCCTCGACGAGGGCGAGGATGATGATGCTGAACGTGCCCTGCATCGGGGTGCGGCGGTAGAGCTGGCCCAGCACCTTCTCCGGCTCCGCCGTCTTGGTCAGCTCGATGACGATGCGCATTCCCTGCCGGTCGGATTCATCGCGCAGGTCGGCGATGCCCTCGATCTCAGCGGCGCGAGCCAGTTCGGCGATGCGCTCGATCAGCGCGGCCTTGTTGGTCTGGTAGGGTAGTTCGGTGACAAGGATGCGGGAGCGGCCGCGGCCCATCTCCTCGATATGCGCCCGGGCCTGAAGGCTGATCCGGCCGCGGCCGGTGCCGTAGGCCGCGGGCAGGCCCTCGCCCTCCCCCTTCCCGGTGACGATGATGCCTCCGGTGGGGAAATCGGGGGCCGGGATGAAGCGCATCAGGTCTTCCACGCTCACCTGCTCGAGCTTCGTCCAGTTTTCGAGCATGAAGATCAGGGCATCGCACACCTCACCCAGGTTGTGCGGCGGCACCGACGTTGCCATGCCGACGGCGATCCCCGTAGCGCCGTTGACCAGAAGGTTTGGGATTCCCGAGGGAAGGACGGCAGGCTCCTTGAGGCTTCCGTCGAAGTTGTCGAGGAAGTCGACCGTATCCTTCTCGATGTCGGCCAGGATTTCCATGGCCAGGGGAGTGAGACGGGCCTCGGTGTAGCGCATGGCCGCAGGCGCGTCGCCGTCGACCGATCCGAAGTTGCCCTGGCCCTCCGCCAGAGGCAGGCGCATCGAGAAATCCTGGGCCATCCGCGCCATGGCCTCGTAGACCGCCATATCGCCGTGAGGGTGGTACTTGCCCAGCACCTCCCCGACAATGCGGGCCGACTTCTTGAAGTCTGCATCCGGACGGATCCCCATATCGTGCATCGCATACAAGATGCGGCGGTGGACGGGCTTCAGCCCGTCCCGGGCGTCGGGGAGAGCGCGCGCCACGATGACGCTCATGGCGTAGTCGAGATACGCCTGCTGCATCTCGTCATCGATGTCGATCCGGCGGACCTGTCCGACTTCCATGGAGCCACCTCACGGCGCATGCGCGGCGCCGCCGGAATGATACGGTCTCCACGAGGCGGCGTCAATCGGCTGGGCTTCCGAGACCGGGCCGGGGCCGGGCGCGCGCGAGGATCGCACCGGCCCTCCGCACGTTCACTCCGTTCGGCTATGTCATGGGCGCGGAGACGCTCCTGGATCGGGGCAAGGCGGCCCCGGCAAAGTTGCCTGGGGGCGAACCATCGGGCCCTTCCGGTGCCTCGCCCGCATTCCGGCTGAAGCCTCGACTCCACGTTTCGCCCTGGTTGGAGACTGCAGCCCATCTTAGCGTCATCCCTAGGCCTGTCCTTCGGCTGCCTCCGGCAGCCTCAGGATGGCGCTATGGGGGGGATGCTTCGCCCGAAATGGGGCGAAGGCCGTGCAGGGCAGCGGAAGGCCGAAGAGCGGCCAGGACCCTTCATAACTCCGGCGGGCGGCTCGCACCGGGAAGATCGCCCGATACCTTCGGCCGTTGGCGGGAGCCGGCGGCGTGCCGCCCGCCGGACAGCTCCCGATCGGCCACGGAGCGGAAAGGGGCCGGCACGCGGATGACCCTTGCGTCCCCTCGGGGAGCATGTTAGAATACCCATGCTGGGGTACTGCTATGGTTGTCTTCGGAAAAGTGGGTTGCCCCCACTTTTCTTCTTGATACTCAGAAC
>Ga0209323_10003653_pt1 | contig 10225 bp, 11 predicted proteins | sample Rifsed19ft2_FD_184014 | JGI IMG/M metagenome (GOLD analysis project Ga0209323, IMG submission 184014) | Soil microbial communities from Rifle, Colorado, USA - sediment 19ft 2 (version 2) | ecosystem: Environmental > Terrestrial > Deep subsurface > Rock core/Sediment | place: Rifle, Colorado...
GTGGGTTGATCCGATACTGGGAGTAAAATGTAGGAACCAATTTTTAATGAACCCAAATCGGAAGGCTTACTCATGAAAGCACAGGATTTTGTTGTATATTTAACTTTTTTATTTTAACACAAGCTAGAGTTTGTAATAACCTCAACTTTTTTGTAAGAATTGTTTTTCTTACAACTTAATGAGGAAATAATTTGCATGCAGAACCAAGTTTTGAATCATTTTTGGATACATTGTACACTATTTCCCACAGTGACGGAACGATCAGCATGTACCAGAGCGGCTTGAGGCAGTTACAGAAGTTTGCTTTTGAAAAATACCAAGTCGAGGTGTCACAGCTGGTTTCATGGATCAAGGGCGGGAATCTTGGTGCTTATGAGATTTTGCAAGAGTTTGTAATTTATTTGGACAAGGCTGGCAAGAAACCTGGCTCGATAAGATCCTGGGTCAGCGCCGTCAAGGGTTACCTCAGATATGGGGGGATCAAGATCTACACTGAGGATTTCAAACATAATGTCAGACTTCCAAAAGTGATGAGACATAGGGAGGAACCCCTGACAAGGGAGATCATTGTAAGGCTGTTGCATAGCGTCCCGATGAAGCTGCAGACAATAATACTCGTTGCAGTTGCAAGCGGAATGAGAATTGGTGAAATTGTCCAGCTGAGAATTTCTGACATTGATTTTTCAACCCAGCCCACTACAATCCGCATCAGGGCAGAAACCAACTACGTAGTTTGGTTTTATTTTTTAATTTCTGAATCTATGGTGCCACCTTGACCATAAAGTGCAGTCATCGAGTAACTATTGGTAATTCCTTTAATTGATCTAATTTTCATTATAGCTAAATCTATGTCCCCGGGTACTTCTCCTGTTATTTTAACAAAAATATCGTACCGTCCCATTATTCCATTAACTTCTGACACTTGAGGTATTTTTTTAATTTCAGAAATGATTTCTTTTTCATGTCCTAGATTGCAGTTTATTAACATGTATGATAGCATGAGTTATTCAAATAATCCTTGCCACAGAACCATATGAAAAAATCATACTTAAAATGAGATTATGATATTCAAATCTGATAATCAAAAATTGTTGTTTTCATTTTGTAAGATGATTTTCTATTAAATCGTTTTAGTTCTATACCTTAATTTAGGGACTGAACTATTGGGTAAATTCCCAAACTAAACTAACTACGATTAGTTTTTTCGTATAATCTATACAGGATTACCCAGAACTGATCACAAAATTAAGCCAAAAACGATGTGGGTCTAAATGGATTCGAGATTATTGCTATCATAAAACATCTTTTTATTTTCATGAGATTATCTGTAACGAGATGACTCAACTAGATGCATGGGTTAAGAATCTAAATAAAACAGTTTTTTTGGAATGGAAATCAAAATATTCTTCGTGGAAGAAGGGTTATAAAATATTCTACGGGCCTGTCCAAAAAAATCCCAAACTTATGATAATATCCCATAATCCTAGTGGAAGTGAATATTATTTTCAAACAGAGGATCTAGTACGATTTCAAAGAGGTGATTTTTCAGCACCAACTACCAATTCATACACAATTAGAAAAAACTCCATGGCTAAAAGGATGCAGGATCTTTTTAGGGAAAGTGAAATAATTTTAAAAGAATCAGTAACATTTCCAATTTTGTTTTTTAGAAGTAGAGATGTGAAAACTTGGAAGGCTGTTCCAAAGAAACAAAGATTCGAAATGGAACAGTTCTGTTATTCAAAGGTTAAAGAAATCTTTGAACATATTAAGCCAAAAAAAATATTGGTATTAGGCTTCCGAACTGACCGCAAGTTGAAAAAACATATCTTTAATGATTTTTCCGAAGGAAACATTCTAAAAAATTCTAAAAATCGAAAATTGGGTTACTCGTATTCTTGGAAAAAAGTCCCTATTTTCTGCATGATTCATCCAACGGGTAATAGAATAAGCACTAAGGATTGGATAAAAATCAAACAGAAATTTTATCAGTTTGTAGATCATTAAGTGGGTCCAAAATAAAACCAAACTACGTACTTGGTCTCCCTAGACTTGGTACTAAGAACACTGGATGAATTGGGTAATCCTCTAATGATTACCCGAGAATGAAATCGTAGAAGAGTTTATGAGATTCCAGATTGTAAATATGGACGAATAAATTGTCTAAAGAACTTCAGAACTTTAAAGGTTAATCTCTTGCCTCATCGTTAACACCTTGTGCAAAGAACTGCATTAGTTGGTGTAGTTATTGTAGCAATCATAGCAACAACATTAACAGTTTCATTACAGGCATCTGGTCAGAATTACAACATTCCTTCATGGATTAAGAATAATGCAAAATGGTGGTCAGAAGGTCAGATTAGCGATGTAGATTTTGTTAAAGGAATTGAATACTTGATTGATAATGACGTAATGCAAGTGGGGCAGGAATCGCCAATTAAAGAGCCTGAAAATATATTGAATTCTCCAATTGCTGAAGATGCGGAACTACCAAATGGATTAAAAGTTGAATACAACGTACTGTTTGTTACAAGTGATGATAACTGTACATGGGAGGAATTTGGAAAAATGCACTTTTACAATGAAGTCACTTACTACTATCTTCTTTCATGGGGTCTTGAACCCACTCAGGTAGATCCAGTATGTGTACCTAATACTACTCTTGATTCTATACCAGAGGAATATTTCGGAAATGATCTTAACATAGTGATTCTTAATGAAGCAATTGGACAACAGCATCTCCTTGAAGATAGTCATGCTTGGGGATACTTTCAATCACCCAATCTGATAGTATCTGGGGATCTTACTGATGTTATGGCAGAAGAAGGTCTTCTAACAAATGAGGATATTGCAAGTGAATGGACGTTATCACATGAGCTAGCACATTTTGTGTTATATTATGTTGGAGAACCAGAATCAGTTTGGGTTGATTGGGTACATGATACAGAAGATGCTAATGGATACTGTATTGATCCAGACACCCTAGAAGATCCTGCTTGTGAAGAAGTTTATGACACGATAGAAGTGAATGGTATGGAAGTTTTTGTAATGAAACCATATGCATATTATTCTATAGAATAGTTGTAAAGTGATTTAGCTAAATTGGAGCAGAGACACTTGAATGGCTTTTTGAAATTAATCCTTAATGAATTTTTGAAGGAAGTTCTTAACACTTGATTCATCTAATATATTATTGAAATTGCTCTTTATAATCTCGGCATCATAAGTACGATATTCTGACATTATATCACCAAAATGTGCCCTAAAGATTTCATCTTCTTCATCTGCGAGAGCCTTTGTAGGAAAACATTTCAAATGAAGCCAATCAAAATCTGACCTTAATTTAATTGCAAAAATACAGTATGGTGACTCGGATATATAATTTTGATAATCTTGTACTCTTTCTCTAAAATTTTTTATGTTTCGAAACTTTACAAGAACTAATCTCCTAACTAATTTCCCAGATGCCTCGTCATTTAGGATTATGGTGAATCCTTTGATGAAATCATGTTTTTGTAGTGATTTAATTCGTTTTCGTACACCTCTTTCACTCATTATGATTTTTTGTTTTTGTAACTTCTTAGAAATCTCTGTTGCAGAATATTTAGCATTTTCAGATAATAAATTAAGTATTGCGGAATCGGTACCATCCATTTTCTTTTTGTTCCGATACTTCTTTTTTATTGTTTGTTCATTTACATTATCAGTACCAGAAATTGAAGTAAAGTTCTGTATCGGTACTTGATTTTCGTTATTATCCAATTTATCACCAAATAAAGTACCGATACCGCCTTATAAATAAAGGGACATGAGTTTATTGTACATACTACAATTCTTACACTCAATTCTGATTTACAATATTTACTGTGTAATGATTGAATCAACAACAAGCTAAATCATCAATCAATGATCATGATTTTGTCAAACAAGACATTAACGAACATTTGTTTAGCCATAGTTACTCACAAGCTGATCTTAATAACATTCTAAAAGCGCTTGATGAATCAGTAATAATAGCAATTACAGACAAAGATGGAACCATTACTTATGTAAATAAAAAATTTTGTGAAATTTCAAAATATTCTGAAAATGAATTACTCGGACAAAACCATCGGATTTTAAAATCAGGTCATCACACTATTGAATTTTATTTAGCTATGTGGAAAACTATTTCAAGTGGGAACGTCTGGAGAGGCGACATAAAGAATAAGGCAAAAGATGGAAGTTATTATTGGGTAAAAACAGTAATAGTTCCCTTTTTAGATGAAAAAGGCAAAATCTGCAACTATGTGGCAATTAGGACCAACATTACTAAACATAAAGAAACTGAAAGTAAACTTAATCAATCACTTGATTTTATTTCACAAATAAAAAAATTCAAAAATCTATACGACAACTCCCCTGATCTATTTCGTATAGTTAACATTGAAGGAAAAATTATTTATTGTAATAATATCTATGCTAGTAAACTTGGTTATAGTAGTGTTGCAGATGTTATAGGACACACAATTTATGATCACGTTTCTGAGGATAATTATTTTGAAATAAGAAATTCGTTTGAAGCATGGAAAAAAGAAGGGAATGTGATTAACAGAAAAATTATGTTAATGAAAAAAGATGGGACCGAATTCCCATGTTTGCTTAGTGCTAATTCAATCTACGATGAACATGATAAGCTAATTGGCAGCAATACTATAATCAAAGACATGTCGGATATTTTTAAAGCGGAAAAAGAAATTGAACAATTAAAACATGAAAAACTCTCCATCCTAGGCCAAATGGCTGCTAGGTTAGCACACGATATTAGAAACCCCTTATCTGTGATTAAATCATCTATTAGCATAATTGAAAAACACTATTCAGATAATACCGAAGAAAAATTACAAAACTCCTTTACAAGAATGCACAATAGCATATCTAGAATTTCTCACCAAATTGAAGACGTTTTAGAATTTTTAGAAATTAGAGGGCTAGAAATACAAAGAACTGAAATATCAGACATTCTGAATTCGGTTTCAAGCGTAATTCTAGTACCTACTGAAATCAAATTAACGGTAGATAGAAAGTATATCGAACTCGAATGTGATATTAAAAAAATTGAAACGGTATTCATAAACCTGATTTTAAATGCCATCCAGGCCATTGAAAAAGAAGGACGGATTAGAATTAGTACCTCGGAGCAAGATGGATATGTAATAATCGATGTAGAGGATACAGGACCTGGAATTTCACTTAACGTCATAGATAGAGTTTTTGATCCATTAGTTACAACAAAACAAACTGGTACCGGTTTGGGATTGTCATCATGCAAGATAATTGTTGAACAACATGGTGGATCAATCAGTTTGAAAACAAATCCAACTGTATTTACAGTAAAGTTACCAAAAATAGTACCATCCAATCTACTGGAGTCAAAATGAACCTTATTCAAAAATGGCATAAGAACAATACCCACCGAGCTCTCATTGGACTAGAATCTGCTATAATTTTAATTGCATTTGTACTTGTAGCTGCAGCTTTGGCGTTTGTAGTTCTCAACATGGGTTTTTCCACAGCACAAAAAGCAAAAACAACAATAATTTCTACTATGACAACAACAGATAGTAGTTTAGAGGTTGAAGGTGGAGTAATAGCTTCATCATATAGGCCACCGGGAGGACCCCCCTCACTTAATGTAACTTCAATTCCAATTAAAGTTACAGCAGGTGGAGAATCTGTTAATCTGGATCCCTCTGATACTGCAGTAAAATACCTAAGCAACCAAATTACATATGATGATATCTATAATGGGACACTAAACTATGCAGGTCTTTTTACTAGCTTGGAATCAGCCACTAACCAAGCAGATGTTGGTGACATTTTCCTTGGGCAAAGTCCATACTTGGGTGGTAATGATGCTGATTCAAATGATTGGCCAACTGAAACAACTGCTTTCATATATTGGACTGTTGCTTCTAACACAAATAATCATCTAGAACGTGGAGAACATGCAAATCTTGCAATTGTTTTTGCTGCAGGCGACAGACCAGAGTACTTAGATAAAATTAGAATTGAGTTAATACTTCGAGATGGTTCAACATTGACATTTGAACGAATGATTCCTCTAATTACTAATGAGCTTGTTGACCTAGGTTGAATGGGATTTACTACCAGGGAGAATATTTTGCTTTGATAACTGATGAATGTGATGCCAAATGTCATCTTGGAAAAGGTTGACTAGAAAAATTAAGATAAAATCCGGCAATTCTGTGTACTGGGTAATCCTAGTAAGAGTATACAATTGTGATTAATCCTATTGGGCCCAGATACCAAATGAGGATTCAAATTTGTTAAGACCCGTACCATTTTTGGTTAATTTTTGAAAATTGGAAATAAATTAACGTCTATTCTTCAGTTTTTTATCTAGTTTATTTACTCGAGCATGAGTATTTTTAGTTTCATTTTCTAATTTCTTTATTCGTGTTTTAAGAGGCCCAATTTCACTTTCAAGTTTTTTAATTCGTCTATATAGTTTGCTTGTTTCTAAATCCATATTGATTGTAATTTGATTAGAGATATTTCTGTTTCTAATTACCCCAAAGCTCTTATCGTACAAAATAGTATATTATTGGGAATTTATTTTGCAAGGAATCTTTACTGTTTCAAGAAATGATTTTTACGACTATTTACGATGTCCAAAAATTATTTCATTAAGAATACATAGAAATCTTACACGACCTCCTCCACCACCAAGACTAACACCTAAAAGAAATATTCCATATGAAATTGGAACAATTGGAGAAGTTGCTACAAGAGAGATACTCTCAGAATCTGGCGAGGAATTCTTAGAAGATGAAGGAGAAATTGGAGAAGAGGGTGAAATTGAAGAATCTGAAATTTTTCCTAGAATGATCGAAATAAATCTTGAAAAAAAAGGAGTTCAACTTGATCAGCAGATGAGAGATATTCTCAAAGACTCTCTTGAGGGATTAAAATCCATTAAAAAATATCTTACAGATGAATATGGTGACATTACCATTCTAGGTAGAGCTGAATCAAGAAGTGGGATAATGCCTGGAAAAATCAGACCAGATTTTGTAGCAATGTCTTCTGAGATGAAAAAACCAATTTTAATAGAGGTAAAAAATACTGCAAAACTTAATTCCAAGCCAGATAATTTTCAGGCATCGTTTTACAATTCAATTTCTCAAAATAATGGAGTACTGATTCTAGAAGAAAGACTAGATTCTGGAAAAAATTCTATTATTCCTAAATTATATCAAGATGTTTTGCCAGAAACGTTACTAGTATATCCAAGACTAGCCACATTTCAAGTAGTTTCAGATACTGTAAAAATTACTCAGAATATTATTAATGAGATTTGGCAGGCAAAGCAACTAGGACTGATAGGAAAAACACCACATACTGATTGTAATTCAAAATGTCCTCATCACAAGCTAGGAGACCTTCCTGAGGGAAATATCGAGCCTGCAATACCTTTGCCACTAGTTTACGCACAAGGATTAAGAGAGCAAGGAAGAGATTTGGATTTGGATTATCTAAGAAAATTCTTATTCAAAAACCCAGTTGGTTCTGAATTTTTCAGTACATTAGGGGATTTCAAAAGTACTGATTACCAACTAGACTATTTCAAATATCAGGATTCTGCAAAAGCTGAAACGAAAAGAAAAGAGCTAGAATCAAACAAGGAAAAATATCTTGATTTATTTTCTGAGAAAACAGGTCTTAGCCGTAAAACAGTAGAGACTTTATCATCAAGGCGTAAAAATATTTGGAGCAATGATAAAAAAATTCTCAAAGAAATGGCAAACGAAATTTACCCCTGGGAGAAAATAATTGGGGAAAAAAAATTCAAAAATATGCATTCTTCTATCAAGGGATTTACTACAAAGATTTATTCAATTCCAGATAAAAGCGATTACTTCATTAAGAGAGCATGGGAGAATTGGAAGTAATTTACTTAGTTGAAATGATTCTGCATTATTTTTTTGTAATTTGTCTCATGATGTTTTGGGGTAATTCTAGTAAGATTAACAGGAACTATCTTTCTAATCCTCAAAGAGTTGATGCTGTTTTCCCGAAATTACTTTAAATGCTGTTCTAATTGATTCGGTGTTAGTTTTATCCATAATTCGTTGTAAGTTTCTGAGAACATTACCACCACCTGTACTTCTAGTAGCAAGAATTAGATCGTATAGTTTTGTTTTACCTTTTTTGTATATTCCAATAGGGTATGTTTTCTTACCAAATCCCTCAATTTTGCTTCTATAATATTGTAATAATTCATCACCATTCTTACAATTTTTCCAGCCATCGTCACCAAAAAATTCGTTCAATCCTTTATGTGATAGATTTTTGTCTGCTCCAGCTGCATTCAAGGCAATCATGTCAGTCATAAAAGTAAATAAAATGTCTACAACTCCTTTTTTCAATAATCGCTCCATTAATTTCCATTTTACTTCTTTGTACCCTATAGGATCAATAAATACAAGAAATGCTCTTCCAAAACTAAGTTTTTTTTCTATAAAGTCAACTGCATCATCGAAGCTCATAGTTTTAGGTTCATAGTTTTTTTTCTTTAACAAAGATTGGCTTTTTCCTAATCGTATTTTTAAAACCTCGATTGACTCTTCATGTATATCCGAAAGAAAGCAATCGGTATAATTTTCAATCGATGCACCAAAAGTTCCTATAATTGCTGAACCGGGGAATCGTTGCCCCGAAAGATCTTTATCATCTTCATCGAGTTTTATTAAACCTGAACCACAAAATGGATCTACATAATACCATTCTTTGAATTTATTTTTTGGACTGCAAATAGTCTTGAAAGCAGGAAGATAATAATCCAAAGCTAATAATTTCTTTATTGACCAAACTCCTCCGGTGGAAAGTACTAAATTATCCTTTTCAAGATGTTTTATTCTATCTTTCCACAATCTTATGTTGGTTACAACATCATATGCCATTCCTAACAAAAAGTAACTAACAATATCAAATCGTACGAAGTAAAAGAGGGTTTACACGAGTCTTCTTTTTTTCACGTTCTGGATATTCATCATATGTCTTCCCATTGATAACACGACCTCCCGACTTGGGTCTAATTCCTCCCCATTGTTTAAAGAAAATTTTTACATTCTGTTCTTCACACTGGGTGATAATGTCTTGAATCCAATATTCTTTGACGGATCTAAAATTTGGACCGCTTTCTCCTCCAATTATTGCCCATTGAATTCCAGAAAGATTAACGTTACCTACAGAACCTATTAGAGGTTCAAAACTGATGAATTTTACAGGACAATCAATTTTCCTTAAAGAATCAATTCTGTCTATATTTCTTCGATTTTCAACACTAGTTCCTAACCAAATATGGTCCTCAATTTTTTTCCCAAAAAATTGTTCATGCATCTTAGAATACTCGAACATTTTCTCTGGTCTTTTAGTGAGTACCTGGAAGATGTGATGTTTTGCAGTGATCATAACTTTAAAACATCTTGCAACAAACGTCAAATCTGATTCTTCGTGAAAAAGATCAGACATGCTATTTACGAATATTTTTCGAGGCTTCTTCCACTGTAAAGGTAGTTCAAGTTCATTTTCGTGTTGAATGAATTTAAAATTATTTTTGTATTTCTTTACTCCCATTAATTTTAAACGCCTAGACATTCTTTCTGCATAACAATTTTTACATCCTTCAGAAATTTTGGTACAGCCTGTAGTGGGATTCCAAGTGGATTCAGTCCATTCTATTTTTGAACCGTTAGCCAATCACAAGACCCTCAAGATGAAAAGGCATGATTGGAAAAATTGTCGATTCTTAATAAATACTACTATGTGATTCATGATGACAGCCAGTTTGCAATGTATTTCGATCTTTTTAAAAAAACTTTTCACAAAGAACTAAACTTTTGATTCCATACAATTTAACTTAAAACCTTGGCAGATTACAAATTCTTTGGGGTTATGTACTTTTCACGCTCAACCACCCCAGGTTTTGAGGCAAAAATGGGTTTATTGCAAATAATGACTTGTGTTAATTTATTTTAGTTTTTCTAGAACTGAAAGACTGACAAGGTTTGTCATTGTAATTCCTTTTCTACCTACATCCCTACGAGTTCTTTCACAGTATTTGTTATCACTTTGATGTCCTTTTTCACTAGATACTTCTAGAACAACAATATGATCATTGTATGGGAAGGTAAACTTTGGTTTCTCATTACAGTATAGA
>Ga0209323_10003656_pt1 | contig 10223 bp, 7 predicted proteins | sample Rifsed19ft2_FD_184014 | JGI IMG/M metagenome (GOLD analysis project Ga0209323, IMG submission 184014) | Soil microbial communities from Rifle, Colorado, USA - sediment 19ft 2 (version 2) | ecosystem: Environmental > Terrestrial > Deep subsurface > Rock core/Sediment | place: Rifle, Colorado...
CTGCTCGGCGACGGGCTCGAGGCCGAGCGCGAGCAGGGCATCACGATCGACGTGGCCTATCGCTTTTTCGCCACCCCGCGCCGCTCGTTCATCGTCGCCGACACCCCCGGCCACGAGCAGTACACGCGCAACATGGCAACCGGCGCCTCGACCGCGCAGCTCGCCGTCATCCTGATCGACGCCCGCAAGGGCGTGCTGACGCAGACCAAGCGGCACTCGTTCATCTGCTCGCTGGTCGGCGTGCGCCATGCCGTCGTCGCCGTCAACAAGATCGATCTCGTTGGCTACCAGAAGGACGTGTTCGACCGCATCGTCGGCGACTTCATGTCGTTCGCCTCGCAGATCGGCTTCACCTCGGTGGTGCCGATTCCGATCTCCGCCCGCTATGGCGACAACATGATCGAGCCCTCGGGCAACACGCCGTGGTATCGCGGGCCGACCTTGCTCGACTACATCGAGACGGTCGATGCCGGGAGCGACGAACTCGACAAGCCCTTCCGCTTCCACGTTCAGTGGGTCAACCGACCGCATGCGGATTTCCGCGGCTATTCCGGAACCGTGGCGTCCGGCCGCATCAGGCGGGGCGATGCGGTCGTTGTCGCCGCCTCGGGCAAGTCCACCAGCGTGCGCGACATCATCACCTATGACGGCTCGCCGGAGGTTGCCGAGGCGGGCGAGGCGGTCACGCTCACGCTCGCCGAGGAGGTCGATGTCGCGCGCGGCGACGTGCTGGCCGAGCCGACGGCGCGGCCGGAAGTGTCCGATCAGTTCGCCGCCCACATCATCTGGATGGACGAGGAGCCGCTGATGCCCGGCCGCTCCTACCTGGCCCGCATCGGAACGAGGACGGTGCCGGCCTCGATCACCGCCATCAAGTACAAGATCGACGTCAACACCCGCGACCACCTGGCGGCCGAGACGCTCGCGCTCAACGACATCGCGTTCTGCAATGTGTCGACCGGAAGCCCGGTGGCGTTCGACCCCTATGCCGAGAACCGAAGGACCGGCTCGTTCATCCTCATCGACCGGTTCACCAATCACACGGTCGGGGCCGGAATGGTGACGTTCGGGCTGCGCCGCGGCACCAACATCCATTGGCAGCCATTGCTCATCGGCAAGGCCGCGCGCGCCACGCTGAAGCATCAGAAGCCGGTCGTCTTGTGGTTCACCGGCCTTTCGGGCGCGGGCAAGTCGACCGTCGCCGACATCGTCGAGCAGCGGCTGCACGGCGCCGGCCATCACACCATGATTTTGGACGGCGACAACGTTCGCCACGGCCTCAACCGCGACCTCGGCTTCACCGAAGCCGACCGCGTCGAAAACATCCGGCGCGCCGGCGAGGTCGCCAAGCTCATGGTGGACAGCGGTCTGATCGTGCTGTGCTCGTTCATTTCACCCTATCGCGCCGAGCGCGAGATGGTGCGCGGCCTCGTCGCGCCGGACGAGTTCGTCGAGGTGTTCGTCGACACCCCGATCGAGGACTGCATGCGGCGCGATCCCAAGGGCCTTTACGCCAAGGCCAAGGCCGGCAAGCTCAAGAACTTCACCGGCTTCGACGCCCCCTATGAGATCCCGGAGCAGCCGGAGATTCGCCTGCAGACGGTCGGACGCTCCCCCGAACAGCTCGCCGAGGACGTCCTGCATGCGTTGCAGGCGCGGGGGATCGTCGCGGCCGTTTAGAATAAACCCCGTGCGCCCGTGCGACAGGCGCCGGTAACCTTACAATCGTGAGTATCGCGCGCCGAGGACCTGAGACGTTGTCAATCCATCCGAGGTTGCATTAGGGTCCACCAGGAGGTTCGAGCGATGGAACGGGTGCTCAAAGGAGTCAAATTCAGCATCGACGACGCCCGGCAGGGCCCGGCGTTCTTTGTGCTCGGCGTCCGCAAGTCCGGCAGCTCGATGTTCAACCGCGTCTGCAGGCTCTTGGCAAAGTACAACTCCTACAATTTCGTCGACGTCGCCGGCTCGATGTTCTCGAACAACATCAATGTCGGCCTGTGGAACACGGACCCGAGCCTCAATCAGCTTTTGCTGCCGGGCAACGTCTACGGCGGATTCCGCAACTACCCGCTCAGCATCGCCGCCAACCCGCTGTTCAGGGACGGCAAGAAGGTGCTGCTGGTGCGCGATCCGCGCGACGCCTTGGTGAGCGAGTATTTTTCCAACGCCTATTCGCACTCGGTGCCGAGCGAAAAGATCGCGGTCGCCGGCGGTGCGCGACAGAACATCCTGCAGCAGCGCCAGGCGGCGCTGAGCACCGACATCGACAGCTACGTCAGCCAGCGCGCCGAACTCATGCGCGCGACGCTCGTCGACTACGAGCCGCTCTTGGATGACGTCAACACCAAGCTGTTCAGGTACGAGGACATCATCTTCAACAAGGGCGAGATGATCGAGCAAATCGCCGATCATTTCGGCTGGAGCTGCAAGCACAAGCAGGTCGAGGCAATTCTCGGCTGGGTCGATGTGATACCGAAGGTGGAGAACCCGCAGCAGTTCATCCGCAAGGTCACGCCCGGTGATCATCGCGAAAAGTTGAGCGCAATGACATTAAGACATCTTGATCAAGTGTTGCGGGATGTTCTTGCGACATTTGGTTACCATTGAAGAATTATTTTCTTTTGCCTTGGCTTCGCGCGATGCCGTAGACTTTGCTGTCCCAATCAGATGTCATTACGGATCATGGCCGTCGAATTGACAGCTTCGAAGCCGCCTGTCGAGCCGCTTCAAGGTGCGGAGACGAGGCCTGCAAGGGCGCCGAGGAGCGCCGACGCCCATTCGCGTTCGTTCGCCAAGGCCGTGAGCTGGCGCATCACCGGCAGTCTCGACACGTTCCTGTTGAGCCTCATCATCACCGGCAGCATCAAGATCGCCGGCGCGATTGCGATCGTCGAGGTCATCACCAAGATCGCGCTCTTTTATCTCCACGAACGGGCGTGGGGTCTGGTGCAGTGGGGCAGGCGCTGAACGCCCATGGATTGGCCGGCGAGCAAGCCGGCCACGCGCCTGGATCATTAGCGAGGGCGCGCCCGGCATGGTAATTGTCGGATGCGGCGGCGCGAGGGATGACTGAGCGGGGAGGAATCCCGGCAATCCTCGCCAGGGGCTCCCGTGCTGCCCGGCACGGTGGTCGAAGGGGCTTGCGATGCGCGTGGCAATGATTGGAACGGGCTATGTCGGCCTCGTCTCGGGGGCGTGCTTTGCCGACTTCGGCCACCAGGTGACCTGCATCGACAACGACGCCCGCAAGATCGACGCGCTCAACGCCGGCAGGCTCCCGATCTTCGAGCCCGGGCTCGACGGCCTCGTCGCGTCCAACGTTCAAAGCGGGCGCCTTTGCTTCACCACCGAACTGGGCGCCGCGGTCGCGCAGGCCGATGCCGTCTTCATCGCGGTCGGCACGCCCTCGCGCCGCGGCGACGGCCACGCCGACCTGAGCTACGTCTACGCCGCCGCGCGCGCGATTGCCGGCTTCATCAGGGGATTCACCGTCGTCGTCACCAAGTCGACGGTTCCGGTCGGCACCGGCGACGAGGTCGAGCGCCTCATTCGCGCGCAGCGCCCCGATGCCGACGTGGTGGTCGTCGCCAATCCCGAGTTCCTGCGCGAGGGCGCGGCGATCCGCGATTTCAAGCACCCCGATCGCATCGTGGTCGGCAGCGACGATCCGCGCGCGCGCGCGGTGATGGCCGAGATCTACCGGCCGCTCTATCTCAACCAGGCGCCCATCCTGTACACCAGCCGCCGCGGCGCCGAACTGATCAAGTACGCCGCCAACGCCTTTCTTGCCACCAAGATCACCTTCATCAACGAGATCGCCGATCTGTGCGAAAAGGTCGGCGCCAACGTGCAGGAGGTCGCGCACGGCGTCGGGCTTGACAACCGCATCGGCCCGAAATTCCTCCACGCCGGACCCGGCTACGGCGGCTCCTGCCTGCCCAAGGACACCGTCGCCTTGCTCAAGACCGCGCAGGACTATGGCGTTCCGCTGCGCATCGTGGAAACGGTGGCGGCCGTCAACGACGTGCGCAAGCGCAGCATGGCGCGCAAGGTCGAGGCCGCGCTGGCCGAGGAGCTGCGCGGCAAGACGATCGCGGTGCTCGGACTCACCTTCAAGCCCAACACCGACGACCTGCGCGAGGCGCCTTCGATCGCGCTCATCACGGCGCTCACCGACATGGGCGCGCGCGTGAGGGCCCACGACCCGGTCGGGATCGAGCAGGCCAGATCGCTGCTCGCGGACGTCACCTTCTGCGCGGGTCCCTATGAATGCGCCGAGGGCGCCGACGCGCTGGTGATCGTGACCGAGTGGGAGCAGTTCCGGGCGCTCGACCTCAAGCGGCTCAAGGCGGTGATGGCGCGCCCCGTCATCGTCGACCTGCGCAACATCTACCGCCCCGAGGAGGTGGAACGGGCTGGCTTCAGCTACACCTGCGTCGGGCTTGCGCCGCGCAAGCGGCGAGCGGTGCGCACAATAGGCCCCGTTCGCGCGGGCGGCTGATCGCGCCGCGCGCTCGGCGGCTCAGCGCTTGTAGGGATCCTCCAGCCGCACGATGTCGTCCTCGCCCGTATAGCTGCCGACCTGCACCTCGATGATTTCGAGGTCAATCCGGCCGGGATTGCGCAAGCGGTGCACGACGCCCATGGGGACGTAGACCGACTCGTTCTCCTGGACGAGACGCGTCTGCGCGCCGACGGTTACCTCGGCGGTGCCGTGCACCACCACCCAGTGCTCGGCGCGGTGAAAATGCTTCTGCAGCGACAAGCTGCTGCCCGGCTTGATCACGATGCGCTTGACCTGGAAGCGCGGGCCGTGGTCGACCCGCTGAAACCAGCCCCAGGGCCGATGGACGCGCAGGTGTTCGCTCGCCTGGCTGCGGTTGCGGCGGCGCATCTCGTCGACCAGCGACTTCACCCGGTGGGCATGCTCCTTCGAAGCGACAAGGACAGCGTCCGGCGTCGCCACCACGATGGCATCGTCAAGGCCGACCGCCGCGGCGAGCACGCCGTCGCCGAAAACGAGGCTATTCGTGGTCTCGACGAGTTCGATCGCGCCGCGCGTGACATTGCCGTCGGGGTCGGTGCGCTCCGAGGTCTCCCACACCGACGTCCAGGTACCCACGTCGCACCAGTCGAAGCTCGCCGGCACGACGCCGGCGCGCGCGGTGCGCTCCATGACCGCCTGGTCGATCGACTTCTTGGGCGCGCGCTCGAACGCGGAGGGGTCGAGCCGCAGAAAGCCGAGGTCCGTCTTCATTCCCGCGATTGCGGCGCGGGCGGCAGCGATGGTCTCCGGCGCGAATTTCTCAAGCTCCTGCGCCATGATGTCGGCGCGATACAGAAAGTTGCCGCTGTTCCATAGGTAGCCTTCGGCAAGACAGCGCGCCGCCGTCGCGGCGTCCGGCTTCTCGACGAAGGCGTCGACCGCAAATGCGTCCGCGCCGAGCCCCTTGCCCGGCTTGATGTAGCCGTACTCGGTGGCTGGCCGCGTTGGCCGGATGCCCAGCGTCATGATGAAGCCGCTGCGCGCGTGCGGCACCGCGCGCCGAATCGAGTCCACAAACGCGTCGACGCCTCGGATGACGTGGTCCGCCGCGAGGATCAGCACGACGGCGCTCGCATCGCGCTCGAGCGCGAGCAGCGTCGCCACCGCGACGGCGGGAGCTGAGTCGCGAGCCATCGGCTCGAGCGCGATCTGCGCCTGGCAACCGATGCGCTGAAGCTGCTCGGCGACGGTGAAGCGCTGCTGGTCGTTGGCGATGACGAGCGGCGTGGCGAACAGCGACGGCTCGCGCACCCGCACGACGGTTTCCTGGAATGTCGACCGATCGCCAACAAGCTCGATGAACTGCTTGGGCAGGCTCTCGCGCGAGAGCGGCCATAAGCGCGTGCCCGAGCCACCGCACATGATGACCGGGATGATGCGCTCGTCGTCAGCGGTCATGCTCTGCGCCAGGGTGAACGAGGAGCGAGGCTAGCCACCGCGATCGGCTTCGGGCCAGCGCCGCCGCTGCAAGCTTTCTAGCTGGCCGCCGCGCTCAGCCCAACATGGAAATCGATTTGCCGCTAGCGCTCGAACTCCGGCGCCCCTGCCGGCCCGCGCCTGCGCAGCGCCCGCCGGCACCGCTGCCGAGGCCACAGCGTCGCCGCCGCCCCGCGCGCCAAGCCGGCGATCGTCAGCCGGCCGTTCCACCGCCCATGTCGCAACGACTGCCTCCCCGCGCGCGTCGCGCCCTCCTCATTCCGAGGTTTCCTCGCTCGGCTTGAGCTCCTTGATCCGGTCGGCCAGCTGCTTCTTCTCGGCGCGCAGGGTCTGCACCTCGTTCTTGATTTCCTTCAGCCGCCGCTGCACGTAGTTGCGCCTGCGCTTGAGGGCTCTGAGCTCCGATCCCTCCTTCTCGGCTTCCTTGGCTTCGGCCATTGCGATCGCTCCTTGTCACAGACTTGCGGTTGCTAGCACGCAGGTTCATTGCTCTCAAGCCGCGTGATCCGTCATTAAGCAGGCGTTTCCATCGATGGTAAAGAAGAGCCGGGCTATTCTCCCACCGCTCTTTGCACGGGCGGATCGACATCCAGGCGCGCCTGGCATGCGCTCAGCATGCGCTTGACCTCCGGGTGATTAGGCCTGATGGCTAGCACGGCGCGCATGGCGCTTTCGGCCTTCTGGTAGTCTCCGGTGGCAAGGTTCAGGCGGGCCTCCAGCACCAGATTCTGCACCTGCAGGCGCCTCGCCTTCTCTTCGGTCCGAGTCCACAGATAGCCAAAGATCCTGGCCGCCGCGTCCTGCGGATCGTCCGGCCCCGAGAGCTTCTCCGGATACTCGGAGAAATCGTCGTCGAAGATGCAGCCCTCATCCAGCGAGAAGTACTCCCGCGAGAGCCGGCGATTGGACTCCTCGAAAGCCTGATAGAACGCGCGGGCCGTGGCGCGGTCGACCTCGATCCCGCCGCCGCCGCCATACCCCTGCACGAGCAGTTTGATCAGCTGCTTGCGGTTCGGATTGGGCTTTCCGCTGACATGGCGCGGCACGTACTTGCCCAGCGTCGACAGGAAGTCGAGGGCAGCCGGCGACAGCGACTGGTTCTTCGGATCGATCTCCTCGTATTCGGGATCGCGCTCGAGACCGAAGATGGCGAGAAAATCGCTCAGCAGGTCGTTGTCGACCCACGCGTTGCGATCGAACGGGCGCAAGATGAACCGGTCGGGCTTCAGATATTCGTCGTACTCTTTGATGATCCGATAATAGTCGAAGTATCGCGGCAGCGAGGCGGGCTCGACCGCGGGAAACTCGGCGCGGCCGCGCCCGCCCTTCACATGGGTGGTGGCAAGGCTCCTCGCCACCCGGTCCTGCCGGCGCAAGTAGACGACGACGGTCAGGCGATGAGCGAACTTCGAGAGGAAGTCGCGCAGGCGAAGGAATTCGTCCTTTTCCGACAGCCGACTGTGCAGATGTTCGTTCGAGATGATGAGCCTGTCGACCTCCGGCTCGAGCTTGCTGACCTCGCTCTCGAAGCGCGCCACGATCTGCTCGCGCGCGGGCACGCGGGCCCCGCGCAGCGCGCGCGAGGCGGCGATCCGCAGTTTCCTGTTGCCGAGGCTCGCGGCCCGCTCGTTGTTCAACGCGTAGAGCGTGATGAGGTGGTGGTTGGTCTGCCCCAACGAGACCGGATAGAACAAGCCGCGCCTGCGCAACTCGTTGCGGTTCTTCGCCAGGAATCTTTGGATCGACGTCGACCCGGTCTTTTCCGTCCCGATATGCAGGAAGGCTTCCGAGAACATGGCCGATTGGCCCCGCATCATTAAATTCTTAAGCGTTTTTTTAACAAAATTCCGGATTTCTCAAGTCCTCGCCGAGCCAAATTGCCGCAAATGGCTAACGCACGGCCCGAGAGCCTCGCCCGTCCGCCACCCGGACGGGGATTTTGGGCCGCCAGTGGGCGGCCGCAGGCGGCCACGCCATAGCCCGTTACCTTAAGGGAAGGCTGGCGCGCAGGGCCTCGATCACGGCCGAAAACTGCTCCGCATTCGATGGCCAGACCTCGATGTAGCGGGCACCGTTGCGGATACCGTTCTCCAGGATCGCCTGGTAGGACGAGGCGGTGCACGGCTTGGCGGCGGCGACATTGTCAGCCTCGCAGCCGGAGCCGTCCAATCCCCGGTACTGGTTGGTTTGCCAGCCGACGATCGCCCCCTGCTCGCCGGCCCGGAGAACCGCCGGCGCCACTTTCAGCGCGGACAGCCCGTTCCACTGAACCGCAAAGCGCCCGGAAAACTGCCGTAACCCGGCGGCGAGGATGGCCTGCTTGACGTCGAGGAAGCCCGGCGCGCCCGGCTCGACCAATTGCCCCTCTTCCCCGATCGGCGGAAAATCGTTGGCCTGCAGGATGTTCACGGCGAGGACCTTGTCCGGAAAGGCCGTCGCGACCGCCGCCGCCAGCTTCTGCCAGGCGTCGATCACCTTGGAAGGCCGGTAGCCCAGCGCTTGCCAGGTCGTCACCGCATCGCGCTGGCAGCTGCCCGGGCGCTCGCGCGCGGCCGGCAGGCGCAACTCGTCGGTACGTTGGTTGATGCCGGTGATCTTGACGATCCGAACCGCCTCGTAGGCGCCACGGCGCGCGCGCAGGTGCTGCGCCAGCGCATGGATCATGCGCGCATAGGCCTCTTGGTAGAGCGGGCTCCAGGGCACGGGGATGTGGACGGTCTCGCAGCGGCCCCGTGTTCCACCGTGCGGACCCACGAAGAAGGCGCCGTGCGGAACGCCCTGCTGGGAAAGCCACGGGGGGGCGAAAAAACCGGAGCGCACGCCGAGCGACAGCTTCTTGCCGGCCGCCAGCGCGCGCGCGACCTCGCGGTCGAGAGTCGTCCAGTCGTACGAGCCCGGGCGCGGCTCGATCGCCTCCCACACCAGGCGGACGTAGATGCCGTCGACCCCCGGCAGTTGGTAAATGCGCTCGGGCAGGCTGAGCCGTTCCGCGCGCAGCGGCTTGGTGGCAACGTAAATGCCACCGAAATCTGCGACGTCCCGGGAGCCGGCCTCGCGCGCATCGGCGCCGTGCACGCCCGCGAGCGCGATCAGGCCCGCCGCCAGCAGGCGCCGGGCGCCGGCGGCCGGGGCGGCGTTTGGCCGGCCGGGCAAAGCGACGGCGGCAAGCCGCCTCATGGTGCGCGCGCGCCGATGCGCGGGCGCACGTCCTTCAGCACGTCGCCGAACCGCAGGGCGTCGGGCGCCCACACCTCGATGTAGCGGCCCCCATGGGCGATGCCGTTTTCGAGAATGGCGCGGAAGGAGGACGCCGTGCAGGGCTGCGCCTCGTAGACCGTCCTGGCCTCGCAACCCGCCCCACCCTCCGGGCCGCGGAACAGGTTGGTCTGCCACCCCACGATCGCTCCGCGGCGGCCGCTGGCGATCACGCTGTCAGCCGCCCGCACTGCGCTCAGCCCATCCCACTGCACGGCAAAGCGGCCCGGGAACAGGCCGAGGCCGAGCGCCACGATCTGCGCTTTCACGTCGATCAGCTCGCCCCTGCCAGGTTCGGCGATCGCCGGGAAGTCGTTGCGGTCGAGCACCTCGATCGCCAAGAGCTTGTCGGGAAATGAAGCGGCGACGCCTTCCGCCATCCGGCGCCAGGCCTCGACGACCTTCGAGGGCCGGTAGCCCGCCGCCCGCCACTCCGACACCGCGTCGGAAATCGCGCATCCGCCCGCCCGCTTGATGCCGGCGACGGCGTTCGCCGGCATGCGCATCTCCTCGCTGCGCTGATTGATGCCGGTGATCTTGACGATGCGGAGAAGCTCGTAGCTGCGCGGGCGTGCCTTCAGGTGCGCCGCCAGCGCCCGCATCATGTCGATATAGGCCTGCTGGTAGCGGTCATCCCACGGCCACGGCAGGGTGTGCTCATCGCACCGGCCGAGCCCGCCGCCATGCGCCCCGACCACGAACCGGCTGCCTCGAACGCCCTGCTCGTAGAGCCAGCCCGGCGTCCAGGCGCCCGCGCGCACGCCGATCGACAGCTTCTTGCCGGTGCGTTCGACGCGATCGAGCTCGCGGTCGAGCGTCGACCAGTCGAAGCGGCCGGGCGCCGGCGCGATCGTGCGCCAGACCAGTCGCACGTAGATGCCGTCGACCCCGTCGACCTGGTAGACCTCGTCCCGCAGGTTGCGCTGGACGTTGTGCAACGGCTGGGTCGCCACGTAGATGCCGGAGAAGTCGGCGAGGCGGG
>Ga0209323_10003657_pt1 | contig 10221 bp, 9 predicted proteins | sample Rifsed19ft2_FD_184014 | JGI IMG/M metagenome (GOLD analysis project Ga0209323, IMG submission 184014) | Soil microbial communities from Rifle, Colorado, USA - sediment 19ft 2 (version 2) | ecosystem: Environmental > Terrestrial > Deep subsurface > Rock core/Sediment | place: Rifle, Colorado...
AAGCGAAATTTCAGCCCCGCCTGCGAAAGGTTGGACCACGTGGATGCTTCCGCCAACCAGATTCTCCATCCCAATGCAGGGTATGACACACAAGATCGTCAGAGTTCCTGTTCGCGTAGGGGTGAACGTAATGCTGGCTGTCGGATTGTCGCGGCTGACCGTCACCGTGGGCAGATCCACGCCTGCGCCCAAGATGCGGATATCGTGTGGGTTATCGCCGGTGAGGTCATCGTCGGCATACGTGAAGGTGATCGTCACTTCATGGCCGGCTTCAACGTCAACCGAATAATTAGACATGCGATCGAAGCCGTCCCGGCTCACCATGATAGCGATGCTTTGCCCATGGGCATGCGCAGTGAATGTGGTAACACTCGAGAGAAAGAGAACGGCTATGAACAAACGAATTGTTTTTAAGAACATACCTACACCTCCGGAGAGGAGACGCCAGCCGGTTGAGGCAGGGCGTGAGCGGGACCGGACACGGTCTCCTCCACTTCCCCATGTTTTGTTTCCCAGACCGAGACAATGGGAACCATCCGGGAAAGGATGAGGTACACCAGCAAAAATCCTGCCAGCGCACCAGCGGTGATGCCCCACTCTACCCAGGTTGGGTTATACAGAGCGCCCTCAAAAGCCGCATCGGTGATGAAGGGCTGCTCCAGTACCGGGACGACGATAATGAAGCGCTTGAGCCAGGCCTGGATGACGATGAGCGCGGCAGCAATAACAAAGGTGGGTATCGGGCGAGCCTGAAGCCATGGAATCAAGGTGAGCGTAGCCCAACCGCCAAAGGCCAGGCCACCAAGCAGAAATGCCAGCGCTACCAGCGATGGATCAAACCCAATAAACGTATTAAAGAAAGATGTTGCTAAGGACGCGCCCAGGAACAACGCACTGATCGCGGCCAGCAGCATGGGAGGCAAAACCCGGAGGCGCTTGATCCACGTCATGGGCTTGATCATGGGTAGCACGAGCAAGAAGGCAGGCACGATCAGACCAAGTACCTGAGTCATCCAGAATAATCCGGCAAATTGCCCGCTGAACAGGCTGGCTAGAACTGCCTTTTCCGCCCCCTCCATCTTATAGGCCAGGGTTACATATTCGGATATATTGAAATAAATGTAGGCCAGGTTCAGGGTCAACACGAGCGCAGCCATGTATTTGAAGTGCTTCAACGTAATGAACTCTTCGAGGCGATACATTTTTCGAAAGACGACCATCGCCAGCACCACGGAAGCAGCCCCGGAAGCCAAAGCGCCTGCCACGAAATAGGGACCGAAGATCGTGGAGTTCCAACCGGGGCGCAAGGTCATCGCAAAAATCCAGGAAACCACCGTGTGCACCATTACGGCGATTGGCAGAATGAGCACGGCCATCGTATTCATGGCGCGGTCGAGGCGCGCGTGTTGTTCAGGCGTCCCGGTCCAGCCAAACGAAAGGATGCGGTAAATCCATCGGCGCCAAGCTGGCGCATGGATGAATTTATCTCTGAGAAGTGCCATATCTGGAATCAGAGGAAGGAGCAAAAATAACGACGATCCGGCGAGATAGGTGGTGATCGAAATGATGTCCCAAAGGATCGGCGACTGGATGCGACCGCTGAAGATCAGGTTGAACATGCGCTCTGGGCGCCCCAGGTCGATGATCGGCATCAGCGCGCCAAAGAGCAGCGCGGCAAACGTAATGGATTCAGCCATGCGCGTGATGGGATGGCGCCATTTGGCGCCAGTCAACCGCAAAATCGATGAGAGCAATGCGCCAACATGGCTGATGCCGATAAAGAATACAAAGTTAATAATATATAGCCCCCAGGATACGGTGTCCCGCATTCCAGTCGCCGCCAACCCATCGCGCAGTTGGGTCAAATAGGCGAATACCCCGAACCCAAAGATCAACGCCAAAAAAGCCACGGTCAAATAAAAGCCGCGGCCCCATACAAAGACAGGGCGGAGCAAAGCTTTTTCGTGGGTATTGAGCTTGTCGAAATCTTCTGTGGAACTGCCCAGTAGTTTTGCAAGTAGCGCTGTCATAGATCCCTAACCTTCCAAGCCCGAAAGCAGAACTGCGGATGGCTGGCTCTGTGTTGAAGTGGATTGAGTCCTGGGGGGCAGGTACCAAACCCTCGGCTCGGTGCCCAGTTCTTCCAAATGCCGGTGGGCCGCGCCATCGTGGAGAAAATCACTCAGCGACAAAGTTTCCCCCAAGCTATTGGTAACGGCATTCTCATTCTCATCGCCGAAGTAGATAGCTCCCATGGGACAACCAGTCACGCAGGCGGGCAGCTCGCCCTTGCTGGTGAGCGCAGGGCAGAATAAACATTTCTCAACTACCCCTTTACGGTGGGGAATGTTGGTCTCAACAGAATAGCTCTGGCTGAGTTCCCGCGCGGTATGCGGTGGTTCAGCCCAGTTGAAGTAACGCGCCGAATAGGGGCAGGCTGCCATGCAAAAGCGACATCCGATGCAAACTTCCTGGTCGATCAGGACGATGCCGTCCGAGCGCTTGTAGGAGGCGCCCACCGGACACACATTGACGCAGGGGGGATTGTCGCACTGCATGCACGGCCGCGGGAAGAAATGCGAGGCGGCCAACCCTTCGTGTTCGATGTTATACACTTTGATCCACTCTTGGCCGGGTGGGACCAAGTGCATCGCCGAACAAGCCTTGGTGCATTCGCCACAACCGTCGCACCGCGCCAGGTCGATGACCATCACCCAGCGATGGGCGCCACCGCCGTTATCGCCCGGGTGAGGTCCATTAGCTACCAGAGGTTTGATCGCCGCGCGCAGAGCTGCCTCTGCTTTGGGCGCCAGGGCGGCTGCCGCGCCTAAGCTGGTCAGTTTTAGGAAATCGCGCCTATTCAGCCTTCGATCTTCCATGATTTTTCGCCTCTCTTTGCCCGGGTGCGGGTTAATTAGTGCTCCATCGCTCCTAGCATTTCCTCGAGTTCGTGGATCGCGTTACCGGCTTTATCATCTTCGATGGCTTCTATGAGTTCGGCATATTCCTCAGCCGCTTCACCGCTAGCTAGGGCTATGGCTTGTTGCAGGTGGCCGATAGCGCCCTCGCTGTCCATTTCCGGGTCCTCCAACGCCTCGAGCGCCGCCACCAGGTGGACCTCTTGTTCCTCAGAAGGCTTAATGGCTTCGTGGGCTTCTTCTTCCCCACTCCCCAGGCTTACCACGAATTGGGCGATTAGCTCTAAATCTTCATCCGATATGAGGCTCGAGGAAAATCCCGGCATGTCACCCACTGGGTTGCGAACCTGCTCGATCAACTCCTCGGCGCTCCGCCCGATAACAGCAGGGGCCAGGTTGCTCCCTGAGCCATCTATGCCGTGACAACTTGCACACAGCGACGTAAACTTAGCCTCGCCCGGCCCCTGGGTATCTGAGACTGCTTGCGGATTGCTGGCTGAATTACAAGCTGCAAGCAAAAGAGCGACAAAAAGGACCACCGCGATCGATTTAGGGAACATGGTTTCCTCCTGAAGGGTTAGCTTGGGCTACGCGGCCCATCCAATTGCCTTTGTTCTTCCATGTCGCGCAATCGGGTTTGCAGCCGGCCGATCTCACGGACAAGGCGGGCGCGTTCTTCGCTGTAATCGGCAAGGATTACCTCCAATTCAGACAGCTGGTGCTCGTTTTCGGTCAACTCTTGCCGCAACCGGGTAACGTTAAAAGAGCCAGTTTGTTCAGACATAGTCCGTTACAAAACCAGCTTAGCTACGAAAAGTTCGAATTTGGTGAGAAGTAAGGGGAAAATAAGTTCCAGATTTATCTATCCCCCAACCGCCGCATTGCCGTGGTTCTGTTTAACTGAGGTAGTAACCGAAACCGCGTTCCGTCATGATCAGTTGGGGTTTGGCCGGCTCCGTTTCAAGTTTTTGCCTGAGGTAATGGATATAACGCTTCACATTTTCTACGTCGTCGGCGTATTCGCTTCCCCACACTTTGACCAGCAGGGTTTCCACGGTCACCATGTGGCCGGGCTGCTCGGCAAGCGCCGCCAGTAGGCGGAATTCTATGGGGGTTAGGTGCACCACTTCGCCCGAGCGCGTCACGCGTCGCTCGGCAAGGTCTATCACCAAATCCCCGCGCACTACCGGAGCGGACCGCTCTCCCTGTTTTCCGCGTTGGCTGCGGTTCAGGATCGCCCCCACCCGGGCGATTAGCTCGGCCGCGCTGAACGGTTTGGTCACGAAATCGTCAACGCCAAGCCGGAAGCCCCGCAGGCGGTCTCTCTCGTCGCCCTTGGCGGTTAGCATCAGAATGGGCACATCGCAGATCTCGTGCAACCGTTCGCAAACCGTCCAGCCGTCCATTCTGGGCATCATCACGTCCAGCACCACGAGGTCGATTTGCTCCTCATAAAAGGCCTGCAGACCGTCGATGCCGTTTGAAGCCCTGATCGCTTGATAATCGGCTTTGGCGAAATGCTTTTCGAGCAGGCTGAGCAGGGTTTGATCGTCGTCGATGATCAGGATCTTGGGCGTTTTTGTTTGTAGGTTCATAGTCTTCACCCTTCAACTGCCGCGGCTAGCTTGCTCCCAACCTTGCGTTTCTGGTTTCTAATCGCCTTGGAAACCAGGGGTAAGGCAATTTTGAACGTGGCGCCCTGGCCTGGTAGGCTTTCCACCCAGATCTTTCCGTCCATGGCCTCGACCAGGCGTCTGGAGATATATAGACCGAGGCCGTACCCGTAGGTTTCTTTTGAGTCTTCCGCATCCAGCCGGTTGAATTTCTCGAAGATGCGTTCCCGATCTTGGGGAAAGACACCTGGACCCCGGTCTGTAACGGAAGCTATCCCCACTCCATCCTGAACGCCAACCGCCAGGGTCACCTCACTCCCCACAGGTGAATACTTCATGGCATTATCCACCAGGTTGGCGATTACTTCATAGAGAAAATCCGGGTCGGCCCACACCCGCGGATGCAGCTTCCCTTGAGGTCGCTTCAGTTTGTGGCCGGTCTGCCGCGCTGAGAATTCGTCAACCACCCGGTCAGCCACTCGCCAAACGTCCACCTCTGAGCGGGCTACGGTTAAGCCGCCCGCTTCGATGCGAGATACGTTGAGCACCTCATCTACCATGCGGGTCAGCCGGCTCACCTGCTCGTTCATGATCGCCAAAATGGGGCTGAAGTTTCCATCCAGCGGGTTGTCGTCCCCTTCAATAAGCTCCAGCGCGCTGCGCATGTTCGTTAGCGGCGCGCGCAACTCGTGCGATACAAGGGAAACAAATTCGGATTTCATCCGGTCGAGTTGCTGCAAGTCTGTGTTTGCTTTGGCCAAAGCCTCATTTTTCTCGCGCAGTTCATGCGTGCGTTCCTCCACCCGTTTTTGAAGCTCTGTATTGAGGCGGTAGACTTCGGCTTCGGCTTCTTCCTTCTCGGTCAACCAATGGCGAATGAGTCGCAGCACAAACCACACCACCGTCGGTCCGACCGTGCCATAGAATAGGATCTCAACCCCCCAGTGCGAGTCATGGCCAAAGTTATCGTGGACATACAGGGCCGGTCCCAGTTGAAACAGGGTGGCCACGATCATGATGATCAGCGGCATAGCCCACTGAAGCAAGCGCATTCGTTGGGCGAGACTTGACGGCCTCATGCTTTCACCTCATAGCCGAAAACCATGGCTCTCCTTTTCGGTCACGAGTAACCAACCAGTACAAGCTTTGAACAACAGACCGCTAGGTACCTTTCTTCTTGTCTTTGGTGGCGTTGATTTAGGGTCTGTATTGTTCTCTATTATTGTGAAATACAGGTCTTTCGCTAATGGGTGGATGTACGCGCTATCAGGGGTCAAATGTCATCGCTGCGAAGGCTGTCAGCCCTGCTGTTGATTGTTACAAAATGCACAGATGAGGGTAGCTTTGGCGGCTTCGTTCCACGCAGGCATTCGTTGGTTTCCGCGACCTTGGTATTTTGTTAGATGGGGTTGTAAACCACAACGCGTGCGAACCTGCCCAACGGCGGGAAATACTGCCCTGTATGCAACAGAGTCAAGTGGATTTTGATTTAGTAATCTGGAGCGACCTGATTCGCTGCACGAGTTTGCGCCTTTATCGCGTTGTGAGATAAGCGATCAAGGATTTGGGCAACCCCACGTCCCAATAGTTCTGTATTTCACACGTTTATTTGCCTTGATATTTACAGAAAAATGTTTCTCCTGTATAGTTAGTGCAACTCAACTTTCGCCCTTTTTAGCATTGTGCTAGCACCCAACTTTTTAGGAAAGGCGACTCGATCTAAAATCACCTGTTTATTATTAATTCTGAAAGGAGGAATGGCAATAAATAGCTAAACCCCTATGCATAACCTACTTACGACGAGGAGAGAGATGAATACGAGCAAGCCTTATGTTATGTTTGCCATCGCGATTGTTGCGGTGATGCTCCTGGCTGCCTGTGGAGCGCCAAGCGTGGTGAGGGAGACCGTTGAGGTTCCTGTGCAACAAACTGTTGTGGTTCCCGTGGAACTTGAACAATTTCCTGACGGAACTCCACTCCATATTCTTCAATGGAGCCACTTTGTTCCGCAATATGATGTCTGGTTTGATCCCTTTGCACAGGCTTGGGGTGAGGCTAACGGAGTTGATGTGACCGTAGATCACATCGCTCTTGCTGAGCTTCCCGCTTCCTTAACTGCCGCCATTGACGCCGGCGAAGGCCCGAGTTTGATTGAGATGGTTTTCTCCCCGGCCGCGTTCATAAATGGTTTGCACGATCTGACGGATGTCAACCTTCAGGCCCAAGAATTGTTTGGCGACCAGGTTGAGACCTGCGCTAAAAGTTCCTACCTGCCGGCGACTGGTACCTACTATGGCTACTGCCATGGCTGGGTGCCTGACCCAGCTGACTACGATATTGAACTATGGACCGCTGTCGGTTTCCCTGACGGGCCCCAGACCTGGGATGACCTCCTGGTCGGCGGTAAGGCCATCAGAGATCAGTTTGATGTGCCATTGGGGATAGGCTTGTCTCCTGAGCTTGACTCGCGCATGGCCTCCCGAGCGATCATATGGTCGTTTGGTGGTTCAATCCAGGACGAAAATGAATGTGTGGTCTTGAACTCCCCGGAAACGATTGAGGCTGTTGAATATATGGCAAACCTCTATCAAACGACAATGACCGAGGAAGTTTTCGCCTGGACTGCCGCCTCCAATAACCAAGGGCTGATTGCCGGTGAACTTTCCTACATCCTCAACTCCATTTCTGCCTATCGGTCTCTGCAGGATATTGACCCGGCAGCGGCTGACAATATCGGGTTTGGCCCGGCGCTGATTGGACCGCGCGGGGATCAACATGCTTCATCCCATGTTTGGGCAATCTACGTAATTCCGACTTACGTTGAAGGCGCAGAGCTGGAAGCGGCAAAAGCTTTCTTGCTGCATCTCACCGCAAACTACAACCAAGCGGTGTTCAATAGCAAACTCTACACGTTCCCGGCTTTTCCAAGCACCGTTCCACAACTGGAAGGTTGGCTTGCCAACGACCCCTTTGGATCTCGCCCGGCAGATAAGCTTGCCATCCTCGGAACAGCCACGGATTGGGTTGCCTGGCTCGGCTATCCGGGTCCTTCGAATCCGGCCATTGGTGAAATCTTCGGCTCGAACATCATCGAGACCATGATGGCCCAGGTGGCCCGGGGCGAAAAGACAGCCGAGGAGGCTGTTGCTGAAGCCGAAGGCCAGGTTAATGCCATCTTTGAAAAATGGCGTGATCAGGGTTTGGTTGGCTGCACCGAATAGACCATCAGAAAAACTTTGAAAGATGACCTAAATATTCAGACCTTTCAAAGAGTGTAGGATCAAAAGATCCTGGACTGGTCATCTTGAGTGGGCAGGGGCAGTTGCTCCACTCTGAATGGCCAGTTCAGGGTCCACGTTCCGGTCTTGATTTTCGAAATTCGCTGTCGTCATAAGACCGTTTCAGCTTCATATTCAACCCTGCGGCAAAGGGAAACAGATGAAATCCGTTGATATAAGAAGACTTACCAAGCATTTTGGCGAGGTAAACGCCGTGAATGGGGTTGATCTCTCGGTCAATGAAGGGGAATTATTAGTAATTCTTGGACCCTCTGGCTGTGGGAAGACAACTCTGATGCGCATGATCGCGGGGCTAGAAAAACCCAGCAGTGGCGATGTGGTCATCGACGGGAAAGTGGTAACCGATTTACCTCCCCGCGCCAGGCCGATCGGCATGGTCTTTCAGAGTTATGCCTTGTATCCCCATATGACCGTATTCAATAATATTGCCTTCCCCTTAAAAGCTCGGGGCGAGTTTAAAAAAGAGGAGCTGAAAGAAAAAGTAATTTGGGCAGCCTCGGTATTAGACATCCAGCATTTGCTCGATCGAAAACCACGCCAACTTTCCGGTGGCGAAAGACAACGCGTGGCCTTGAGCAGGGCTCTGGCCAAAGAACCCGCTGTCTTGTTATTGGATGAGCCGCTGTCGAATCTCGACGCAAAACTCAGGGCTTCCGCTCGCGACGAATTGCAACGTTTTCAGCGAAAACTTGGGATTACGACCATCTTTGTCACTCATGACCAGATCGAAGCTCTGGGAATGGGCGACCGGATCGTCGTGATGGATGGCGGCAGGATAATGCAAGTGGGCACACCCAGGGAGGTTTACCATGAGTCGGCCAACGTATTTGTGGCCACATTTCTTGGCTCACCCGGAATGAACTTGATAGACAGAGGTGAGTTTTTGTTTGGGTTTCGTCCAGAACAGTTTTTGCCAAAGGAAGCGATCACCAATGGCGCCCAGGTTCAATCCTTTAGATTCAAGGTAAATCGGGTTGAGTACCTAGGGGCCGATCAACTTGCCTATGGAAACCTGCAAGGCATTGGCGCCGAGACCAGGGTTGTCGCCAAGTTGGGGTCTGAAATTGATGTCAAGATCAACGCAGAAACCATCTATGATTTTGCCGTGCAGAAAAATCAATTGCGTTTCTTTGACAAGACCTCACGGATTCGCATCGATCCAAGGCCCATCGAATGAAGAACGGATTTCGCTCATGAAAACAGGAGGACTTCTGGCCAGGACGCGTTTTCTCACCGATAACGAAGGTTTCCTGGGATCGTTATTCCTGTTTCCGGCGATTGGCTATATCGTGCTCCTGGTTGGAATCCCCTTTATCCTCGCAATTGCATTTAGTCTTTCCGATATCACGGTTGGCAATACCGATCTCAAGTTTGCGGGCCTGGAAAACTTCCGGCGCGTTATCCAGACCCCTGAATTCCTGCAGAGCTTGAAAAACACCTTCCTATTTACTCTGGTTTCACAGGCAATCACCATCGTGTTAGCCAATATCCTCGCCATTGTTTTATCGGCCGACTTTCGGGGCAAATGGGTGGCTAGATTACTGATTATGCTGCCCTGGGCCACACCCGTTGCGCTGGGTACGGTGGGTTGGCTCTGGCTCCTCGATTCAAAATTCAGCCCAATAGACTGGGTATTGCGCAATCTCAATCTTCTCGGATCACCGGACGCGATCCTGGGATCGCAGAATAATTTATTTTATTTGGGCAACCTGGGTTTAGCCCAGGCGTCAATTATCCTTGTATATGTTTGGAGGATGCTGCCACTGTCAGCCGTGATCTTGATGGCCGGCTTAACTTCTATTTCCCAGGATTTATTGGATCAAGCAGACGTGGATGGGGCGAGCTTTTGGAGGATCCTCTTCCAGATCAAGTTGCCTTTGATCCTGCCAATTATGACGGTGGCGGTGCTGTTTAGTCTTCTGTTTACTTTTGGAGATATGGCGGTCGTTTATGTGCTAACTCGAGGGGGACCGGTTTACTATACGCAGATCCTGCCTACCTGGGCCTATATCAAAGGCATCGAAAGTGGTGCCCTTGGTGAGGGAGCCGCCATCGCCCTATTTCTTTTCCCGGTTTTGATGGCCGCGATAATAATATTTCTACGCGGCGCCCGGCGCATGGAGGTTTCATAATGGACTTCAAAATTATTCGCAAATTGCGCCGGGCCCTGTTCTACCTGGTCGTTGCTGGGTTTTGTTTCTTCTCAGCGGCACCATTTGTTTGGATGCTCATTACCATGTTTAAACAGGACAAAGATCTTTATCAGACAGCCAATAATCCCTTTCTGTTTAATGATCCCCCCACGCTCGACAATATCAACTTTCTATTTGAACGCACCAATTATGTTGGCTTCTTGCGCAATTCCTTGTTTATCGGGATTCTTGTGGTTCT
>Ga0209323_10003664_pt1 | contig 10213 bp, 16 predicted proteins | sample Rifsed19ft2_FD_184014 | JGI IMG/M metagenome (GOLD analysis project Ga0209323, IMG submission 184014) | Soil microbial communities from Rifle, Colorado, USA - sediment 19ft 2 (version 2) | ecosystem: Environmental > Terrestrial > Deep subsurface > Rock core/Sediment | place: Rifle, Colorado...
GGAGTCCGGCCGCCGCCGCGATCCCGACGAGCCCGAAGGCGACGGCGCGTCGCCGGCCCGCCAGCGCCGAGGCTCCGGCGGCGGATGGCATCACGGCGGCGCGGCGGCCCGTGTCCTGTCTTACTCATCCCCCATCGGCCCGATCAACTCCGGCGCCTGCCCCCAGCCCGAGGCCACATGCCGCTTCTGCGGCTTTCCGGCTTCGCGCTGCTACTGCCCCGGCCATCAAACACTCGCCGCTCTATCCGACGAGCTAGATGTGCTGTGCACTGACCAGGATCATTTCGCAGCCGGGCATGCCTCTCTCGAACCGGCGCGGTCGCTGCAAGCCGGTCGTCGATCATCAAAGAGGTGAGCAATGAACGACGACAAATCGATCCAACTGCAGGCGGCCACGGTCGCCGCGCTCAATCGCATCGCCTCGGCGCTGGAAGCCATCGCGCTGACCAAGGCCCCGGCCCCGAACTTCGTCCGGCCAATCTCGGACTACGCGACGTTCGAGTTCGAGGCAATCGGCGCGAAGGTGACCGGGCGCGATCAGCATGGCGTGACTGCGGTCGAGTGGGCCGGCTACCAGTGGACGCGCCGCTCGCCGAGCAACAAGTTCGGGTCGGCGATCTGGTTCTCGCGCGCGGCGGGCAAGGACGAGGCCGGGAATGTCCGGTACGTGCGCCTGATCACGTTCCGAGAGAAGACCGAGCCTGAGCCGCTGCCTGGCAAGGTCGCCGCCCAGGTCGAGGCGGCGCCAAAACTGGCTGCGCCGGTCCAGTCGAACGGCAATAAGCTCAGTGTGACGTATGAGCCGGTAGAGCCGGAAACGTACGGTGAGGAGACCTGGCCGACGACCGCGCCGCAGTTCATCGACTGGCTGGCCTCCAAGCATGTCAGCGGCGGCGAAGTGAATAAGGCGCTGGGTGTTGACGCCAAGCAATGGCTCAAGCTCAATCCTGGCAAGACCTATACGGATCTCGCGCAGGCGCTGTCCGCAACGCTCGCGCCGGACGACGTGCCAGCCTAGCAAGCACGGGCAGGGGCGCCATGCTATCGCCGCCCCTGCCCAGCCTTGACAGAGAGGGAGACAGCATGAGAGGCATTGACAAGTCCGTCGTACAACGCTGGTGGCTGCTCGACTCACATACGCTAATGGTACGGCGCTGGCAGTTGAGACGCGGTAACACGGAACGCGTTTATAACTATCTGAAGCCAGCCAGCTCTCGGCGAGCGCGCACGATCAACGTGGCAAAGGTGATGCAGGCGGCTTAACAACATTGCCCGAAGCCGATCATCGAATTGAATTCCCGGAAAGGAGACAGCCATGACAACCAACACGATTCCCGAAACCATCGCCGCGCGCATCGAGCGCGCGAGCGAGGAGCAACGCGTGAAGGCCGAGCAGGAAGAGCGCCAGCGCGCCGAGGAGCAGGCTCAAAAGCAGCGCTTGAACGACGAAGCCTGGGCCGCATTTGAAGCGAATGCGGCGGCGCAGATCGATCCCGACGTGGCGCCCTATCTCGCAGTCACCAAGCGGGACAACCGGCCTTATGGCAACGAATACGTCAACGCCTACGTGCCGGGCCTGGCGCCGGTTCAGGTTGTATTTGCCGAGCAACACAACAAGCAGGCCGGCCATTCCGTCTTCGCTCTCACGCGCTACATCGTCCCCGGCGTCGACGTGCAGGCGTGTGAGGTCGCGTGGAACTTTCGCAACGGCCACGAGTGCGACAGCCTCGACGAGGCGCTAGTCTCGGCGAAGCTGAGAGGGCTTGAGTACGATGAGCGCATGTCTGAATTGGAGCGCGTCAACCAGGCCCGCGCCGAGCGGGCGCGGGAACACGAACTCCGGCAGGCTGAGCATGAACAGCGCCAGACCGACGCCGAGGCCCGGGATGAGCAGAAGCGCGAGACGGAAGCGGTGCGGCAATTGCGCGAGGAGCAATTGCTCCTGGACATGCTCAAGGACGATCCGGTCGCTGTCACGCTGCTGAAACTGTTCGTCGACGTGCAGGCTGAGCGCGAGCACTGGCTGGCGCGCATCGATGGTCTGGAAGAGGCGTCGGCCTGGGCCGAGAGTCGCCACGGCGAGCACCTGGCGCGCCTCAGCGAGGAAGCCAAGACCAGCGAGCGCCTGGCCCGCGAGGCGGACGAGCGCGCCCGCGATCTGGACAGCGAATTGGACGAGACGAAGCGCAAGGCCAGGAAGGCCGGCGTGAAGGTGTAGCTCACCATGAATCCACAAGATTTTCTAGCACTCGCAACCGAAATACTGCCCCACCTCAGCGGCCAATGGAACGCATTGGCTGATGGAGAGTATTCCTACCCGCGCATCAGCTTCGAAGCCCCGGAGCATCCGGGCTGGTCAATACTGATGCGCATGCACTGGCGAGAGAATCGCTTGACGGTCAGCGCCTCGCTTAATGGTCTCGATGGACATCTGCGGCGCGACGAACCACTCCCAAGCATCACTCTCGACCCAGCGCGCCCAGCTGTGACTCTGGCCCGCGACATTAACCGGCGCGTGATTAAGCATCTGCCACGCCTGGAGGCTATCGCGCAACCGCGCGCCGACGAGGAGGCGCGGAAGACAGGCCGGCTTGAGCAGCGCGCACAGCGTCTTATCGACGCCAGCGGCGGTGCACTGGCAGGGGGCGGCCACCGCAACGGGCACGGCGACTCAACCTACACGCGCGAGTTGTTCTGTCCCAGCGCCGGATACCAGGCCATCGACGCCAGCGCTGAGGTTCGCCAGGACGAGATTAAGCTGAGCATCAGCTTGCCGCTCGAGCTGGCCGAGCAAGTGCTGAGGCTGATTGGCCCGCACATCGGCGAGCTAAACAGCGACAGAGCGGCAGAGGCTGAATGAGCAACGCGCACAAGGTCATCCTCGGCATCACCGAGGATGACCTGCAGCGGGCCGCGCAGGCCATCGCGGATGCAATCGACGCCGCCGGCGATTCTGGCATGCAGCCGGTAGACCGCCTGGCCGTCGAGCGCGCGGCGCATGCGTGGATGGGGGCGATTGTCGAGGCATTTATTGCCAAGGCCGCGTTCTATGCGCTCGCGCCCAGCAGCTTCTGGAGCAGCCTGTTTCACAATAGGCTTATCATCGAACTCGACCACTCCCGGAAGACACAACGATGATGCCACGTCCTGCCCTCCGCTACCACGGCGGCAAGTTCCGGCTTGCGCCGTGGATCCTCTCTCACTTTCCGCCGCATGATCACTACGTCGAGGTCTTCGGCGGCGGCGCATCCATTCTGTTGTGCAAGCCGCCATCCAAAATCGAGACGTACAACGACATCGACCATGCCGTGGTCACATTCTTCCGCGTGCTGCGCGAGTGCCCCAATGAGCTAATTCGCGTCTTGGAGCTCACGCCCTGGTCACGTGAAGAACTCAAACTCTCACGCCGGCCGGCGGATGACGAACTGGAAACCGCGCGACGTCTTTTTGTCGGCGCGTGGCAGGGGCGCGGCAAGGCCACCGCACAATGGTCGACCGGATGGCGCTATGAAGTGTTACCGATCAGAGGCGTGCGCGCCTACGCTGACGCAATCGAAGCTACGGCCAATCTGCGCCTCGTCGCCGAGCGTCTGCGCCGAGTCCAAATCGAATGCGACGATTGGCGCAACGTCCTGGCGCGCTACGACTCGCCCGCGACTCTGTTCTATCTCGATCCGCCTTACCTGGCTTCAGTGCGCAGCGACAGGTGGCACAACAAAGCGTACCGTCACGAAATGACGGACGGTGACCACCGCGATTTGTCTGGCCTGCTGGCCGGCATCGAGGGCATGGCTGTGGTCAGCGGCTATCCCTCGATGCTATATGATGAGCTATATGCTGGCTGGGTGAGGTTTATGAAACGGACCCAGGCTGACATTGGCGCGACGGTCGAATGTCTATGGGTTTCCCCATCCGCTTCGGCGCAAGCCAAGCAAGCAGCGATGTTTACAAATCTTCCGCTGGCGGAATCATGATCGACAAGGCCACGGGCAACATGCAGAGCAGAAGCGAGAAGAGGATAGAAGTCCGACCCTTCCGCAGTTGGCATATCGCCAGCTACGATGGACTGAAGGTGACGGGCGCAAGCCGGACTGAGGCGATCGCGCATCTGTTGTTAAGCCTGCGTGAAAAGGTTGAGGTCATCGAGATTCGGCTCAAGTCGATTCCCAAGCGGGGCAGCGTCAACAAGCGTGGAGCAAGAGGGTAGGGGCATGGCGGCACACGATCGTCTATGGGAACTGACCCCGCGTGAGCGCCAGGTCGCGGCGCTGGTGAGCGAAGGATTGAGCAACCCGGAAATTGCCCGCCGCCTGGGGATAGGCGAGCAGACGGCGAGGACGCACGTCTCCAATGTATTGTCGAAGCTGGGCGTGAGCAGCCGGCGCGAAGTGGCCGGGCGGCTCGATGGAAACGGGGACGGAAAAGCATGTTGACAAGTTCGGCAGTTGCGGTTATACTTTCGTTCGCCTGCATGAACTCTGCACGAGAGACAACGAGATGCCAAAAAGCAAACTGATCGGAACCAAGGCCGCGCACGACATGATCAACGATGCCCGGAAAGAATCAGGATTGGAGCCGATCACGATGCGCGCTGTCCAGAAGTATTACATCGAAAAATTGGGCGGAGTTCGGATAGGGCAACACTGGGTATTTCACCTGAGTTCAGTTGAGCGCTTTGTTGAGACAATAAAGCGCGGCTAGGCTTTCACCTAGCCGCGCCGCGCCTCGGCTGAACCCGTCCCGCGTCCTCCGCCAAGAGATACGCGAGCCGGGTACTCTAACAACCTAGCGCATGGAGAACGTCGCAGCGGGTGCGACGGAACTCCCCTCTCTGACCTGGCACAACCGGGGCTTATGAGTCCCCTGCTCTACCACTGAGCTACGCCGCCAGAGAAGAGACTGCGCTACTGAGCGCAGATTATATCAGCGTCGACCACCCCGCGCAAGCGGGTTTTGTTTTGGAGGCAACGATGGATATTCGATCGATCCTGTGTCGCCTATGCCGACGCACCACCGATCACTACGCTTGGGATTACCTGAAATGGTTAGGCCGGTGGGTGCACATCTGGGTCTGCTCGTGCTGCGGCAATGAGGTCGCGCGCGAAGTCGGGAAGCATTCCTAACTCAATGAGGTGAGCTATGTGCCAAAGCCGCATCGTCGCCGCCAAGGCCCCCGGTCACTCCAGGTTCGACCAGGAATGGTTCGTCGTCGAACAGAACATCATGACCGGGCGCCCGATGGCCTCTCTGGAGCTACATTGGCAGGGAGAATATCCACATCGCACGAAGACTTCCGTATGGGTGGAAGGCCTGACACACCACGCCATGCTCAAGGGCGAAGCCCTGAGGTGGGCCAGACGCTACGCTGCCGAACGTGGCCAGAAGTTCAGCGACAAATCCGACCTGATCAACCTGGACGATCTGCGAACAGGCCCCCTGCGCAACTGCTTGCTGTGCAATCAGAACCCAGAGCGCAGTTGGGACAACGATTTCGTGTGTAGCGCATGCCGGGACGCTCACTGCCGGGGCCTCAGCCTGGCCGGCAAGCGACAGACCTGGGCGCTCTACCTGGGCGACCTCTCCCACCACCAGACCGACCGCTTCGATGCAGATTCGGCCGAGAAGGACATGGCGAAGCACCTGTTGACATTGGCCGGCACGCGCGTCGGCAAGTGGCACAAAATCTACTCAGCCGACGACAGAGATCTCGTGGCCGGCCACATCATGGCCAGCGAGCGCCGCAAGACCAGCACCGGTTCGGCCCATCACGTGAACCTGACCCAACAGCAAGCCGAGGCCCTGCAGAAGACAATCGACGCCATCTGGAAGATGTGTGAGCAGGCTTACCAGAATGGGCTGCAGTACGGCGAGTCGTTCGTCCGGCAGTTGGCCGATGGCAGGGTCAAGATGGCCGATCTTCTGGATCGGGCAGCGAGATAGATCGGCAAGCACTCATAGCCTATTGTTCCGTTGGGGGACGGAGCCGTGGCATGGGGAGCCGTTGTCAACTGAGGATAACTTCATGAAAAGGACAATACTCGCAGAGGTTGAGGGATGGACCCCGATCATTGATTCAATGGCAAGTCTGCATGGCCTTATCCATGCAGCCATCTTCGGTCGGGTGTGGCGCTTTTGCCAAATGGAAGATGGGGTTTGTCGCGCATCCACCAACACCATCGCCGAATTCCTCGGCCTGGATCGGGCAACTATCTGTCGGCATCTGGAAGTTCTGGTTGAGGAAGGGTATCTGAAAGACTTGACACCCGAACTAAGAAACCGACCGCACATCTACGCCGACACCGGCAAGGCCAGCTTGAAACTGAGCATTGCCGCAGAAAATAAGGGGTTTGCAACTGTTGCACAGCGCAACAGTCAGAGCGAAACTGTTGCAGAGAGCAACACGACTGTTGCAGAGAGCAACACCGGTGTTGCAGAGAGCAACACGACTGTTGCAGAGAGTCGCATGAGTAAGAGTATTAAGAGACTCTCTAAGAAACAAGAGAAGAAACTTAACGCGGCCTCGCCGCGTGAGCCTCGGTCACGCGATTTGCATTTTGAGGCGCTGGCAGACATCACCGGATTTACGCCGCCTGAGCGGGACTGGAAACAGCTTACCCGGACCGCGGCCGGCCAGCTCAACCGGTATGCCAAAGAGTTGCGCGATGTGGGCGCGACACCGGAGCAAATCGCCGGGTTCCGCCAGTGGTTCAAGCGCAACGACTGGCGCGGGAAAACCAATCAGCCACCCGCGCCGGCGGATGTCGTCAAGCTGTGGTCGAAGTATCTCAACGGAGAAAAGGGCAATGGAGCACATCGCAACAGTAATCCGCAGGATCCCGAGCGTCAAGGGCGACTTCAGCGCCTCGCCGACGCCATCAATCAGCGGAACCGCGAGAGAGCAAAGGCGGCAAGAGCTGGCGGCGGAAGCTAAGCGCGCGTACTTCGAAGCCATCCGTAAACCTGCTGCATTCCAGTGCGACACCTGCCGGGACGTGCTGACTGTAGAGACATTTCCCGGGTCGGGCATCTACCGTCCATGCCCTGACTGCTACGAGCGCAGGCGGGTGCAGCGCCTGCAGTCCATTTGCGGGATGACCGCAGATGAGATGCGCTATCGGCTCGACGACATCATGCCGACCGGGGGCGGAACCGACGCGATGGTGACGGCGGCTTGTGTGTTCGTGGCAAATCCGCGCGGCATTCTGACACTGCACGGCGGATCGGGCAATGCCAAGACGGTCGTGCTTCAGGCGATCGTCAATGAGTGCTTGATGCGCGGCGCGCCTGCGGTCTACACGACGTTCTACGATCTCGTCGGATACGTCCGCGAGGCGTTCCGCAATGAAAGCGAATCGGCCTGGCAGAGGGTGCGGCGCTTTCAGTCCGTGCGCGCCCTTGCGGTAGATGAGTTCGACAAGGTGAAGACGACTGAATGGATCGAGGAGCTTGAGACCGCTATCATCGACCGGCGCTACCGCGACGGCCTGGCCGGTCAATGCGGAACGGTTGTGGCGATGAACGAACCGCCGTCGTCCCTGCCGGACTGGATCGAAAGCCGACTATGCGACGGTCGAAATAGGGTGATAGGCAACGACGATCCTGATGTGCGTCCGATGCTGAGGAATGAGGATGGGGCATGAGGGAACAATTCGCCAATTTGAACTTCAGGCTCGACAGCCTGAGCACGATCGACACGGTCAATGCGATCCTCGACGAATACGAAGTCGAAGGGTACGACTTGTCGCTTCGCCAACTGTACTACCAGATGGTCGCGAGGGGCTTCATCGAGAATTCCGATCGGTCCTACAAGCGCCTGGGCGACCTGGTCAACAATGCGCGACTGGCGGGTCTGATCGATTGGGACATGATCAAGGATCGCGACCGCGAGACCGTGACCCCGCCGACGTGGGAGGACCCCGCCGATATAGTCGCGGCTGCCGCCCGGGCATTCGCGATCGACAAATGGGCCGACCAACCGAACCACGTCGAAGTCATGGTCGAAAAGCAAGCTCTTGAAGGGGTCCTGCTCCCTGTCTGTGAGGGTTTGGGAATTCGCTTCACTGCCAACAAGGGCTATTCGTCGTCTTCGATCATGTATGAAGCCGGTCAACGCCTGGCCGAATACGTCGCCCAGGGGAAGAACGCCTTCATGCTCTACCTGGGCGATCACGACCCTTCAGGGATCGATATGACCCGAGATGTCGCTGAGCGGCTGTGTTTATTCTCCCGCGAAGAAATCGAAATCGATCGGCTGGCCTTGAACCTTGATCAGATCGAGGACCTGAAGCCGCCGAAGAATCCCGCGAAGCTGACCGACGCAAGGGCGAAGGCTTATATTCGCCGCTTCGGCCTGTCTTCCTGGGAACTCGACGCAATCGAACCCCGCGCCCTAGCTGGCATTGTGACCGGAGCAGTCGAGGACCTCCGTGATCCCGATCTGTGGTCCAAAATGATCGCCCGCGAAGGGGCTATGAAGATTGATCTTCAGAACTTCGTCAAGACTTACAAGTCGAAGAACGGAAGGGGCCGCAAGGCGAAGGGGGCTTAGGGAATGGTCAAGCCAACGCCGCAGCCAGCACCGCCCGCCATCCCAGTCGACGTCGTCAAGCTGGCCGACCTGGACGACTACCTCTGCCAGCGTGGTCTGGAGCTGGCCCAGGTGACGTTGGATTGCCGGCATGCCCGCATGTACATCGTGGCCCGGATGCGCCCGCGCGGAACGGGCGGGGCGGTCAGGGTGATTCAAGTCGGAGGATAGTGAGATGAGTGAATATCCCGAGCGGCCCGAGCGTGTCGTGAAGCTCGAGCAATTCTACACATACGACCCCGGACGAGATGAGTTCAATGTGCGCGATTTTTGGGTCGATGTGGCGCGCGATGCAGTTCGGCGGATGAAGCGCAGAGAGTCTCAGGCGCGCGCCCTCGCCCGGCGTTTGCGTCTGGTGCGCAATGCGGCCCGCGAGCGCGATCAGGCGCTGCGCGGCGAGCTGTGCGCGACGCTGGGACTTCCAGAGAACACGTCGGCACACGATTTGATCCGGGCGGTGCAGGGCATGAGGGAAAATCCGTGAAAACCAAACTGCTGTCCATTCTCGCTCTTGCCCTGCTGCTACCCGGCTGCGGCACGCCGCAGGATTATGCTGAGGCAGAGCGCATCAAAGCTCAGGCGCGCGTCGAGGCCGAGCGCCAGTCGATTGCCAACGACGCCGAGCGCGTGCGGCAGGAAGTTCTCGCGCCGGTCGCTGCCGAGCTGGAGGCTGCCCGCCTGCGCGCGACTCAGGATCTTCAACTGCGTGAGGAAGTGGCGCAGCTCGATCTCAAATATAAGCAGCTCGAGGCTGAGTTGGAGTTGGCCTATCAGCAGAAGCTCGACGAGGCCGAGTCCAATCACCAGAAGGTGCTGGCGCAGATCAACACCGATAAGCAACAGGCCGAGACCGACGCGCTAACGACCCTCTTTGAGGGTGTGCGGGATTCTCTCATCGCCATCTTCGTCGCTGCAGGCGCCGCTGGCCTGCTCATCCTGTCAGGCTGGGGGATCGGTCATGGCATCAGAGCTTATGCGCGCAATAAGGGCGAATCTGTGTATCCGAAAAATGGACAATGGCCAGCTATCGTGCGGCCTGACGGCATCTATCTGCCGGGCCGAGTTCCTGGATCGTATATGCTACTCGGTCGGCCGGGCCTGTTGGAGCGCATGGCCCAGACTGTGGCTTACCTGGTCCACGTTAAGCGCGGCCAGATCGCGCCGCCACCGAACAGCGAAGGCTGGGTGCGCCTACCCGGCCTCGCGCCCGAGCAACTTCAGATTACGACGAATGACCAATCTACCAACATGCTCGCCGCCGCGACACACGGCACGGCCAAGACCGACGTGCAGTCTGTCGCCGCCGAGGGCGCGGCCCATGTCGCCCGCACGGTCTTCGGCGTAAATCTGGCGCAGTTGCCTGCGCCGAGAACGGTTGTCGTGCGACCCGACGACCTGGCACGCCTGGATTCCGCCGGCGGAGCAAGGAGTGAACAGTGAAACGAATCGTGCTCATCCTATCCGCCCTGTTGGCTTTCTATGTTCCCGTCGCTGCCCAGGAACCCGATCCGGTCGCCGTCGCCCAGCAGCAGGCCGACCAGGCCGAAGCCGCGGCGCGCTCCGCGCAGGCCCGCGCCTCTCAAGCCCAGGCCGAGGCCAACGTCGCCGTGGCTCGCGCGAATCAGG
>Ga0209323_10003669_pt1 | contig 10209 bp, 10 predicted proteins | sample Rifsed19ft2_FD_184014 | JGI IMG/M metagenome (GOLD analysis project Ga0209323, IMG submission 184014) | Soil microbial communities from Rifle, Colorado, USA - sediment 19ft 2 (version 2) | ecosystem: Environmental > Terrestrial > Deep subsurface > Rock core/Sediment | place: Rifle, Colorado...
TATATCAAAAGATGTCCTCCTAAAACACAAAAGACAGCTTTTGATATATGAAGTATTGCCCAGAGAAGCGGGATAGCCGCAATTTGATATCCCAGTTCTGATGCTCTTAGCAGCAGGAAGGCATCGGTCGAATTTCCAAGTGTAAATATTACAAGAATTACAAGATAGAGATTGAACCTCCTACCCAGTTTTTTAAAATCCGAGAACTTTAAAATTCCTTTTTTGCCTTCTTTACCATTTTTCGAAGCACTATATTTTTTCAATGACTCTGCTTCGTTCTTTACAAGGTTATCCCTTCCAAATGTGCTTCGAACTCCAAATATCATAATTAGTACTGCTATAACTCCCGGTACTGCCGAAATTAAAAAGATGGTTTTTATTTCAACAGTAAAAAAATAAAGGAGAAGACTGGCAGTCATAGAACCCAGAACTGCGCCGACATGGTCCATGCTCCTCTGAAATCCGAAAGCAAAACCTCTTCGGTTCACCGGTGAGAAATCAGCTATCATAGCATCCCTGGGAGATGTTCTTATGCCCTTGCCCACTCTATCCGAAAATCTTAAAAAAAGAAGAACTCCCCATGATCTGGCCAATCCAATCAAAGGCCTCGATAAATTTGATAAGGCATAACCTCCGACTGCAAAAGGTTTCCTTTTTTTTATTTTATCGGAGAAGTAGCCTGTGAATAATTTGAGGATACTGTTAGTACTTTCGGCAATACCTTCCAGTATGCCAAGAAATGCCGGTCCCAATCCCAGAACCGATTTTATAAATGAAGGTATCAACGGATATATCATTTCAGAAGACAGGTCGTTGAAGAGACTAACTGATCCCAGTATATAAACATTTTTTAAATTATTATTTTTTTGGGTATTATTTCTTTTGGAATTAAACGATTTAAACATTCTTTTAAATTTTTCCATTAAGATGATTACAATAAAATAAAATTATTTTTGGATTGTGAAGCCTTAAATCATTTCAACTATAAATTCTTCGTAACTAAAAAAATGGGTCCAATTATATAGGTTCTAAAATCGATTTTTAAACCGACTTTAGAACCTAATAATTCTATCTTCGATTTAAAGATACAGATGATCTATTCCTTTTTTCGAAACTCAAGGATCAGGAGAACCAGACTTACTACAATAATCACTAACATTATCGCGCCGGCGATATAAATATTAAGACCACCAACCCAGCTTACGGCAGTATTTAATATATCGGACCATTGGAAAAGTCCACAAACTTATTCACAACTGCAGTAATGGAACCTAAGAGTATAATAAGTAATATTATTATCATAATTACTCGATTAAACTTATTCATATTTCACCCCCCTCCTGTATTCTGCTTGAGTTATCAGGAATTCTAAAGTCTTTTAAGAATGGTAATTATTTTTAATGAATATAAATATATATTATTGAATTAAAAATTTAAACACAAATAAAGATATAAAAAGCTTTCAACCTGAATAAGCAGTATTAATAAAAACTGGCAATCGAACAGAGTGAAATCCCCCAGATTATCCAGAATATCGTTTGAATGGCACTTATTACAATAGCTGCTATAGCAAATCCCGCGCCGGTTAGATTTGAATCCGGTTTCGATATCCTGGAATTTGCGGCTATACCCATAATAAGAGAAATAATGCTAAAGCCAAATAATGACATAACAAATGCTGCAATAGCGAGCCCGCTTGTGGTTTTTTGTTCATTCTGGATATAAACGGTCCGGGTATATTCCTGCGGTTTAACCTGGCTGCTTTGTGAATCGACGTCGACACTTTTCTTTTTTTCTTCCGGTAAAATTATCTTACTGCCGCAATAAGCACAGATAGAACTATCGCTAATAATCTTTGCGCCACAACTGGGACATTCTAAATTTTGGGCTTCTGCCATAACTGATCTCCTTCTTTTAAATTGAATAGGGGAAAAATATTCGTAATAGCGCATTATTATATCAAAAATATCTCTTTATATAAAAATAAATTGTATTAAAATGTATTTAAAAATCATTATAAATTATCCATAAAGGGAGAATGTGACAAGATGGCAATTATCGACCGGATTAAGTATGATGGTCCACCGCAGGAATTCATAGGAGAAGAAAAACAATGGCTTGTTTATAAGTTCCCCGGAGAAGATTTAGTAGTAGGAGCCCAGCTTATTGTCAATGCTTCCCAGGAAGCTATATTTTATTATACGGGTCAGGCTCTCGATTCTTTTGGACCTGGCAGGCATACACTGAACAAAGGCAATTTGCCTCTTGTTCAGGCTTACGTAAACATTCCCTTTGGTTTCAGGACCCCATTCACATCCGAAGTTTACTTTGTAAACAAAATATCGAAACTTGATATGAAGTGGGGAACTTCTGCGCCATTTCATGTTCAGGATCCTAAATTCGAAATCTTAATAGCTCTACGAGCTTTTGGACAGTTTGGAATTAAAATAGATGATTCCAAAAAGTTTTTAGTTGAAATAATAGGAGCTCTTGGTGGGAGTAGTCTGGTCGACCATAGAATTGTTTCAAGATATTTTAAAGGGCTGCTCACAACCAAAATAAAAGACACCATCGCAAGTTCGGTTATTAATAATAAGTTATCGATTTTTGATATAACAGCATCAATCGACCTTATTTCGGAAATATGCAAAAAAAGAGTAGTCGATGAATTTGATAGGTTCGGTATCAAGGTTGTTAATTTTTTCATAGAATCTATAAACGTTCCGAATACGGATATCATGAGACTCAGAGACATCCTTGAAAGAAAGGCTGAATTCACGCAAATCGGTGACGAAAGATATGTTTTGATGAGACAGCTTGATGTACTCGAAAAACTTGCATCCAACCCGGGTGAGGGAGGTTCCGGTATGGGTATAGGTGCAGGTCTGGGTGCAGGCGTCGCAACTGGTAAGGTAATAGGTGAAATGATGAAAAAAATGAGTGATGTCAATCAGCCAAAGACCGAAAGCAGTATCTGTCCCAGCTGTGGTTCAAATATCTTACCCGGTTCTGTATTCTGCAGCAAATGCGGGCAAAAAATTCTAAAGGGAAGGAAAAGCTGCCCAAATTGTAAAAAGGAAAATCCTGATGAAGCCGTCTTTTGTCAGTATTGCGGGAAATCCTTAAAGGAAAAAAAGGATAAACCAAAAATAAAAAAGAAATAATAATCAAAAATCTTGAATTAGATGCTCTGGACAAAAAACAATAAGGATAAGAATACAAATAATCAAAACATAATTGCAACTGGAACTAGAATAGAGGGGAGAATTTATTCTCCGCGTCCTCTTCAAATAGAAGGCACCGTAACAGGAGAGATCATATCGAAAAAGGAACTTATAATAGGGAAGGAAGGAAAAGTAAAAGCAAACATCAAGACTAAAAATACAGTAGTAGAAGGAAGTTTTACAGGTAATATAATTTCATTGGGAGATGTCAAAGTCACTTCTACTGGAAAACTAACCGGAAATATAATTCATAGAGACACCTCGTTTATCACAAACGACGGAGGATTGCTTAAGGGCAAAAACATCATTGTTGATAATAGAAAAATATTTAAGATAAGAGTCAACGAGAAACTTTCCAATATTAAAATAAAGCCCAGGAAAATATCAGAATATTAACAATTCTAATCTTAGCGGTATCTAAAATATAAATACTGTATTTATATGTGATTATCTCAAAAACTAAAATTTTTTAATCTGATCTATAACCTAAGACTATCGTCTATATTCCCCAGCTGGAATTCCTCCATTTTTTCGTCTTTTGCTTTTTTCGCGGTTTTAAGATTATCTTTTACTTCTTCTTTTTCTTTTATTTTGAATTTCTTTCCGCTTTTCTCGTCAGCCGTTATCCTGGTAACCTTACCGCTGAAAACGCCTCCTTCATTTATTATAAGTGAATCAGTTTTTATATTACCATCTACCACTCCCGTATCTGTGATTTCAACCTTCCCCGTGCCTTTTAGATTTCCCTCAAATTTTCCGATTATCTTAGCATCAATGGTTGAAACATCTGCGCTGACGACCCCCTCCTTCTGGATAATCATCTGACCATCAACATTCAATTCGCCTACTACTTCACATCCTATTTCTATGGATTGAGAAACATCCAATTTCCCTTCCACTTTCGCTCTATTTCCGATAATCGTCAGCAACGTCCTGGATTCTTTACCGGAAATATCCCGTTCATCCGAACCTCTGCCTGTAAAAACCATATTTACCTCCTCACTGTATAATAAATAATTTTTTTTAATTATTAATTAAAATTGCTTACTTTTTCTTCGATTTCGGAAAATAATTCAATAATATCCGTAGATGCTTCCGCTCCCGGGAATGCCTTAAAAACCGGTTCTTTTTTTGATAATATAGATTCCTGATAATGCACCAGGTATCTTATCTTCTGATCAAATATAATAAACTTATGACCATAAGTTTCCTTCAGAATATCTATCACAATTTCAGGAATTTTCTTTCTTTTTTCAAAGGCGTTGATGACAATCCCAGCAATTTTTATTTTAATGCCATATTTTCTTTCGAGATTTTTGATTATTCTCGTGAGATACTCAATATCAAGAAATGAAAACAACTCCGGCTTTATTACCACAATCATCTTCCGTGCATAAATAATCGACGTTGTTGAAAGAAGAGAAAAATTGGGTTGTGAATCTATGATCACATAATCATAATCATGCCTGCCTATATTTTTTTCAAAAATATCTTTTATTATTATATTTCTATAGGATGCCTTATAGATTTTTTTCTCGCTTAAAGTTTTGTTTATTAAATAATCTGTCAGATATTCTTCGATAAGCGAAATATTATTTGAAGAAGGCAGCAGATCGATGTTCTCCGTAATTTTTATTACATAATCCTTGAAATTTATATCCTTCCCTTTTAATGAATCGATCATGAGATTATCAAGATTCGTCTTGCCGTTATTAGATTCTTTACCAAAAGCCTGGACCAGATTAGTTTGCGGATCAAAATCCATAAAAAGTACCTTCTTGTTTTTTTTCTCTGCCAGATACCAGCCATAGTTATAACAGATAGTCGTCTTACCGGTTCCGCCCTTTGTATTAAAAAAGACAATTCTTTCCATTTCCAATCCCGGTATGGATTATAAAATAAGAAACAACGTAAAAGACCAATATCTTTACTGATTTAAATATATACAATATATATATTTCTGGCTTGACTACATTATAGTTATATTTAATATTAAAAAAAAGGTTAAATATTAAAATTTATAGTACTTGAAATAAAATTTTAAAAAAGACCAAAATAATAATATTATTATAAATTATTGGATTTTTATATTATACTTTGAGATTTCTATATGCTGCTTAACCTTTTAACACTCCAAGGGGTCTCAGTCTAATCGCTTTTTTCGAAATCCCGGCAAAATGAGCCACATCTACTACTCTAGTTACATCCTTATAAGCCTGGGGAGCTTCTTCTGCCAGACCGGACATACTTCCGGCAATTACGACGATCCCTTTCTTTTCGAAGAGCTCTTTTTTGAGTTCACTTCCCTGTATGACTCTCTTCGCCTGCGTCCTGCTCATGAGCCTTCCCGCTCCATGACATGTAGAACCAAAACTCTCGCTCATTGCCTTTTCCGTCCCCAGAAGAATAAAAGAATATCTTCCCATGTCTCCGGGGATTATCACAGGCTGTCCAATGCTCCGGTATTTATTGGGAACATCTTTATGACCGGGAGGATAAGCCCTGGTGGCACCTTTTCTATGCACGCACACTTTATTTGGCTTACCATCGATATTATGCTCCTCGATTTTGGCTATATTATGAGATATATCAAAAATAGTACCCATACCTAATTTTTCCGAAGATTTGCCAAAAAACCTTTCGAATGCGGATCTTACCCAGTGAGCCAGACAATGCCTGTTTACCATAGCATAATTAATTGCGCAGATCATAGCCCGATAGTATCTTTTCCCCTCAGGTGAAGATAAAGGTGCACAGGCAAGCTGCCTATCCGGTAATTTTATTCCATATTTTACAGCAGCCTGCTGCATCACTTTTATGTAGTCGCTGCATATCTGGTGGCCAAGTCCCCTGGAACCGGAATGTATCATTATCAAAACCTGGTCCTTTCTAAGACCAAAAGATTCCGCTGCTTCGGCATCATAAATTTCATCTACTGCCTGGATTTCCAAAAAATGATTTCCTGATCCAAGCGTCCCTATCTGGCCCATTCCCCTTTCAAGTGCAAAATTGCTTACAGAATCAGCATTGGCACCTTCCATACAGCCTTTTTCTTCTATGAAATCTTTATCCTCTTCCCATCCATAACCATTTTTAACTGCCCAGCCAACACCTTCGGATAGTAAGTCTGTAAGCTGGTTTTTGGATAGTTTGATTCTGCCTTTACTTCCTACACCTTTGGGTATATTTAAAGACAGCATACTCATCATATCTTCAAGCCTGTTTTTTATGTCACCGACTTCTAATCCCGTACGCATGGTCCTGACACCACAGGATATATCAAAACCGACACCACCCGGTGAGATTACTCCTCCTTCCAGATCGAAGGCAGCTACTCCTCCAATAGGAAATCCGTATCCATAATGTATATCCGGCATAGCGTAAGAGGCTTTCAGTATTCCGGGAAGAGTTGCAACGTTTATTACCTGTTCTATGGTCTTTTCATTCACGGCATGATCCAATAACTCCTTATCGGCAAAAATTATACCCGGAACCCTCATGCCGTACTTTTCATCTTTTTCTATCTCCCACTTATAATCACTTATTTTTTTAATCTTGAAATCGTTTATAGTAAGTACCCCCCCCTATTAGATATCAAAAATAACCCGGCCTTTCCAATTGTGACCTCTGCCATTTCTTGTAATTTCAAGCTTGTGATAGGTCGGTGCTTTTATGGTCACTCTTATTTCATGTTTATCGGGATCTACTTTCTCCCCTAAAATTTGGGCAATAAGTACCAGGTCATGATCCCCCTTGTCGATCTTATCCACCTTGAATTCAGAGAATAAAATATTGTCGACTTCATAGCGATAAATCAATCTTTCCAGCCATAATATCAGTAAATCTTCAAAACTCGGATTCTTACCTGTTATTCTAATACTTTTTTTCTCCAGAGGTTTTACGGTTCTAAGATCGCATATAATGGAAAACATTCCTTTTCCGGCATTTTCAAATAACTCCTCAGGAGTGTCTCCGTAAAATTCTATGCCTATATCCGAAAGATGGTCTATTATTTTATATTTTTCTACGGCTCTTTTTAAGTTCATTATAACTCACAATATTTCTACAATCCCTTTCATAAAAATATAGACAAATTATTGATCTATTCTCTTTAAAAATCTCTTCTCTGCAATTCATATTCTATCAATAAATCAATAAAATTATATTTTCTTTTAAAACAAAAGATAAAAGCTTAAAATATCGCCAAATTGTCGGCTAAATCAATTGAAAATATATATTATTTTGTTTAAAATAAGACAATTATCTTTTATAAAATACTTAAAACTAATGTTTGAATCCGGACATAAGGAAAATATACACCTTTCAAAAACAATAACCGTTTCTAAAATAATAATTTACAGTCACTCCAGTCCATCCGGGTCAAAGAGAAATGAAAAATCATTTTCAAAGGAGTCTATATGGATATAAAAAAAAGTACTCCCATATCAGTTATCAGCATCCAGGGTCAAAATTGCACAGGCTGCGTTACATCCATGCTTTGTTCCGAATATCCTTCCATCAAGAATTTATTGCTCCAGGATATTATTCCCGGTTATAAACTCGAATTTGTATTCCATCCAAATATCATGACCGCAAGTGGAAATCTCGCAATTGAGATACTCGAAAACGCTGCAAAGAAAAAGGGCTACGTCCTGATTATCGATGGTGCCATCCCAACCGCCGGTAACGGCATTTATTGTATTACCGGAGAAAAAGATGGCAGAAAATATACCATTCTGGAAGAAACATTAAAGCTGGCGCCGGATGCAATGTTTGTAATCGCTATGGGAACCTGTGCCTCGTTTGGTGGAATAGCAGCCGGAAATCCAAACCCTACCGGAGCGGAAAGTGTGGGCGATATCTTTTCTGCCAACAATATTAAAACCCCGCTTATAAATGTACCCGGATGCCCGCCGCATCCTGACTGGCTGTTCGGCACCATAGAAGAAATACTTACAAAGGGTCTTGAAAATGTCCAGCTTGATGATTTTAAAAGACCAAAAACATATTTCGGAAAATTGATCCATGAGAATTGCCCTAACAGAGCATATTTTGATGAAGGCAAATTTGCAAAAAAACTGGGTGACGAGGGTTGCCTTTATGAACTGGGGTGCAAAGGACCAATAACATATGCCGATTGTCCCAGGAGACTATGGAACGGAAGGACCAATTGGGTCATTGGATGCGGGGCACCATGTAATAGCTGCACTTCACCCGAATATCCTGATTTTGTGGGAGATTTTTATGAAAGAATCATAGACCTGGAAGTACCCGCAAACGAAAAAAAAGTAAAAATCGAAGAAAAATAAGTTTAGGAAGGTGAAATTTTGAAAAAAATTGTAATACACCCAATAACAAGAATAGAGGGCCATCTTAAAGTAGAGGTAGTAGTGGATGATGGCCAGGTAAAGGATGCAAATATCAGCGGAACTATGTTTAGGGGTATAGAGATCATGTTAAAGGGCCGCGACCCCAGAGATGCAGTAATGATTACTCAGAGAATATGCGGTGTATGTCCGGAACCCCATGCTATTGCATCTGTAAGTGCAGTAGATGATTATGCCGGTCTTACCGATAAGATACCCGACAATGGGATCCTGATGAGAAACCTGATCCTGGGTACCAGGAGCATTGCCGATCATATCCTGCATTTTTATATTCTAAGCGGACTTGATTACATAGATCCAGCAAGAGTTCTGGAATATGAAGGAGGAAACAAGGATTTAAACATATTAAAGTATTTTCTCGAGCAGGGATATTCCAATCCATTTCTGCCCAGAGATGATATAGATTATAAGTTTGATGCAAAAACTACCAATATGATAGCCGGTCATTATATCAAAGCCCTGGATATTTACAGGAAAACCCAGCAGGCAGCCACCATTTTCGGCGGGAAGTGGCCCCATGATTCAGCAATTGTAGCGGGCGGTGTAACCGAAAAATTGACTTCAGACAAAATAACCGAATTTATATGGAGATTGGAAGAAATCCTGGATTTTGCCAAAAATTACTATTTGCCTGATGTCATAGCAGTGGCAAAAACATACAGCGAATATCTGGAAATTGGAAAAGGCTGCCAAAACCTGCTTGCCTATGATTCATACAGGATAAAATCAAACGGAAGCTATGATGATACTCTCCTAAAGGGTGGGCTTGTAAATAATATCGATAAATACAGTGAGATCGATATAAACCACATAACCGAAGACGTAACTCACAGCTGGTATAAGGACTCCGAACCCGTCAATCCCGGCAGCGGTGAGACCGAACCAGCGTCTGAAAAGGAGGCAGGTTACTCCTGGATCAAATCACCCAGATATAACGGTAAAGTTTACGAGGTTGGTCCTATTGCTGACGTCCTTTCGACTTACCTCGGTAAAAAAGATCCTTATATCATAGATGTAGTCAACAGCGCCTTATCGGAAATAGGAGGAAATATTTCAAGTATGTATTCGGTAGCAGGAAGACACCTTGGAAGAGCGCTTTCGGCAAAGATTGTAGCCGATCAGTTATTAAAATGGGCAGGGCAGCTCAGAGCCGGAGAACCCACAACAGTCGAATATGAACCCCCTTCCGAGGGAAAGGGAATAGGTCTCTGCTCGGCACCAAGAGGTGCTCTGGGACACTGGTTAAACGTAAAAGACGGAAGGATTTCCAATTATCAGGTAATTACTCCGACTGCCTGGAATGCATCGCCAAAAGATAAAGATGGACAGCCGGGCCCATATGAACAGGCACTTATTGGCCTTAAAATAAAGGAAAGCAGAAGTCCTATCGAGATTTTACGAGTTATCAGAAGTTTTGATCCCTGTACCGCCTGTGCGGTTCATATGGTAACGACAAAAAGAGATACGATAGCCAAATATAAAATAGTCTAAAGATTTTAATGTTTTTTTAGGAGGTTCTATGATATTAACCGAATTTAAACCTGTAGAAGAATTACTTATAAAATTAAAAGAAGATAAAAAAATATTCATACTGGGAT
>Ga0209323_10003674_pt1 | contig 10206 bp, 18 predicted proteins | sample Rifsed19ft2_FD_184014 | JGI IMG/M metagenome (GOLD analysis project Ga0209323, IMG submission 184014) | Soil microbial communities from Rifle, Colorado, USA - sediment 19ft 2 (version 2) | ecosystem: Environmental > Terrestrial > Deep subsurface > Rock core/Sediment | place: Rifle, Colorado...
TGCTACAAAGCGCCAGGTTAATGAAAATCGCCAATTTTCGAGAAAATCTGAATCTACGAGTACCACAATAGCCCCCAGAACGCACAGGAAGGCCGGAGAGCGTTTTGAGGTCATAAATAGTGCCATTATACGGATCCAACTTCTTGACCGGCAAAGCATAGCAATATAAACTTGTTAGCATGACAGTCTTGGCAATTACCAACCAAAAAGGGGGAGTTGGCAAGACAGCGACGGTGCACAACCTGGGGGCAATCCTGGCCGGGGATGGGCTGCGAGTCCTGCTGGTTGACGTGGATCCACAAAGTAGCCTGACTCAGGCCTGCAGAGTCGGGGACGTGGCCGGGCGGAGCCTGGCGGAGGTCTTGGGTGGAGCGCAACCCGGGCGGCTGCCCCTCTCCGGTGCGATCGTGGACCTGGGCGGCGGCCTGGCGATTGCGCCGGGCGATATTGCCCTGGCTACAGCTGAGCTAGGCCCGACTTCACGGCTCGGGCGTGAGGGTGTGCTAAAAAAAGTCCTTGCAACCGTGGCCAGGGATTATGACCTGATTTTGATCGATTGTCCCCCATCTCTGGGCCTGCTGACCGTGGGGGCGCTCGTGGCTGCCGATGCGGTCCTTGTGCCAACTCAGCCCTTAGCCGTGGATCTGCGTGGCTTGCGGTTATTCCTGGAAACGGTTGACCAGGTGCGCCAGGAGTTGAACCCGGAGCTTGAAACGCTGGGTGTGCTGGTGACGTTTTACGATGCCAGGCTGACCCACCACAAACAGGCATTGGAAACGATGCAAAGCGCCGGGATCCCCGTCTTGCCAGTCTTGATCGGGCGTAGTATCCGCGTGGCAGAGGCGGCGGGCGCTGGCCAGAGTGTGGCAATTTATGAGCCTGGCAACCCTCAGGCGGCGAATTATAGACAACTTGCGGAGGTAGTAAGAGCATGGCTAAAAAAGGAACGGGGCTAGAGGACATCTTCAAGCGAACCGAGGCAGAGTCGGGCGGTCCTGACCTGGCCGATCTGGAGGATGGCACCATCCAATCAACCGGCGTGGGGCTGCGCCAGGGCGAGATCAGAGCCTTAGATGCAATCGGGGCGGCATTGGGTGAACAGCTGGGGAGCGAGCCAGTGGCCAGGAACGCGCTGCTCAGGATAGCAGCCCGCCGGCTGATCGCTGATTTCCGAGCGGGGAAACTTGACTTGCTGCCCTATTTTGAGACTCCCGAGAAGCCCAAGCCAAAATTGCGGTTAGATTAATCCCGTTTAGGAACTGCCATTCTGTTAAGTTATTTTTGTGCTTGCAGATTAGCAATTGCTAGTTAGAAAACCCTTGCATTTAATTTCTAATCATGTTATGCTGTTAGCAAGTATTCTATTTGTCAATCGAACAGGAGGCAAATCTTATGAGCGATAAAGTTAAACAGCTGTCCGTGAGAGTCCCGCCTGCGATCCATCGACAGGCAAAGATCCAGGCGGCCAGGACTGGCAGGAACCTTCAAGAGATCTTGGAGGAGCTGATCAAGGACTGGTTGGCCAAAGAGGCTAAGGCAGAACAACCAGCCAATAAATAACGGGCGGCCCCGGCAGCGCTCGAACGCTCACCGGGACCTGACCTCCAACCGGGGTTATCGGCTGCAGGCTGCAAGTAATTATAAACCCCGGATTTATCACCGGGGCTTTTTATTGCCCCACAAGGAGTAAGACTCATGAATCAGAACGACAGTTTTTCAATGGATATCGGGGCGATCCGGTATTGGCGAACCGGTATCAAGGTGGGCGCTTATCTGGTGTACCTGGCCGGGGCGCTGTTCGCCACGATCACGTTTTCGCAGCACGTCTCAGGGCAATTCCCTAACGACCCGCTGTTCAGGGTTATGGCCTACGCGGGGGCCTGGGCGAATATGTTTTCTCTCGCCCTGATGCCACTGGCTAAAGAATATTGGGTATCCGGGCGAAGTATGACCATGGCCGCGTGGCTGTTCTGGATCGCTGAAGTGTCAATCGTGGTTCTGAACACCCTGGCGGCTTACGGTTCTGAATGGGCTATCTGGTGGACCGCACTATCCCCCGCCTCCCCGATCTTCGTTGTGGCCGTGTGGGGGTTGATCTGGTATCTGAACCCGGAGGCGAAGGCGCACCAGGACCAAGTGAATTTCTATCTGGAGGCGCAACAGGACTTCCAGGCGAAGATGCGCCGGGCGATGCGATCCCAGCGGGTGCAAGACATCATGGGCGAAGGCGCGGCACAGGCCGCACAGCAATACGCCGAACGGAGCCTTAACGTCGCAATCGATCCCACCCACCGGACAAAGCGCAACCCGGCGATCCGCGAACCCGAACCGGTGTTCGTTAACGACAACGGCAAAGGCGTAGCGGTGCTGGAACACAAGGCCCCAGAGAAGCGCATAGCGAGAGAATAGGCCATGACCGGCGACGCCTACACCTACTCTTTTGGCTGCCCAAAATGCGGCGGGAGCTGGAAATTCGAGGAGTTCGCAAGTATCGCGAAAGAAGTTTTTTCCTCCTTCGATGGAGTAGGTGTATGCCCGCTGTGTGGGGTGGTCTTCCACTGGCGCAAACCGGGAGAGATGACGACCGCCAAAACTGCGCCGTGGTATCAGGGAAAGCCTCATTACAAGCCGACGCGATGCGCGTTTTTCAAGTGTAATCGCACCATCGAAGGACGCCGGAAATATTGTTCCAAACAATGCCGACAGAACGCCTTTTACCATCGGAAGAAAAAAATCGACGCCGTGGGGCGTCGAAATCATCTGCATTAGGAGGAAAACATGCCACGTAAAACGATAATCATCATTGAGTATACCGGAAAAGGACTTGAAGAATATTACGATCTCGCTGAAAGGACGCTACAAGAATACTACGACCGCAGCCCGAGCAGCCTGATCAATATTCCCGAAACGGTAGAGGATAGGATGGAATCCTATTATCGAGCCCTGGCCGATCGCATGGCTAAAGAGTCTCCGGAGACGGGTGTTCCAATCGGAAAGCGAGTAATTTAATGAAAATCACTGGTAGTTTTGAGACCCGAGAGGTATGGGTTAATGGTAAGCCGCTCGACCCCGGGCCCAGCCTGAGAGTTTGGTGCCACTCACCGTCGGGCTTTAATTGGGGCTATGAGGGCTCCGGCCCGGCTCAGCTGGCCCTGGCGATCCTGCTGCTGGTCACAAACAATGACATAGCTGCCCGGCTCCACCAGGATTTCAAGCGGGAGGTGATCGCCAGGCTCCCCCAGACTGATTTTGAAATCAGGATCGATCCCAAACACTGGCTGCTGCAGCGCTTCAATGTCCTATCGCTCAGGCGGCCCCAGGAGGTGCGCCGTGGTTAAAATGCTCAACTGGGTCAGGTGGATCGCATTTTACTTCCTCCTCACGCGTGAACAGCGCGGGGAGTTGGTCCGCCTGGCTAAATCTCGGAGGTAGAATCATGATCAGCCTGGCCGGGGCGGTCCTGGTCAGGCTGATCACTTGGAAACCGGAGGATGAAAACATGAGCGACCTTGACGAATTGCGCGACCTGGTCAATGACTTCTGCAATGACCTGGGGCGGGCCGAACCGGAGCCCGAGAAATGGGCGAGTTGGATAGCCTACCTGCTGGAAGGGTTGGACAACAAAGCTAGCGGGCGGCGTGATGAATTTTGGACTATGCTAAAAGCTCTGGGCAATGCCCTGGAAACCCGCATAACGGGCGGGCGATGGTGATCGTCCTGTTGTCAGACTGCACGTGAGGAGGTGACCATAAAATGCCTTATTAGAATGGGGCTTCACGCAACAAATTAACAGAGCAATAGGAGAGTAAAAAGTATTGCGTATAGGCACCAGGAGTTAATATTTTCGTTCTACCCCTGCTAGATCCATTCCCAGCCTCAGCTCCAGAGCCTTCAAAGTGAAAACGCCGGAAATTCCGGTGCACCTTAAAACTACTGGCAATTTTCGAGAAATTGTAGTAGATTCTTACCATAGCAACCTGGCCGCTTAAAACGCGGCCACCCCGGGGAGGCCGGGGCGGCAGACAAGGCGTTGTAGCTCTCGCTACGTGCCTATACTAACTCAGGGCAATTAGTTTGTCAAGCAGCCGACAGCCCCCCTTATGAATTGTGGTGCCGTATGCTTGCAATAAAACCTGAATTAGCTTACAATTTCATCGGTTTTGGCCGACTCCGTAAGGACAGCGCCAGCAGGGACTTCGTGTCTCTTTTGCTGGCGCATTTTCATTAACCCGCTTAAGCAAGCAGCCCCCGGGTTAGGGGGGCGGCTGCGCTGCGGGACACAGAAGGAGCAGTTCTATGTCACAAGTAAATTTTATCAAAGAATCGCAAAAACTCAATGGTGGCCAGTGGGGGGGTGAGTGATGGCCAAAAGTCCAAAAGTTAGTGTCACCCTCCGGTATTATAAGGATCTCAACCCGGACGAAATGCGAGAATTCCAGGATGAGCTGCTGAACCCTGACCAGAGCAAAATGGCAACAGATGACCAGGAGCCCTCCTCTTGGGCAGATATGGCCAGTCTGCTTGGGCCAATCACTTGGGCTTGGAAACCGTGGCTCCCGAACGGGATGCTAACGATTCTCGCAGGCGAATCCGGGGCTGGAAAATCAATGATGGTTTTGCGGTTGGCTGGCTGCTTTTTGCTTGGCTGGCCATGGGCCGATGGGAGTCCATTCACGGGTGAGACTGGTGATGTCCTCTGGTGCGAATCCGAAGCAGCCCAAGCGGTTAACTTCGAGCGCGCTGTCAATTGGGGGCTTCCCCTGGAGCGTCTTCGGAATCCCCTGGACCCTTTGATGGATGTGAAGCTTGACGAACCCAGCCACTTAGCAATGATTTATGAGAGGGCATTCCGACCCAATATACGTCTAGTAATTGTCGATTCTCTGCGTGCAGCCAATAGCAAAGATGAGAATTCCTCGGAAGTCATGGGGGTTGTGGTGAAAGTTGCAGAACTTGCCCGCGATACTGGAAAACCTGTAATTCTGACACACCACCTCCGCAAACGTGGAATTTTCGATGGCGATAGCGTTGACCTCGAGCGACTCCGCGGATCCTCCTCGATCGTCCAAACTGCCAGAGTGATCTGGGCGATGGATACCCCTGATCAGCAGAACAAGGATCGTAAGCGCCTCCAAGTGATTAAATCAAATCTATCGCGATTCCCCGAGCCAGTGGGCATGGCGATTAACGACCTTGGCGTAAACTTCGGCCAGGCTCCGGAGGCTCCTCGAGTTGAGAGTGCAATTGATAGGGCAATCGATCTCTTGCGAGCCTTATTAGGGGATGCGCCCATGCCTTATGACGAAATTGAGCAGGAGATTAAGCAGGCTGGTATATCTCAAGCCACAATCAACCGGGCTAAAAAGAAACTCGGGATTATCTCCAGAAAAGAACGGGAAGGCTGGACCTGGGGCCTACCCCAAAAGAGGGAGTATACAGATTAATTATGATAATCTTGAGAGTCTTGATAGCCTTGATAGTCTTGATAGCCTTGATAAGGTTCGCAAGGATCTCAAGAATATCAAGAATCAAGGGGGTGGGCTATGAGTCCCTTGCAAGGTGCAAGGATGTATGATCTTGAATTAATCCGGGGTCGGGTGGACCTGCGAGCCCTGGCAGAGGAAGCGGGAGCTGAATTCCGAGGGAATTCAGCATGCTGCCCGCTGCACCACGGCGATAATCCGACCGCGTTTCACCTCTATGAAAACGGGTTGCGCTGGCATTGCTTCACCAGGTGCCCGGAAGGGGAGAATGACGGAGATGCGCTCGCTTTTTATATGCTCTGGAAGGGGATAGATTTCAAGACAGCGGCACAAGAGCTGGCAGAACGCGCGGGCTCAGATGGGCACTTGGTTAGCAAGCGACCCCAAGAGTGGCGGCCAATTCCCAAGCCGCCTTATGAGGCCCCGCCGAGCGATTGGCAAGTCCAGGCCAGGCGAGCGATCGAGGTTTGCGAATTGAATTTATGGGGAAATGGCAAATCGGCAGCCTTGGGATATCTCAGAGATCGGGGCCTTAGCGATGACACTATAAAATCATTCCGGCTCGGCTATTCACCTGGTGCGCGTTTCGGTGCCTTGGGTATTCCTCGGGGAATCGTGATCCCATGCATGGCCCGGAAGGTTTGGTATCTCAAGGTCCGACTCTTGCCTGGTGAACCTATTAGGTGCATAAGATGCAGGGCGGATATGCCTGGCCCGGGTATTTGTCCCAAGTGTAGGGCGAAAAATAAATATCGGGGAGTTAGAGGCAACCAGCCCGTGGCGATTTTCAACAGCGATGATTTGCGAAGTTTTCCAACAGCTTTATTCCTTGAGGGCGAATTTGATGCGATGATAGCCTGGCAAGCGCTGGGGGGGATGATGGCGGTTTGCACGCTGGGCAGCGTATCTAACCACCGGCCTGACCTGGCCACGTGGGGCCCCTATCTTTTGGGCTTGAATTTAATCATGGCTTGTTTCGATAACGACCCCGCCGGCGCGAGGGGGTTGGCCAATTTGGTTTTATTGAGTTCAAAGGTGAAGCTGGCTCCGCTGCCTGAGGGCAATTGGAAAGACGTCAACGATTATTTTCTGGCAGGTCAAGACCTGTTGGGCTGGATTCTGCCCTACCTGCAAGCCTATTCTTCGCCCGTGTGCACAGAATGGCCTGAGAGCGATTTAGAGAGCATGGAGCATATAAAATGACTTTAAAGAACGAGCGCTTTAACGTTTCGAGAGGTGCCATTCTGTTAAGTTATTTTGTGAGGAATGATGGCTAAAAGTATGATCGATCAACATCTGACAGCCGTGGCGCTTCGAGGGCCTGTAAGAGAGGATCCGTGGATTGCCCTGGCCCAGGGACTTGCTATTCAGGCAATCAGGGATCTGTATCATGAGGATTATCTGAAAATTTTGGACACATTGCTATGGTGGCTCGATGAGGCTGGAGGCGTTTTTATTTTGACATCCATCGGGCTAAAGACAGATCCGGCTGGAGTATTCGAGGCGATTTTATTGCGAGGGAGAAATGTCAAACAAAATCATTTCACCATTAACCGAATTTCGGCGCGTGACGGAGTCGCTGAGTAGCAATGAGCGGGCACTGTTTAGGCAGGCGTTGATCCAGCAGCTGCCCGAATTCCTGGAGCGGATTAGGGACCAGGTGAAGCAAGAAGCCCAAAAGGAAAACAGGAGGTGTGAGCATGGGAAACCCTGATAGTCTATTGGCATATTTAGAGGGCTTATCCGATGATGAGGTCATGCGGTTTAAGGCGGATGTGCACGCCAGGTTACCCGTCCTCTTCGAGGACTGCCGAGCCCGGGCGAAGGTTTGCGAGATTGGTCCTGCACCAGGGAGGGCATCATTGGCTGTGGATCTCATGGCTGCCCATCCCCGCCTGGCGGATGAATGTCAGGATTTTGTGAGGAAGATGTCGTCGATTACAGGGTCACCGGTCGATTGGCTACTGACGGTCACCTATCTGATTGAATTGGAATGCCTGAGGGTGGGACGAAAAACAAATTTTGGCTATATGCTGCGGATACTGTCCGAGGCATTTCCCGGGAGAAAACCCTATACCAGGCGCAACGAGAAGGAGAGGGCGAAATGAAAATCCTCGCAACCCTTGATAGGCCAGCCCCGGCTCCTAGAGTCCAGGAGGTTCGGAAATGGGTGTGGCCATACGATGGGAGCTATCCAATCATGCTACTCTCCCCGCCAACACCAGAACATTTATTCGCTCTTCCTGGAAGGGGGGATGTGGTGCTTAGCCTTAATGCCGATGTTTTCCCCCTCGATTTGTTGGAGCGTACCGCTGAGCGGTGGAAGGGCAAGCCGGTCTTATGCGAGCATTGGGATATGGGGAGGCATGAGGATCACATTCGCGAGAATTATGTCGGTTACATTGAGTCGGCGATTTCTGCACCAGGTGGGAAAATTTTAGGTGTCTTGCGCGTGGTTGATCTATATTGGCGTGCGCGCCTGCTACGTATCCGCCTAGAGGGGAAACTAGGTGAGATTGGCCTGTCGATCAATGGGGCTGTCCGGGTTTTGGAAAGTAATGGTTTTCATTTGGTCACTGGGTTCGAATCCTATGACTCAGTGGACATAACCGACCGGCCAGCTGCCGGCGGGCATTTTTTACCAATTTGAGAGGAGAAATATCTTATGAGAAAAGCGATTTTCGGAGGTAAAGAAAAGCCGGCTGAGCCGGTAGTACCGGCATCCGAGAAAATACGCGCCGAGATCGGCGAGATCTCGAACAGCCTGGCCGAGCTAAATTCATGGCTCGAGGATCTTAAAAATCAGCGCGATGCGGTGCTGAGATCGGCGATCAAGACACCGGTCGAGGCGGTCCAAAAACTGATCATGATCGATGGGTGGATTTCCACCGGCGGCATTGTCAGGGCCTTTTTGGCGGGCATACTCAACGATTTGAGGGGGCGCTATAAAAATGCAGCGAGCTGGGAGCCGATGAACGCGGCGCGCTCGGAGAGGCTTGCCCTTGAGCAAAAGCGGCCGCGGTCCAAAGGGAACGTATAGACATTCCGGGGGTTTGCCTGGTTTGGCCCTCGAACTGGACTCGGCGAACCCATATTACCCCCAAGATCTCCGAGGCAGGGCGGGGGTCTTGGGGGCCAGGAATAGAGATGGCTAAACGCGGACTTTTTATGGAGCGCCATTGCGGAGGTTTTTTTATGATCCGTGTGAAAATCGAGCTGATCCCGGCGGGCGTGCAGGAACTTGCGGTTCAATGTGGCGAAATAACGCTAGGGTGTAAATTCCCCCTCACCGGGGGGAAACAAAATTTATTTGTCATGTCTGGGATGAATTATGCGGAGCTGAAAAAATATCCTATCCGTGACGCGCTTTGTGCCCTACAGACCGGTAAACCGGAAATGATTGATATAGTTGGTGCTGCTGTGGCCGCTTTGCAGGGGGACGACGTGACTCGTCGGAGCGGGGGCGAAATATACCCTGGTATGCTGGCAGTTGAGCCAGAAATTTTCGACGAGGTCATGACCCGATTAGTTGATAAGTTTTCCGGGGAAATCGAATCGATTTACCTTTATGGTACACGTATTTGGAAAAATACTACCCACCAGGCATTCATCGATCGGTATAAGCTGCACTTTCAGGCTATGGGTGTGCACGATGGGAATTTCCTGCTTGAGGAGTTCCCCTCCTACATCCCCTATTTGTTGTTGGTGAATTTAAATCCGGATCTCTACCAGAAGAGCCACAACGTGGAAAGCACTTCAAGTTGTGGGGCGATTTTGGAAAGGGAAATCTCGTATGGTTTTAGTTTTCGTGATGTTTCTCTGTTTCAGGCCATGCGGTGCTACAACGGGCTCGAATTTTATTTCAGGCGGCCTAATGGCGGCATTGTTTCGATGCAATCTGTTAACGAGATAACGCCTCTGGATCTGTCCACGGTGGTAATTAGAGATGTGATTGATGATAGGTTTGAGGGGCAGGCCGTCATCTCGAGAAAATTAATTTATAACCAGGAGCTAGGACTACAATCCTACCCCGGGATTTATCTATCGCGATAGGAGGTCAAAATGAAGGGTCTTAGGGTGTTATCCGGACGGAAACCCTCACCGGCGGAGCCGGTTGAGGTGGATATCCCGGAGGCTGAAATTTTACAGGCTGAGCTGCGGTTGCTGCGTGGCAGCGCCGCCGCTTTTTCCGGATGGCTGGAGTCGCTAGCGACCGAGCGCGCCAGGGCGGTCGACGACCTTTTCCGGGATCCCATCGAGGCGACAAAGAGGATGGCGCTGATCGATTCGTGGATCGCCTCGGGGGTAGCAGCCCGGGCATGTTTTAAGGCGCAAATCACGGCGCTGGACGCGAGATATAAAACGAGGCTGGCCCGGGATAGCGACGCGCGGCGGAATTTGGAGTAACCAATATGGCTATGATTCACCGATTAGCAGACTATACCCAGGGCTCGACATTCAATTTTCTAGCCGGGGGCACATTGCGCCCCCTGCTCGATACCTGGCAGACCAGCGCTATTACCCCGGATGGGACAATCGTCGAGTCGTGCACGCTGTTCGCCAAAAATGTAGATGCCAATATTATCAGCGCGGTTAACCAGATCGAGGACATGGCCGAATCGATCCGCCGATTTTTAAAGGATCGGACGCAGGGCGATTCGGTCTGGTATGAGATTAGTGCGGACTCCGTGGAATATACAAAACGGGCGATGCTTTATTCCCT